>Ga0209235_1001424_pt1 | contig 12921 bp, 8 predicted proteins | sample GraSoi013_1_20cm_4_FD_185817 | JGI IMG/M metagenome (GOLD analysis project Ga0209235, IMG submission 185817) | Grasslands soil microbial communities from the Angelo Coastal Reserve, California, USA - Sample 09_25_2013_1_20cm (SPAdes) (version 2) | ecosystem: Environmental > Terrestrial > Soil >...
CTTGCAGGTGGGACAGAGTTTGCGCATCAGCCGCTGCGCCACCACGCCGCGCAGCGCCGCGGCGATCTTGTAGGCTTCGACCCCGATATCGACGAGGCGCGTGACGGCGTTCGCGGCGTCGTTGGTGTGCAGCGTCGAGAGCACCAGGTGCCCGGTGAGCGACGCCTGCACGGCGATCTGGGCCGTTTCGCGATCCCGGATCTCGCCGATCAGCACCACGTTCGGGTCCTGGCGCAGGATCGAACGCAGCGCGGAAGCGAACGTCAGCCCGGCCTTCTCCTGCACCTGGACTTGCACGATCCCCTGCATCCGATATTCCACCGGGTCCTCGACCGTCACGATGTTCACACCCTCGCTCTTGATCTGATTGATGCAGGAGTAGAGCGTGGTGGTCTTGCCCGAGCCCGTCGGGCCGGTGACGAGGATGATGCCTTCGTGGTTCTCGAGCAGCCGCTTGATCCCTTCACTCTCGTTGGAGTTCAGCCCCAGCGAGTCGAGCGACTTGACGGTGGCGCGCGAGTCGAGGATTCGGATCACGACCTTCTCGCCCAGCGCCGCGGGCAGCGTCGAGACACGGAGGTCGATCGGCTGGCCGTTCACCGCCACGCGGGCTCGCCCGTCCTGGGGCCGCAGCCGGTCCGCGATGTCGAGCGCCGACATGATCTTGATGCGCGAGATGAGCGGGAGCCCGGCTTGGCGCGGGATCTTCATGACCTGGCGCAGCACGCCGTCGATCCGGTAGCGCACCGCCACCCCGCCCTCTTCCGGCTCGATGTGGATGTCGCTCGATCGCGCCAGGATCCCCTCAGAGATGATCAGGTCCACCAGGCGAACCACGGGGCGCTGGCTCGCCTCCGCTTCGGAGGCCGCGAGCGTGATCTCATCGGGCCCGCTGTCCTGCAGCTGCACCAGCTCGGCAGAGCTCTCCATCCCCTCGAGCAGCTTGTCTACGGCCTTCTCGGGTCGGTACAAGTCGTCCAGCCGCTCCGCGATCTTGGACGGCGCGAGCAAAAACATCCGGATCTCCCGCGCGGTGGCGAACGCGAGGGCCTTCTCCGCGTCGAGATCGAACGGGTTCGCCGTCGCCACCTCGAGGTAGGAATCGGTCGCGCGGAGCGGCAGGATGTGGTAGCGGCGCGCCACCTGCTCGGGCACCCGCTCCTTGGCGGCTGGATCGAGGTGCGCCAGGTCGGCGAGCTTCAGGCGGAAGCGGGTGGACAGGGCCGCCAGGATCTGCTCGTCGCTCGCGATCTTCTGGGCCACGAGCGTCTCCCACAACCGCGCCGGTGGCGGAGCCTTCTCCCGCAGCTCGACCAGGAGCTCCGGGGTGACGACGCCCTCCAGCGAGTGCGCCAGCCATTCATCCGGGAAGTGCGTGTCGGCCATTTGGTTTGACTGCACCTAAGGTAGTGTCGGGTGCGAAGGTTTGGGAGGTTGTGGAGGCTGGTGGAGGCTGGAGGAGGTTGCTCCGCGCGCGTTCCCAACCTCCCCCGACCTCCACCACCCTCCCCAGCCTCCACCAACCTGCTTTACAGGATTCCCCAAAAGTCTCGCGTCACGTCGAAGGCGAACCCCACCCGGTGCGTCGTGGTACCGAATCCCGCCTCCCAGCGGAACACACCCAGCCACTCGAACGCCAGCCCCACGGTGACCCGCGTCCCGGGTGTCGCCGTCCACGGCGTGCCCGCCACCGGACCGGCGGCCCACCCGAAGGCCACGTAGGGCGCGACGGTCAGAGTACGAGGCGTGCGCGCGTAGGGCCCGACGCCGAGCGACACGAACGGCACGGGCACGCGCCACTCGAGGTGCAGCAGGGCCATGCGGCGGCCGCCCCACCGGCGGTAGTCGTCGCCCAAGAGCGTCCCGCGCCCCCCGAGCACGAACGCGCGGTGCGCGGGGAGATCCGCACTCGCCACCCCGCCCTGTCCCCGCAGCAACAGCCGGGTGGAGCCCGCGGGGAACAGCACGTGGCCCGCGCCCGAGAGCCGCAGGTACGTGGCGCCGCCGTCCTTTCGGCCACCCTCGAGCATCGTCTCGACGTGGAGATCGCGCCGTACCGCGAAGCCTTCGCTCTTGCGCTCCAGTGCGAGCTGCACCACGTCGACGCCGGGACCGCCGAGCGCGGGGTTCGCACGGAAGCTGCCGTTCGCGGGGACCGCCTCCACCGCGAGCGAGCCGATCGACTCCCGCCCGGCGGTGGCCCGCCATTCGCTGCGCACGCCGACGCCGTGCCGGTAGGTGAGGCGTCCGCCGTCCGCCAGGTAGTAGTCCCCGTAGTCGCGGCCGAATTCCTGCGACGCAAACGAGTTGAAGAGCGGCGCGATCACGGCGACGTCACCGATATCGCGCACCTCGCGACACACGCTCAGCTCGAGCGCACTCGAGCCCCACCGCTCCACCGCGCTGAGGGTGCCCTTGGCGCGGCGGTCGGCGAACCCGTAGCTCGCGCGGCCGCGCAGCTCGCGTCGCTCGCCCCCGCCGCGCACCACCACGCCGGCGCCCGCCGCGAGCCCCTCCACCCGGTTCGCGTGCAACAGATCCGATACGCCCCGCACGCCGAGCCGGCGGCCCTTGAGACCCGTGAGGGCGCGCCGGCCGGCGATCTGCTCCACCTCCGCGCGCACGCGCTCCAGATCGTTCTGCCGCACCGGCTCGGCGATATCCTGCAGCGCGGCGCCGAGCGGCTCCTTCCAGGGGAAGGAATCGCGCTCCGCCTTGGGCAGGAACGTGATCTCGTCTCCCGCAAACCAGCTGTTCGCCAGCCCGAGGTTGAGCACGTAGCTGTCGATCTCCCAGCGGGCGCGGATGATGCCGCGCACCGGCACGTCCAGCCATGTGACGCGGCGCCGGATCTCGATCTCCTGCCGGTAGGGCAGCCAGTAGCGCCGCTCCCACAACGCGTTGTCCAGCACGATGCTCACATCCTCGAGCGCGGGATCGAGGTAGGAGCGCGGCGTGAAGTTGAACGCCATGCGCACCAGATCCGCGGTCTCGGCGTCCAGGTACAGCGTCCCGACGATGCGCGGCAGGCCGAAATCCTTGGGGCGCACGCGCAAGGTCACGACCCGCACCTCGCGCTCCGGCAGCATGATGGTGGTCGTGTCGCCCAGCGCGAAGTCGTAGATATCGGGCCCTGCCGCCGAGAGCGGGTGGGGTACGTCCCGCACCTCGTCACCTTCGCCCAGTCGCATGGCGGCGCCGAAATTGTTTTGGACGATGCCGAGGTGGTCGCGGTGGTAGTTGATGTCGGTGGGAAGCTGGGCCTGGTCGCGCCACCCGATGACGCGCTGCTTGCTGCTCGCCGGGGCCTTCCAGTACACTTCCAGCTCCAGCTGGTCGGCCTTCACAAGCCGCGGGGGATCGGCCAGCCCTTGCCCGAACGCCCCGAGGAAGAAGAGGAAGCCGTGAGCCTGCGCCTTGTAATCGTGGAGGGAGGAGTCGGCGACGGCGCCGCCGCGGCGCAGCACGGCGCGGCGCGCCAGTGCGAGCGCCGCATCCGAGTTCCACGCCTGCGCGGCGGCGGGCGCAGGACGGAGGAGCGCTCCCAGGGACAGGGCGGCGGCGAGCGCGACGCGCATCCGGCCCCAATCTCGCGGCGCGACGGGCCTCGGGCAACGGTCCATGCCCCGTGTACCCCGCTTCGCTCCGGATGAGCGACCCCCGCGCCGATTTCCTCGCCCGCGCCCAGCGGGGCGGCATGGTCCCCGTGCTGCGCGAGGTGGTGCTGGACGGCGACACGCCGCTCGGGGCGTTCGTGAAGGTCGCCCGACCGCCGTTCGCGTTCCTTCTCGAATCCGTCGTCGGCGGCGAGCGCTGGGCCCGTTACACCTTTCTCGGCACTGAGCCGCGTGAAGTGTGGCGCTACCGCGCCGCCCATCGCGCCGTCGAGCGGTGGACCAAGACCACGGGTTGGCGGGCCGCCGGCGAGACCGAAGATCCCATCGGGCACCTGGCGCAGCGCATGCGCGCGTTGCCCGCCGCCCCCGTGCCGGGCCTGCCACGCTTCACCGGCGGCGCAGTGGGCTACCTGGGCTACGACCTGGTGCGCACCATCGAACGTCTGCCGCGCCCCCCTGCCGACACTCTCGACCTGCCGGACGCCGTGATGATGATCGCCGACACGCTCGTCATCCTGGACAACCTGTTCGGGCGGGCGATCGTGGTCGCCAACGTGGAGGTCCCGCCGCGCGCGGCGCCGGCGGAGCGGCTGCGGCTGTACGACGCGGCCGAGGCGCGGCTCGACGACATGGTCGGGCGGCTCGGCCAGCGGCACGACCTCGCGCCGCTCGCCCTGCGCAACGGCCTGCCCCCCGTCGCCACGGAGTCGCGCTACCCGCGCGACGCGTTCGAGCGCGACGTCGCGCGCGTGCTCGAGTACGTGGCCGCGGGCGACACGTTCCAAACGGTGCTGTCGCGCCGCCAGGAGGTGCGCGGCGCCGTCGACCCCCTGCTCCTGTACCGTTACCTCCGCGCCCTGAATCCCGCTCCCTACCTCTTCTACCTCGCGCTCGACGATTTCACGCTGGTGGGCAGCTCGCCCGAAGTGTTGGTTCGCGTCGAGGGGAGCGAGGTGACCGTCCGGCCCATCGCCGGCACCCGCCCACGCGGCCGCACCCGCGAGGAGGACGAGACCCTCGCCAAGCAGCTCCTCGCCGACGAGAAGGAGCGCGCCGAGCACCTGATGCTCGTGGACCTGGGCCGGAACGACGTGGGCCGCGTCGCGCGCTTCGGCAGCGTGCGAGTCACGGACCTGCTCACCATCGAGCGCTACTCCCACGTGCAGCACCTCGTGAGCGAAGTGCGCGGGCAGCTGCGCGACGGCTACGATGCGCTCGACGTGTTCAAGGCCTGCTTCCCCGCGGGCACCGTGACGGGCGCTCCGAAAGTGCGTGCCATGGAAATCATCGACGAGCTCGAGCCCGAGCGGCGCGGGCCCTACGCCGGAGCGGTCGGCTACGTGGGCTGGGGCGCCGCCAGCCTCGATACCGCCATCACGATCCGCAGCGCCGTGGTGCGCCCGGACCGCGTGGTGGTGCAGGCCGGTGCGGGCATCGTGGCCGACTCGGATCCGGCGCGCGAGTTCGAGGAGACGGAGGCCAAGGCACAAGCGGTGCTGCGGGCGCTGGCGCTCGCGAAAGCACGTGACTAACGATGGTTCGCTCAACGTCTTAGCATCTTCGCTTCTGGGCGTCTATATTCTGCGCTTGTGTTCAAGTTGCTGAGCACGACCGGCGAGCAGTCCATCGACCTGCAGCCCGGCCGCATTGTCGTCGTCGGGCGCGCCGTCACCAGCGACGTCCCGATCTACGACCCCACCATCTCCCGCCGGCACGCCGAGGTGTCGCTCGCCGACGGCGGCGTGAAGGTCAAGGACGTCGGCTCCTCGAACGGCACCTTCCTGAACGGCGCCCGCATCACCGAGGCGATCGCCGCCGAAAACGACGTCATCACATTCGGCAAGGTCGCGTTCCGCGTGAAGGAGGTCAGCGCCCCGGTGGCCCGGCCGCAGGTCGTGCCCTCGGTGTCCGCTGAGTTCACGGGAGCGAAACCGGCGGGCGGGACGATCGTGCGCCAGCTACCCGTGAGCGTGTCGGGCGGCGTCCCGGCGATCGTGACCGCCACGCCGTCGGGAGCGTCGCACCTCAAGGTCGCCGCCAAGTCGCTCGAGGAGCTGCGCGAGAAGAAGCTCGAGCTGCTGCTCGAGATCTCGAAGGAGCTCTCCAAGCAGCAGGACCTCGACTTGCTGCTCGACAAGGTCGTCGAGTTCACGTTCCAGGTCATGAACGTGGACCGGGTCTCGATCCTGTTGCTCGAGGCCGCGACCGGCGAGCTCGTGCCCCGGATCTCGCGCGGGCGGACGGCCCAGTCGTCCGCCTCGAAGCACGTGCCGCAGTCCATCGCCCGCAAAGTCGTGTCCGACCGCGTGGCCATCCTGTCGGACAACACCGCGGCCGACGAGCGCTTCAAGGGGAAGTCGATTCTCATCCAGAGCGTGCGCAGCGCGATGTGTACGCCGCTCATGGGGATGGACCAGAAGGTGCTCGGCATTCTATACGTGGACAACCTCACCGCGACGCACTCCTTCTCCGACGACGACCTCAAGTTCCTGATCGCGTTCGGCTCGCTCGCCGCGGTGGCGATCGAAAACTCGCAGCGCGCGGAGCAGATGCGCCGCGAGGCGCTGGTGCTCTCGAACTTCCAGCGCTACTTCTCGCCCAACATCGCGCAGGTGATCGCGCAGCAGCAGGATGCGGGCCGGCTCCCGAGTGAAAAGCGGCCGGTCGTGTTGTTTTTCTCGGACATTCGTGGCTTCACGCCGATGTCGGAGACGATGAGTCCGGACGCCATCGCCACGCTCCTCACGGAGTACTTCACCGAGATGGTCGAGGTCGTGTTCGAGCATGGCGGGACGCTCGACAAGTTCATCGGGGACGCGATCATGGCGCTGTGGGGTGCGCCCATGGCGCACGAGGATGACGCCGACCGCGCCATGCGCTGTGCGCTCGACCAGCTGGCAGCGCTCGAGAAGCTCAACGCGAAGTGGAGGGAAGAGGGTCGCCCCGAGCTCCGCATCGGGATCGGCATCAACTTCGGCGAAGTATTCGCGGGCAACGTCGGCTCGGATCGACGGCTCGAGTATACCGTGATCGGTGATGCCGTGAATACGGCCAAGCGCCTCTGCGACACGGCGGGACCCAACGAGGTGCTCATGTCGGAGCCCTTCTACCAGCAACTGAAGCAACCACCGAAGGTCGATCCTCTCGAGCCGATCCAGGTCAAGGGCAAGTCGAAGAAGATCCCCGTTTACCGAGTGAAGCGGTAGGACACCCCGAACCGCTCGAGCAGCTCGAGCGCGAGCCGCAGCGGCAGTCCCATCACGCCGAAAAAGTCTCCCCGGATCCCTTCGACGAGCGCTGCGCCCTTCCCCTGAATCGCGTACGCGCCCGCCTTGTCGAGCGGCTCGCCGGTCGCCACGTACGCGGCAATCTGGGCGTCGCTGAGGGGTCGGAACGTCACGTCGGTCACGTCGAGCGCGTGCTCCAGCCGCCCATCCTGTGCCACCGCGACCGCGGTCATCACCTGGTGCTTGCGCCCCTCGAGCTGCCGCAGCATGGCCACGGCTTCCTCCGGGTTCGCCGGCTTCCCGAAGATCGTGCCCCGCAGCACGACGGTCGTGTCGGCCCCGAGCACGATGGCCCCGCGCTCGCGCCCCGCCACCGTGCTCGCCTTTTCGCGCGCCAGCCGCGTCACGTAGCCCTCGGCTTGCTCCGACGGCCCCAGCGTCTCGTCCACCTCGGGCGGCACCACGCGAAACTCGAGCCCGATCATCTCGAGCAGCTGGCGTCGACGCGGCGATCCGCTCGCCAGGACGATCATTTCTCGAGGATCAGGGTGACGGGTCCGTCATTCACCAGCTCCACTTCCATCATGGCGCCGAACTCCCCAGTGGCGACCTGCAGCCCGCTCCCTGCTCCCCGCTCCCTCAAGAGCGCGACAAACCGCTCGTACAGCGGAGTGGCGACCTCCGGCGGCGCGGCGTCCACGAAGCTCGGCCGCCGGCCCCTGCTGACATCACCGTACAGCGTGAACTGCGACACGACCAGGATGCCACCGTGCACGTCCGCGAGCGCGAGGTTCATCTTGCCCGCGGGATCGCCGAACACCCGCAGACCGAGGATCTTGTCGGCCATCCAAGCAAGGCTGTCTTCGGTGTCGGTGGGCGCGAAGCCGACCAGGACCACGAACCCCATCCCGATTTTGCCGACCGATTTCCCAGCGATGCGAACTTCAGCTCGTGCGACCCGCTGAACGACGACCTTCACTCCACCGTCACCGATTTGGCGAGGTTCCGCGGCTGGTCCACGTTACAGCCCCGCCGCACCGCGATGTAGTACGCGAGCAGCTGCAGCGGCAGCACCGTGAGCACCGGGGTCAAGAGATCGAGCGTCTCCGGAACCTCGATCTTCTGGTCGGCGAGCTTGGCGAGTCCCGAATCCCCTTCGGTCACGACCGCGATCACCCGACCGCCGCGGGCCTTCACCTCTTCCACGTTGGACACCACCTTCTGGTAGACGGCGTCCTTTGGCGCGAGGAAGACCACCGGCATGAGATCGTCGATCAGCGCGATCGGGCCGTGCTTCATTTCGGCCGCGGGGTACCCCTCGGCGTGGATGTAGGAGATCTCCTTGAGCTTGAGCGCGCCCTCCAGCGCCACCGGAAAATTGTAGCCGCGGCCAAGGTAGAGGACGTTGCTCGCCCGCATCATCCGCTCCGCGATTCGCTCCACCTCCGGTGCCTTGGCCAACACCCGCTCCACCAGCTCCGGCAACCGGGCCAGCCCGCGCACCACCTCGCGCCCCTGGAGGATGGAAAGCGAGCGCAGCCGGCCCATCTTGAGGGTCAGGAGTGCCAGCGCCGCGATCTGGCTCGTGAACGCCTTGGTCGACGCGACCCCGATCTCGGGGCCGGCGTGCAGGTAGATCCCCCCGTCCACCTCCCGCGCGATGGTCGAGCCCACGACGTTCACCAGACCGAGCGTCCGCGCGCCGCGCCGCTTCGCCTCCCGCAGCGCCGCCAACGTGTCCGCCGTTTCGCCCGACTGCGAGATCCCCACCACGAGCGTGTGCTCGTCCACGATCGGGTTGCGGTAACGGAATTCGGATGCGTACTCGACCTCGGAGGGGATGCGCGCCAGCTCCTCCATCATGTATTCGCCGATCAGCGCCGAATGCCAGGAGGTACCGCACGCGGTGAACACGATGCGGTTCACCTGCAGCAGCTGCTCGTCGTCGATGTTCAGTCCGCCCAGCCTGGCCGTGCCGTCTTCCTCGAGCAGCCGGCCGCGCAGCGTGTTCCGCAGGCTCTCGGGCTGCTCCATGATCTCTTTGAGCATGAAGTGGGCGTGGCCGCCGCGCTCGATGGTGGCGAGGTCCCAGTCCACGCGTGTGACCGTCTTCTCCTTCTCCACCGTGTCGAGATCGAGGATGCGGTAGTCCTGCGGCCGCACGACCGCGATCTCCCCATCGTCCAGGTAGACCACCGAGCGGGTATGAGCCAGCACGGCCGAGGCGTCGGAGGCCACGAAATTCTCACCCGAGCCGATGGCCACGAGCAGCGGCGAGCCGCGCCGCGCCGCGACGATCGTATCGGGCTCCCGCGTCGACACCACCGCGATGCCGTAGGTGCCGTCGACCTGGTGCAGCGCCCCGGCCACCGCCTCCACCAGCGAGCCCGTGCCGGGGAGCAGCTCCTCGATCAGATGCGCGAGCACCTCCGTGTCGGTCTCGGACCTGAACACGTGACCGCGCTTCCCGAGCGCGGTGCGCAGCGCGCCGGCGTTCTCGATGATGCCGTTGTGGACCAGCGCCAGCGTACCACCGCAGTCGGTATGGGGGTGGGCGTTCACGGTGTTGGGCGCGCCGTGCGTGGCCCAGCGGGTGTGGGCGATCCCCGTGTGGCCAGCGGGAAGCTTCGCGCCCAGCGCTTTCTCGAGCACGCTGATCTTCCCGGCGGCTTTGTGGACCTCGATCCGGCCGTCCTCGATCAGCGCGAGCCCGGCCGAGTCGTACCCGCGGTACTCGAGCCGTCGCAGTCCCTCGAGCACGAGCGCGGCCGCCTGCCGCGGCCCCGTGTAACCTACGATGCCGCACATACGCGCCGCGCCTCGTCCACGAGTTCCTTTGCTCCGGCGCCGGACGGCGCCTCGGCGATGAACCGGATGATCGGCTCGGTGTTCGACGGCCGTACGTGGAGCCAGCGGTCCCGCCACGCGAGACGGAGACCATCCTGTGTGTCGACGCTCGCTTCGGGAAAACGCTTGCGCAATGCCGCGTAGACGTCTTCCAGTCCCCGTTCCCCCTTCCGCGTTCCACGTTCCGCCTTCGCCTTCACGATCGCGTAGCGCGGCGCCGCGCCCACCAGCTCGCTCACCCGCCTCCCGTCCCGGGCGAGCAGCGTAAGCAGCAGCGCGGCGGCCACCGGCGCGTCGCGGCCCACATGCAGAGCCGGGTACATCACGCCGCCGTTCCCCTCCCCCCCGATTGCCGCCCCCAGCCGCACGATGGTGCGCGCCACGTGGACCTCGCCGACAGGCGTCCGGACCACCTCTGCGCCGCAGTCCCGCGCCGCGTCTTCCACCACGAGGCTGGTTGACAGATTGCACACGACGATCCGTTTCCGGTCTCCCGTCTCCCCCGTCCCGGCCACCACCGCTCTCACCGCAAACGCGAGCGTGTAGTCTTCCCCGATCGGCGTACCGGTCTCATCTACGATCGCCAACCGGTCGACGTCCGGATCTACCGCGATTCCAAGTGCGGCGCCGGCACGCGTGACGAGGGTCGAGAGCCCGCCGAGGTTCTCCGGAATGGGCTCCGGAGCGCGGGGGAAGTGCCCGTCGGTCTCCAGATTGATGCCCGCGACCTCGCAGCCCATGCGCTCGAGCAGCGTGCGCATGACCGGTCCTCCCGCACCCCGCACCGCATCCAGCGCGACCGTGAACTTCCCGTTTCGGATCCGGTCGATATCCACGGCCGGCAGGGCCAACACGGCCTGGAGGTGCCGCTCGATGGCGCCGTCGTCTCGCGAAACCTCCCCCCCCTCCGCCTTCCCTCCTCCTCCCCCGTCCTTGCGCGCCAGCTCGTGCACGCGGGCGCCATCGATCCCGTCGAGGAAGATCCCATCGGGCCCGATGAACTTGAGGGCGTTCCATTCGATCGGGTTGTGACTCGCCGTGATCGCGATCCCGCCGCCGGCCCGGTGATGCTCGACCGCGAGCTGCAGGGTTGGCGTGGGCACGAGGCCGATGTCGATCACGTCGCAGCCTACGGAGTTGAGTCCGGCGGTGACGGCGGCGGCGAACATCGGGCCGGACGTGCGCGCATCTCGTCCCAGGACGACCGACGTACCCGGCCCCGGGCCCCCGGCGCTCGTCCCCTCGCGCAGCCACAGGCCGAAGGCCCGCGCCCATCGGGTGACGACGTCCGCGGTCAGGTCTTTCCCTACAATGCCTCGGACGCCCGAAACGCCGACCATCAAGGTGTCGGTCATGCGGAAATCTAATCCGGGGGGGATGAGCGGCGGTGCGCGTTCGGAGGCGGGGGGAGGTGGAGTGGCCGGACTTCGGGTGTGGTGACAGGGAGGGCCGACGGGTCGGGAAAGGCGGCGAGGAACGCCTCGACGGCGGGCGGATGGAACTGCCTCCCTTTCCCGTCCTCGAGCTCCTGTAGGGCCTTCTGTACCGACAGGGCGGGCCGGTAGGGGCGCACGCTCGTCATCGCGTCGAACGAATCCGCCACGCCCACCACCCGGACTTCGAGCGGGATCTGGTCGCCCTTCAGGCCGTCGGGGAACCCCTTGCCGTCGAGGCGTTCGTGGTGCGAACGGACAATGGCGAGCGCCGTGGGGACGTCGCGCATCAGCGGCGCCAGGATCCGCGCCCCGATCACCGGGTGCTCCATGATGTGCCGGTACTCGGCGTCGGTGAGCTTGCCCGCCTTGTGCAGCACGGCTTCGGACACGCCGATCTTGCCGATGTCGTGCAGCTCCGCGCCCAGGGCAACGGCATCCATCACCGCCGGCGACAGCCCCATCTGGCGTCCGATGCGCGCCGAGTAGTCGGCGACGCGCACCGAGTGGCCGCTGGTGTAGGGGTCCTTTTCTTCGAGGAAGTGCACCAGCGCCTGGAGCCGCTCGAGCGACAGCTCCTCGATCCGGCGGGCCTGCTCCTGGACGCGCTGCTCCAGGGTGCGCCGGTAGTCCTCCACCTCCATCTTGAGGCTGCGCTTGTCGAGCGCCTGCATCACGCGGGCGCGCACCTCGTCCAGGTGAAACGGTTTGGCGACGTAGTCGAGGGCGCCCAGCTGCAGGCAGGCGACAGCGCTCTCCACCTCTGCCACGGCGGTCACGACGATGACCGCCGTGGTGGGCCAGCGCGCGATGATCTCGCGCAGCAGCGTGACCCCGTCCATCTGGGGCATGCGCAGGTCCGAGATCACGAGCGGCACGGGCTCCCGCTGCAGCATTTCCAGCGCCTCGGTGCCGGACCCCGCCTCCGCGCAGCTGAACCCCTCGCCCTCGAGCAACCGCACCAGGACTCGGCGGAGGCGCGGCTCATCGTCCACGACCAAGCACTTGACGGCGTTCGGCTGGGGCATCGTGCGCTTAACGTAAAGGTCGCTTGCTCGGGTGGGAAGGCGCCCTTACGTTCCCGCCATGACCCAGGTATCGGGCGACGACCTGAAACGCCGCTTCGGCACTCGCGCGGTGCACGCCGGACACATCCCCGATCCGCTCGCCGGCGCGGTGATGACGCCGATCTATCAGACGTCGACCTACATCCAGGAGGGGCTGGGCCGCCACAAGGGCTACGAGTACGCGCGCACGCGCAACCCCACGCGCGAAGTGTTGGAGCGGAACGTCGCGGCGCTCGAGGGTGGTCGCCACGGCTTCGCGTTCGCCTCGGGGCTCGCCGCCCTGGACGCGGTGCTCAAGCTGCTCTCGACGGGCGATCACGTCGTGAGCGGCGAGAACCTGTACGGCGGCTCCCACCGGCAGATGACGCTGGTCTGGACCCGCCTGGGACTGGAATTCACGTTCGTGGACGCCGCCGAGGCGGCGAACATCGCCGCGGCCGTCACCCCGCAGACCAAGATGGTCTACGCCGAGACGCCCACCAACCCGATGATGCGGTTGTGCGACCTCGCGGCCGCGGGTGAGATCGCCCGGCGCGCCGGCGCGCTGCTTGTCGTCGACAACACGTTCGCCACGCCGTATTTCCAGCGGCCACTCGAGCTGGGCGCGGACATCGTGCTGCACTCGACCACCAAGTATCTCAACGGGCACAGCGACATGGTGGGCGGGATGTTGGTGGTGAACCGTGACGATCTCGCCGAGCGCATCGGCTTCGTGCAGAACGGCGTCGGC
>Ga0209235_1001427_pt1 | contig 12912 bp, 6 predicted proteins | sample GraSoi013_1_20cm_4_FD_185817 | JGI IMG/M metagenome (GOLD analysis project Ga0209235, IMG submission 185817) | Grasslands soil microbial communities from the Angelo Coastal Reserve, California, USA - Sample 09_25_2013_1_20cm (SPAdes) (version 2) | ecosystem: Environmental > Terrestrial > Soil >...
CCCCGGTCCATCCTCAACTCACCGCAGCAGACCGGCGTCGACTTCTGGTCGCTCAATCCCTACATCGGCTGCGAGTTCGGGTGCACGTATTGCTACGCGCGCTACGCGCATCGGTACGCGGTCGAGCGGGCGCGGGACGCCGGCAAGCTCAGCGAGGCCGAGTTCCACGACTTTCGTGGCCCCCATGGCTGGGAGGCGTTCGAGCGGCGGATCTTCGTGAAGGAGCGGCTGCTGGGAGCGCTGGAGGCGGATCTGCGACGGTACATGCGGACGGCCCGTCCGCCCGACGGCCCGACCGCCCCGATTGTCATCGGCACCGCCACCGATCCCTACCAGCCGGCGGAACGACGCTTCCGGCTCACGCGGCAGGTGCTCGAGCGGCTGGCGCGGTGCGAAGGTCTCAACGTCGGCATCATCACCAAGAGTCCGCTGATCGCGCGGGACGTAGACGTGCTGCGGCAGCTCCAGGAGCGCAGCGATCTCGAGGTGTACATCTCCCTCATTACCTTGGACGCCCGCGTGATCCGACAGGTCGAGCCGCGCTCGCCGCTCCCCGCGGTGCGGTTGCGGGCGCTCGCGCGCCTGACGGCGGCGGGCATCAACGCGGGTCTAATCGTGGCGCCGGTCCTTCCGGGGATCACGGACGACCGTCCCCACCTGGAAGCGCTCTTCCGGGCGGCCCGGGAGGCCGGCGCCAGGTTCGTGCACGCGGGCCCGCTGCGGCTCTACGCCGCGGTGCGCGACCGCTTCCTGCCGGTGCTCGAGACCCACTTCCCCGGGCTGGCCGACCGCTACCGCCGCGCCTACGGAGGAGGCCGGAGCAACGCGCCAGGCGACTACGCCCGGGCGCTGGCGGCGCGCGTCAAAGAGCTTCAGGCGCGATGCGGATTTCCCGCGAACGATGGAATGATAGATCGCTATCGCCCGCGGCGACCGCGCGGAGGCCAGGGCGAGCTGGGCCTATGACCCCGGCGCGGCCTGCTTCACCCACATCTCGGCCAGCGCGCGCACCGTGCCGGGAGTGTTGCCCTCGGCGCGGTTGTTCACATGGATCAGCGCCTCGATTCCCCGACCGCGCGCCTCCCGCATCAGCCGCAACAGATCCCGCCGCAGTTCCGGCTGCGGCTCGCGCACCTGGTCGTACGGCTCGAACCGCCGCACCGCTTCCGCGTACTTGCGACCCGGCTTCATCAGGGCGCGGGCGACCGTGAAACCGGCGCCCCCCCCGGCCCCCCCCAGCGTCCAGGGCAAGTCGAGCTGGGTGCCGATCGGCGGCATCTCGGTCCACGAATTGAACACGTGCGCCACGCCATGGCGCCGCAGCACCTCACCGTGCGACGCCGTGAGCAGCTCCGCGTTGCGCAGCTCCACCGCGTAGTGGAAGTCGCTCGGCAGCTGGCCGAGGAACTGGTCGAGCCGCTCCGCCCACTCCCCGGCGCCGACCAGATCCGGGCCGCGCATTGCCTGAAACTGAAACACGAAGGAGATCGCTTGGCGCCGGAACGCGCGCGCGTACGGCTTCAGCACCTTGTCGAGGAAAAGCGGGGCGTTCAGGAAGTCCGGATTGAGCTGACCGGCGTCGCTGCCCCAGCGCCGGTCGCGGATGAAGCGCCGCGCCGTGATCCGGTCCCATACCTTGGCGTTGCACGCGTAGCCCTGCGGCAGCACCCGCGCATAGGCGTCGAGAATCGTCTCCGAAGGGGATTCGTAGAACGCGCTGTTGACGCCCACCATCCGGAACAGCGGATAGCGGACGTATTCTTCGAGTCGCGCCGCGGGCTGGGCGCCGCGGTACACTCGATGATACACGTCACCCGCCCAGCCGTCGGTGGACCAGCCGGCCGTGCCAAACTTGATGTTCTCCGGGACCGCCGCCGCGAGCGCCAAGAGCTCCGGCTGCGGCGGCACTGGGACGGTGCCGGGGACGGGTCCTGCGCCAGCCGGGTCCATTGTCACAGGTACGCCCGACCGGGCGCCGCCGTTTAAGACTCGTCGCCGGTGAGGGCCGCCGCCAGCGCCCGAATCGTGCCCGGCGCGTTGCCCTCGAGCCGGTTGTTGACGAGAATCAGCGCCTCGATCCGCCGCCGCAACGCCTCGGCCACGACGCGCAGCAGATCCTGTCGCACCTCGGGTTGCGGCTCGCGAATCCGGTCGTACGGCTCGAACAGCTTGACCGCGTCGGCGAAGCGCCGTCCCGGACGGAGCAGCCCACGGGCCACCGTGAACCCCGCGGGGAACGTCCACGGCAGCTCGAGCTGCTCGCCGATCGTCGGCATCTCGCTCCACGAGTTGAACACGTGCGCCACACCGTGCGCCGCGAGCACCGCTCCATGCCCCTCGGTCAACAGCTCGGGCGTCCGCAGCTCGACCGCATAACGGAAGTCGCGCGGCAGCTGGCGCAGGAACCGATCGAGCTCCTCCGCCCACGCCGCCGGCTCGGGTCGGTCCTTCCCCCGCATCGCCTGAAACTCGAACACGAAGCAGCCGGCGTGGTCGCGAAACACCCGCGCGTACGGCCCGAGCACCGCTTCCTTGAAGAGATCGGCGTTGAGGAAGTCGGGGTTCGACACCCGATCAATGCGTTTCGCCGTGATGCGATCCCACACCTTGCTCACGCACGGGAAGCCGGGCGGCAATGACCGCGCGTAGGCCGCGAGCACCTCTTCGGACGGCGGGTCGTAGTACGCGCTGTCGATGCCGACCGTGCGGAACAGCGGATACCGCGCGTACTCCTCGAGCCGGCGCGCCGGCTGCGCGCCACGATAGGCCCGGTGGTAGACGTCTCCGGTCCAACCGTCGTAGGTCCAGGTGGACACTCCGAAGCGGACGGAGGATGGGATGCGGCTGCCCAGCTCGACCAGATCTCGAGCCGGCTGCGGGAGGGCGGCGACGTCGTCGAAGATGCTGGGGTGCTGGGTTCTTGCCATTGAAGTCAAAATATACCAACAGGTTATCTCTCTGGTAACCGGCCTTGCGGCCCCGTCGATCTTCGGGATATATTCGGGTCCCCATTTAGAGCTTGGCAATGACCCGGACACCCCACCTGGCGAGCGCTTCCGCCGCGTGTTGCTGGATCCCGTTGTTTGCGCTGCGGTGCGAAGCGGCGCGACGATCGGAGCCCGGGTCCCCTCCCCAACCCGGCGCGCTGCTCTCACCCGAAGATCCCCGCCGGCTGTGGCAGGTATCGCCGCTCGCCCGGCACGCGGGGGTGAAGCCGGGGATGATGGTGAGCCAGGCGATCGGACTGTGCGCCGCGCTCAAGCTGTACGAGCCCGACCCGGTGCACTACGACGAGCAGTTCGCGCGGCTGCTCGCGGCGCTCGCCCATGTGAGTCCGGTCGTCGAGCCTGCCGAGCTGGGGCTCGCGTACGTGGGGACGGACGGGTTGGAGGGGCTGTACGGTACGCCAGAGAAGATCGTCGAAGTGATTCAAGTGCGGAGTGTGGAATGCGGAATGCGGAATTTCAGTGAAGAGTCGTTCGCCTCACGAAACTCACACTTACATTCCGCATTCCCCATTCCGCATTCCGCACTGCGGTTGGGTTGGGGGAAGGGCAAGTTCGTCGCGTGGGTGGCCGCGACCCGCGCCAATCCGGGGGGCGCGGTCATCGTCCATCCGGGGGAGGAGGGGAAGTTTCTCTTCTTCCAGCCGCTCGCCGTGCTGCCGCTCGATCCCGACACGCACCGCCGGTTGCGCCAGCTCGGCCTCAAGACGCTCGGGCACCTGGCGGCGCTCCCCGAGGACGCCATCGTGTCGCAGTTCGGCCGGACGGGCCGCCGGCTGTGGCGGCTCGCGGCGGGCCTGACGGCCGAGCCGGTGATCGGGCGCCCGACACCGGAGCCGATCACGGCCACGCTCACCTTCTTCTCACCGGTGGCCGAGCGGGAGATGCTGGCGCACGCGCTGGACCAGCTGGTGGCGCGGGCGCTCCGCGATCCGCGTCGCAGCGGCTGGCGGGTGCAGGTGGTGCGCGCGCGCGCCGAGCTCGAGCACGGCGCGTCGTGGCTGGTCGAGGCGACCCTCAAGGATCCCACCGCCGACCGGGAGCGTGTCGCCGCGCCGCTCAAGACGCGGCTCGAGCATGCGCCGCCCGTCGGCGCGGTGGAGCGGCTCGCCGTCGAGTTCACGGCGTTCGCACCGGGCCCCGCGGAGCTGCAGCTGTTCGCGCGGGACGCGAGCGCCGCCGCGCGGGCCGGGCGGCGGCGCGCCCTCACGAGCGCCGCCCAGGAAATCAAGCTCCGGCTCAAGCGCTCGTACCTGTATCACGTGATCGAGGTGCAGCCGTGGTCTCGCCTCCCCGAACGACGCTACGCGCTGATCGACTATGAACCGTGAACAAACGCGGAAGTCGGAACGCGGAACGCGAAACAGAGCGGACAGACTTCGGGCCCTCAACGTGCAACAGCGAGTCGAGGTCACTCTAGATGAGCGTGGAGTGCCGGTCGTCGTAAAACGGGAAGCGGGAAGCGGGAGGCGTATTGAGTCGATCGGCGAGATGTGGCGGATCGATGATGAATGGTGGCGGACACCAATCGTTCGGCGATACGTGGAGGTGATCCTCGAAGGCGGCGGTAGGGTGGTGTTATTCGAGGACCTGTCGACGGGCGAGTGGTGGATACAGAAGCCGGCTTGACTGTTCCGCGTTCCGCTTTCCGCGTTCCGACTTTTATGTACATCGAGCTCCACTGCCACTCCGCCTTCTCGTTTCTCGACGGTGCCTCGCTCCCCGAGCAGCTCGCGCTCACGGCCTCCCAGCTTGGGCTTCCGGCGCTCGCCCTCACCGATCACAATGGCCTCTACGGCTCGATGGCGTTCGCGCAACAAGCGAAGTCGCTCGGTCTGCAGGCGATCACCGGCGCGGAGCTGACGCTGCTCGACGGGTCTCACGTGACGCTGCTCGCGGAGACGCCGGAGGGATACGCGAACCTGTGCCGGCTGGTCACCGAGGCGCATCTCGGCCGGCCGGACCGGCGCGACCCGCGGCTCGACTTCGCGGCGCTCGAAGCCCGGCATGCGGGGTTGATCGTGCTATCAGGCTGCCGATCGGGTCTCCTGCCGACGGTGCTCCAGCGCGACGGGAGATCCGCGGCCCGCCGGCTCGCCGAGCGCTGTCGCGCAGTGTTCGGGCCCGAGAACTTCTTCGTCGAGCTCCAGCGCAATCATGTGCGGGGCGACCGGGCGCTCACCGCCACGCTCTCGGACCTGGCCGACGCCACGAGTCTGGACGTCGTGGCGACAGGGGATGTGCACTACCACCAGCGCGCGCGGCACCGGCTGCACGACGTGCTGGTGGCGATCCGGCACCGCACCACGCTCGACGGCTCGCACCACGTGCGGCGCCCCAACAGCGAGTTCTACCTGCGACCGCCGGAGGAAGCCGCGGCGCTGTTCGCTGACTGTCCCGATGCTGTCGCCAATACGCTCGCGATCGCCGAGCGCTGCCGGGCGTTCGATCTCACCCGCGATCTGGGCTACCGCTTCCCCGACTTCCACGGCGCCGACCGTCTGCCCGCTCCCCGTGCCCTGACAGAGCTCTGCCACGCGAAGCTCGAGGAACGCTACCCACCCGGCTCTGAGCACCGCGACGAAGCCGAGCGGCGGCTCGCCGCGGAGCTGACACTTATCGAACACCATCGACTCAGCGGGTTCTTCCTCGTGTACCACGACCTGTTCGACCTGGCCCGCGCGGTGGCGGCCGACGTGCGGCGCGGCAGCCGCCGGGCCCACGGGAACCTGCTCCCGGGCCGCGGCCGCGGCTCGTCGGTGTCGTCCGTCGTGTGCTACCTCCTCGGTCTGTCGCACGTCGATCCCGTCGCCACCCGGCTGTTCATCGGGCGGTTCCTGAACGAGAGCCTCGCCTCGGTGCCCGACATCGATCTCGACTTCCCGCGCGAGATCCGCGAAGAGCTGATCCGGCGGGTCTACAAACGTTATGGCGACGAGCACGTCGGCCTCGTGTGCTCGTTCCCCACCTACCGCCTGCGCTCCACGGTGCGCGAGATCGGCAAGGCGCTGGATCTGCCATTGGGGGAGATCGAGCAGGTCGCGAAACTGGCGGACCGGCGGTCAGGGGGATTGGCGGACGAGCTGGAGCAGCTTCCCGGCTTCGGGGGTCGGGTGACCGCCCCGTTGTGGAAGGAGCTGTGCGAGCTGGCGGAGGAGATCGCGGGGCTCCCCCGCCACGTGTCGCAGCACGTCGGCGGGATGATCATCTCGAGCCGGCCGCTCGTGGAGCTCGTGCCGCTCGAGCGGGCCGCGATGGAGGACCGCGTCGTGTGCCAGTGGGACAAGGATTCCTGCGACGACGCGCGTTTCATCAAGATCGACTTCTTGGCGCTCGGCATGCTGTCGCTCGTCGAGGAGTGCGTCGAGCTGGTCGCCGCGCGCTCAGGGGGAGGACGGCCCCCCGACCTCTCGCGCATCGACATGGCCGACGCCGCCGTGTACGACCGCATCTGCCGGGGCGACACCGTCGGGCTGTTCCAGATCGAGAGCCGCGCCCAGATCCAGATGCTGCGGCGCACCCGGCCGCGCACCCTCGAGGACCTGGCGGTCGAAGTGGCGATCGTGCGTCCCGGCCCCATCGTGGGCGGCGCGGTGAACCCATACGTGCGGCGCCGCGAGGAGCAGCGCCGGGCGGAAACCGCCGGCCGCCGCTACGAGCCGCCGCTGGACCACCCGCTGCTCAAAGAGTGTCTCGCGGAGACGCTCGGCGTGATCCTCTATCAGGACCAGGTGCTGCAGGTGTGCCAGGCGCTCGCGGGGTTCACGCCGGGCCAGGCGGAGGCGCTGCGGCGCGCCATGAGCCGCCGGCGCAGCCGCGAGCTGATGGCGGGATTCTGGGAGGAGTTCCGCGACGGGGCGACGGCACGCGGCGTCCCCGTCACGACCGCCGAGCGGGTGTTCTCGCAGGTGATCGCCTTCAGCGAGTTCGGTTTCCCCAAGTCGCACGCCGCGGCGTTCGGGCTGCTCGCTTACCAGTCGGCGTGGCTCCGGCATTATCACCCGGCCGAGTATTACTGTGCGCTCTTCAACAACCAGCCGATGGGATTCTACTCGCTCGACGCGCTGGGGCGCGACGCCCAGCGTAACGGCGTCACGATCCGGCTGCCGGATGTCAACTTGAGCGATGTGTATTGCACGGTTGAGGGCGGCAGGGACGGCAGGGACGGCAATGGCGGAAGAAACGGTGCCGCCTCTGCCGACCTTGCCGTCCATGCCGCCGTGCGGGTCGGGCTCGGGTTCGTACGGGATTGGGGGGACGATGCGGCGCGCGCAGTCGTGGAGGAGCGCGAGCGAAACGGTCCCTATCGGGGTGTCGGTGACTTCGTGCGCCGCGCGCCGCCCCGGCTCAAGCGGACCGCGATCGAGCACCTGGTGTGGGTGGGCGGGTGCGACGGCTTCGGGCTCACGCGGCGCGAGCTGCTGTGGCAGGTGGGGTTGTGGCTCCCGCCCGAAGCGGAGCGCGGCGGCGAAGCGCGCGGCCGCCGCCAGCTCGAGCTCGCGCTCAACCACCCCCACGAGCGCCTGCGCTTCGGCGGGCTCGCGGCGGCCGAGCGGCTGCTCGCCGAGTACGCGGTGCTGGGGTTCTCCGCGAGCGGCCATCCCCTCTCGCTGTTGCGCGGCGCGCTACCGCCCGCGGTCGTGCAAAGCGACAGGCTTCCCCGACTCGAGCACCGAGCGTGGGTGGAGCTGGCCGGGCTCGTTGTGGCGCGCCAGCGCCCCGAGACGGCGAAGGGGTTCATCTTCGTGCTGCTCGAGGACGAGGCGGGGATGGTGAACGTGATCGTGCGGCCCGACGTGTACGAGCGGCACCGCGCCGCGATCCGCGGCGAGCCGCTCCTGTGGGTGCGAGGCAGGCTCGCGAAGGACGACGGGACGGTGAACGTGATCGCGGAAGAAGCGGCGGGACTGAAATGCGGAATGCGGAATGTGGAATGCGGAATTGACGGGTCGCACATCGATTCCGCATTCCGCACTCCGCCTTCCGCATTCGGTTTTCTCAAGTCCATGCGCCGCGTGGCGCCGGAGTCGAAGGACTGGGGTTAGCTTTATAATGCACACGACTTGAGGAGTGAAACAGCGATGCCGCAGCGCGAAGTCGCCACCCTGGCCGGAGGCTGCTTCTGGTGCCTCGAGGCCGCCTTCCAGCAGCTCAAGGGTGTCGAAAAGGTCGAGTCAGGCTATGCGGGCGGGCACGTCGCCAACCCGTCTTACGAGCAAGTCTGCACCGGGACGACCGGCCACGCCGAAGTCTTGCAGATCACCTTCGATCCCGCGATCATCTCGTTCGACGACCTGTTGCACGTCTTTTTCACGATCCACGACCCCACGACCCTGAACCGCCAGGGGGCGGACGTCGGCACGCAGTATCGCTCGGCGATCTTCTACCACGGTCCCGAGCAGAAAGCCGTGGCGGAGCGGGTCATCGCGGAATTGCAGGCCGAGGGCGTGTGGGATGATCCGATCGTGACCGAGGTGAAGCCGCTCGAGATATTCTATCCCGCGGAGGAGTACCACCGCGACTACTATCGCCGCAACCCGAATCAAGGCTACTGCCGCGCGGTGATCGCGCCCAAGGTGGCCAAGGTGCGCAAGCTCTACCTGGAAAAGTTGAAGCAGCCGGTCTGATGGCCGTCGCGGCCCACACATCCGACACGGCGCGCGTCGAGGCGTTCAGCGACGGCGTATTCGCCATCGCCATCACCCTGCTCGTGCTCGAGATCCACGTGCCCGCTCCCGACGCGACGCAGCACGGCCGGACGCTGCTCACCGCGCTGCGGCAGCTGTGGCCATCCTACCTGGGGTACGCGCTGAGCTTCGTGACCATCGGCATCATGTGGGCGAATCACCACAGCATCTTCCGCTACGTGCGGCGGGCGGACCGGTATTTCCTCCTGATCAACGTGCTGTTTCTCATGTGGATCTCGTTCCTGCCGTTCCCCACGGCTTTGCTCGCCGCCTACCTCCCCGAGCCCGAGGGCCGCACCCTCGCGGTCGCCGGCTACAGCGCGACCCTGGTCATGATCGCTCTCGCCTACAACGCCGTCTGGTGGTATGCCGTCGGGAGGGAGCGGTTGCTCGACCCCAACGCCGATCGTGGCGCCGTGCGCACGATCAGCCGTCGCTACCTGGCGGGTCCGATCTCTTATGGCGTGTCGTTCGGGCTGGCCTTCGTGAACGTGTGGGCGAGCCTCGGGGTGCACGCCCTGCTCGCCGCTTTCTACCTGCTGCCCGAACACACCCACCTGGGGCGACGGGCCGCGACTTGACTCGCGGTTACGCGCCGGCGCGGCTCTTCCCCAGATACGTCCGCACGAGCGGCGCCACGCGACCCCGCACGAGCGCGGCCTTCAGCGTGGGCTCCTCGTCGGGCGTGACTTCCACCAGGAACCGCTCCCCTTTCCCCTCTCCCTGTTTCACCGCTACTGGGATCCCGTCCCGGTAGAGGACGCGGTTCGTCGCGAGGCCGGTGACGACATCGCCCGGCGTGATGATCCCGACGAGGTTGAGTGGATCGGCACCACTCACGGTCACGAGCTCGCCCTTCGCTTCCTCACGCCGCACCGCGCGCAGCAGGCCCACCGCCTCGGCCAGCGCGTACTGCTCGCCCGAGAAGCCGCCGACGAAGCGGCCGCCGCGGATCTCGCCGCGCGCCTCGAGCCGGCGGTACACGCGCAGGATGTCGCGCCAGGGGGCGAGCAGCGTCTCGCGCGCCACGAGCCGGCGGAACACGACGCCGTAGCGGCGCAACAGCTGCCACGCGATCGCCACGGCGATCTGGTCTTCCGGCAGCGGCGAGCCGGGACGCACGCGGGACCAGCGACCCGCCGTCTCGACGCCGAACGGCGCGATCCGGCCGCGGCGGCGGAATCCCCCGATCGGCCGCCGCCGATCGGACGGCACGAGCAGTGCCCGCAGCCCCGCGAAACTATCCGACGTGACGAGCCCCCACGCCACGAGCTCTCCCAACCCCTTCTCGACCTCGGTACGGAGCAGTCCGGTCGCGTTCACCAGGTCTCCGAAGAACGAGGCGCCGCGGGCGTCGAGCACATCGAGGATCGCGCGCGCCGAATGCGACAGCGGCAAGGCCGCGGCATCAAGCTGGGCCGTTAGGGACCTCCAGACCTCTCCCCTCTCCCTTCTGAACAGGGCGACCGGAGTCGTTCGAATCGGTCCGGACTTGTGGCCGTTCGAGGGACCGGCCGGCGACAGCCTGCCCCAGGCGATCTCGCCGGAGAGACACAGCCCGTCGAGCCACAGCGGATCGTACTCCCCGAGCCGCGCCGGCAGCACGTCCGACTCCCACGCTCCTGCCGGAACCTCGTAGCCGTCGAGCAGCTCGAGCACCGCGGCGAGCCCCTCCGGTCCCTCCGCCCGGGCCTCCGGCGCGGCGCGCTGCCAGCGGCACAGGAACCGCATGAAGTCGGCGGCGCTGACGGGCTCGATCTCCCGCCGCAGCCGGTCGAGCGTGTAGCGATGGATCCGGGCCAGCAGCCGCCGCTCGCACCACTCGAGCTCCGCCACGTGCGGGGTGAACCGGCCGCGCAGCACGAACCCCTCGTGCTCGAGCGCGCCGAGCGCGAAGTCGACGTCCGAGACCGGAACGCCGAGGGCGCGGGCCAGCTCCGCCGCCGTGGTGGGGCCGACCACTTCGAGCCGTCCCCGCACCAGCTCGCGCAGCGCGTCCTCTCGGGTCCACACCTTGGCGCGCTCACGCTCGGGCGGCACGAGCGGGGGCTCGCACTCGACGCCGGGGAACACCGCCTGCACCATCGGTAGCCGCTCGGCGGCGACCCAAAGCCCTGCACCGGCCTGAAGCACGCCCGCCCGCCCAGCTTGGACGAGCTCCGCGAAATACCCCTTCCATTCCGCATTCCGCACTCCGCATTCCGCACTCGACAGGGCACCGGCGACGAGCAACGCATCGTGCAGCTCGTCGGCGGAACTGACGTCCGGCCAGGCCTCTTCCTTGACCCGATCGATGGCGGCCTGGTCGAGCTTGCCGAACTCTTCGGCGGTCTTCACGTCGAGCCCGCGCCGCGTGATCACGGCCTGGGTGCGGCGCTCCTCGAGAGGCGCGTCGTCCAGGAACGCGTACGGCTTCGCGTTGATCACTTCGTGCGACAGCGGCGACGGCTCCGTCGTGTCGCGCGCGACGAGCGTGAACCGGCCCGCCGCCATCTCCTCGAGCACGCGCTTCAGGCCCGGGAAGTCCATCGCCTCGAGCAGGCAGTCGGCGATCGTCTGGTTCACGAGCGGGTGATCGGGGATCTCGCGGTCGCCGACCAGGTTCTCGGGGCAGGCGAGCTGGTCGGGGAAGACCGCGGCGATCAGGTCCTCGGCCTCCATGCGTTGCAGCGGCGTCGGCACCTTCTTGCCGCCGCGGGCCCGCAGCACCGCCAGGGCCCGGGTCGCGTTCCAGCGCCACCGCGAGCCGAACATCGGTGCGTCGAGCATCGCCTGCACGAGCAGGTGCTCGGCCGTCTCGGGCTTCAGGTACTGGAACACGTCCTCGAGCGGGAAGCTGTGCTGCGGCCCGAGCGAGAGGACGATCGCGTCCTCGGTGGCGGCGGCCTGGAGCTCGAAGTTGAAGCTGCGGCAGAACCGCTTGCGGAGCGCCAGGCCCCACGCGCGGTTGACGCGGCTGCCGAACGGCGCGTGCAGCACGAGCTGCATGCCCCCGGCTTCGTCGAAGAAGCGCTCCAGCACGAGCGTCTGCTGCGTGGGGATGACGCCGAGGATCTTCTTGGAGGCGTCCAGATAGTCGACCAGTTGCCGCGCCGCGGCCTCGGGGAGCCCGGAGATCGCGCTCGCGAGCCACGCGACCGCGCTGCCCGGGTCGGCCAGTCGGTCGCCGATGTCCTGGCGCAGCCGCGATACCTCCTCCGACAGCTCCGGCGTGCGCCCCGGCGCTTCCCCCAACCAGAACGGGATCGAGGGCGGCTGCCCGTGGGCGTCCACGACACGCACCTGCCCCGCCTCGATCTTCTGGATCAGGTACGAGGTGTTGCCCAGCTGGAAGATGTCGCCCGGCATGCTCTCGATCGCGAAGTCTTCGTTGAGCGTGCCGACGAACGTTTCGGTCGGCTCGAGGACCACGCGGTAGTCGCCGAGGTCCGGAATCGCGCCGCCCGAGGTGAGCGCGGCGAGCCGCGCCCCGCGGCGCGCGCGCACCCGGCGGTTCACGCCGTCGTGATGGAGGTACGCGCCGCGCCGCCCGCGCCGCGTCGTGAAGCCCTCGGCGAGCATCCGCACCACGTCGTCGAAATCCTTGCGGGTCAGCTCGCGATAGGGATGCGCGCCGCGCACCAGCTCGTACAGCCGATCTTCCTCCCACTCGTCGCCCGCCGCGGTTGCGACGATCTGCTGGGCCAGGATGTCGAGCGGGTGCTCGGGGATGATCAGCCGGTCGAGCTGCCGCTCGTGCGTCGCGCGCACCAGCGCGGCGCACTCGAGCAACTCGTCGCGCGACAGCGGGAACAGCCGCCCTTTGGGGACGGCGGCGAGGTGGTGCCCCGACCGGCCGACGCGCTGCAGCAACGTGGCGATCGAGCGGGTGGAGCCGATCTGACAGACGAGATCGACGGCACCGATGTCGATGCCCAGCTCGAGCGACGCCGTCGCCACGAGCGCCTTGAGCTTGCCCTCCTTGAGCCGCGTCTCGGCGTCGAGCCGCTTCTCCTTCGAGAGGCTGCCGTGGTGCGACGTGACCTGATCCGCGCCGAGGCGCTCGGACAGATGCAGCGTGAGGCGCTCGGCGAGGCGCCGGGTGTTCACGAATACCAGCGTGGTGCGGTGCTCGCCGATGAGCTGCACCAGCCGCTCGTAGATCTCGTCCCACACCTCGGCCGCCATCACCGCCTCGAGCGGCGACGAGGGGATCTCGATCGCGAGATCGAGCGAGCGCG
>Ga0209235_1001428_pt1 | contig 12904 bp, 8 predicted proteins | sample GraSoi013_1_20cm_4_FD_185817 | JGI IMG/M metagenome (GOLD analysis project Ga0209235, IMG submission 185817) | Grasslands soil microbial communities from the Angelo Coastal Reserve, California, USA - Sample 09_25_2013_1_20cm (SPAdes) (version 2) | ecosystem: Environmental > Terrestrial > Soil >...
GCAGCCGGTGCGGCAGGTCGAAGGTCGCGGCTACAGCGACCTTATGGGGCGTCTCGAAAAAGGACGGTCGCAACCGGCGGTCGTCCAGCGTGCCGTCGAGCGGCGTGTTGCTGAAATTCGCGCGCGCCGGAAAGTTGACCCAGGACATCCGATCCTCCGCCCGTGAGTACGCATAGGCCACATACAATGCGAGCGCCTCGCCGAATCGCTTCCGCACCTGCGCCGACAGGGAAAAGCCGTGGTCCCCGCCCCGGTTCGACACGCGGTAGACCTCTTTCTCTCCGAAGGACGTGTCGCGCCAGGCTGGAGTCGTCGTTAGGTTCGCGAGTGCCGTGCCGCTGATCGTGCCGTACAACGGGCGGCCGCCCTCACCGGCGGCCGCGCCCGTCGGGACGCCGAGGTTCGCGTCGCTCGCATAGATCTGGTGGACCGCGCGCGTATACAGGAAGTCGACCGTTGCTACCACGCCGGACGAGAAACGCCGGTCCACGCCCAGCGCCAGCTTCAGGTTCTGCGGCAGCTTGAGGCCAGGGTCAAAGAAGCTGATTCGCGGACTCACGCCGGGCGGCGACGGGCATCGCGTCGGCGGTCCGCTGTCTGGGACGAACCGTGGCAGGTTGGGCCTGTCACAGAAAACGACCGTCTCGTCGCCCGTCTCCCGGTAACCGTTCCCCAGCCAGCGGTAGGGCGGAGGGCCGCTGAACAAGCCGATGCCACCGCGGAGAAACGCGGTCCCGTCGCCGCTCACATCGTAGTTCACGCCGACGCGGGGGGACCAGGATATGTTGCCGCTGGGAAGCTTTCCGGTATCGATGCTGAGCGGCGAGGCCAGGAGCCTCGTATTCGTCCCCGCGGCGTCCGGCAGAAACGGGGCGTCGAGGCGCAGACCGCCGGTGAGCGTCAGGCGGGAAGTCGGCGTCCACCGGTCCTGGGCGTAGACACCCAGCGTCACTACGCGGAAGTCGGCCCCCGGGGGCCGCACCGAGTCCGGTAGCCCGATGTCGTAGTGCCTCGCCTCTCCAAACGAGAGCGAATCGAGATTGCCGAAGGTCCATCGGCCCGCGGACACCTGGACCAGCGGATCGTGGAAATGCAGCAGCTCGCCATGCGAGCCGATGGTCACGACGTGCCGCCCGGCGCCGATGGTGAGATTCTCCGTGACCTCGAGGGCGTTCTGATTCACCGCCGTGGTCGGGCACACGCTGTTGGGCCCGGCGATCAGGGTGCCGGTGCCGACGCGAACCTGGATCAGCGGGAACGTCGCGTTCGGCCGGCAAGTATCCAGGAGTCGCTCGTAGCTCACGATCAGCTCGTTCTGGGCGCGCCCGGCCACCGGCGTGGTCCAGATCAGGCGCGATGTGTGCGCGGTCGAAAGACTCTGACCGGCAACCGAGGAGAGGGCGTAGATGTTGTTGGCACGACCCGTATCGATGAAGTCCCGGCGGTCGCCGTGGGCGTAGTGGTGCGACAACTCGAGGTGGCCGCTCGTGCCGAGCTGCATGGTGATTTTGGCGAACACGTCCTGCGCTGGGAGATGCCCGTCCGACGGCCCGAGCGAGCCCGGCTTAAGGTGTAAGCTGTCGAGGATCCGCTGGAACCGCACGGCGTTTGCGTACGAGACCCCGGCCTTCCGCAGGTCGGCGCTGTCCACCGCGTCCGCCGCCACCAGGAATCCGACGTCGGACACAACGCGCTGCTGCAGATCGGCGTTTACGAAGAAGTGACCCCGGTTCCGGGCGATCGGGCCGGACAGAGTGCCGCCAAACTGCCAGCTGGCCAGGTCGGGTCGGTTCCCGGCCGCGTCGCTCGCCGTCAGGCTTCCGTCCTGTAGGAAGCCGAAGACCGAGCCATGGAAGTGGTTCGTTCCCGACTTGGTCACGGCGTTGAGGAGCCCGCTCGCGAAGCTTCCGAGACGGACGTCGAATGGGGCGGCGAGGACCTGAAATTCGCTGACCGTCTCTAGGGAGATCGCGTGGGGGAGCACCTCCGGAAGTGCGCCGCTGGGACTCGCGCCACCGGGCGTTCGCCCCAGATAGAGGTCGGCGTTCACGCCGCCATCGACCTGGAGACTGTTGAAGCCCTGATTCTGTCCGCCGATCGACATGCCCCCGAGCGGCCGCAACACCGCGAGTGGATGGAGCGCCGCGCCGACGTTCAGGTCCCGAGCCAGGTTCGGCAGGGCGGCCAGCTCCGACTCGGAGATGAAATGCGCCGGTCCGGTGCGGCCTGAGTTGAGCAGCGGGTCCACCCTCGCGCTCACCGTCACCTCCGGCAGCTCGACGACACTCGGCTCGAGCACGAAATCGGCGCGGTAGCGCTGGCCGAGCCCCAACCGGACGCCGCGCTGACCGGCCGGCCTGAAGCCCACGGCTCTCGCCTCGATCAGGTAGGGCCCGCCGACCTGCACGTTCTCCAGGAAGTAGCGTCCCGCCGCATCGGTCACGACCTCCCAGCGCGCGCCACTTTCCGCCAGCGTCACCGTCACAACGCCGTGCTCGATCGGTGTCCCGTCAGACTGGACGACACTTCCCTGCAGCGCGGCCGATGTGAGCCCTTGCGAGCCGAGTCCGGGCGTGGCCGCGCTCAGCGCCAGCCATCCAAGGGCGAGCAGTCCGAGGCGCGGGCTCATCCTTTGGGGCGCAGCAGCTCCTGGAACCGGGGGTACCCCCGGAGCAGCGCGAAGCTGGGCTCCACATGCGCATCGAGGAAGCGAACCTGGTACACATATCCGGCGTCGAGGGCCCGTGCGAGCAGGTCCACGGCCGTGTCGCGCTCGCCCAGCAGCGCCGCGATACACGCGCGCCAATAACCGGCCTGCCCGCGCCCGAGGGGTCGCTCGAGGCCGACCAACAGCCGGTCGAGGCGCGCGGCCTCGGCGCGGTCGCCGCGCTGCGCGGCCAGCACGCCGAGCAGCCCAGCGTACTGCTCGTTGTTGGGGTGCGCGCGAGCCAGGTCGGCAGCGATCGCGCGGGCGGAGTCCGCGTATCCCGCCGCATAGTAGGCCTCGGCTCGCTCGAAACGCATGGCTTGCTGCGCTTGCTCCGCCCCAGGCCGGCTGGCGTGCCAGGCGAGCGTGCGGGCGAGCGCCACCCGCGCGGCGACGCTATCGCCGTGAGCCGCGAGATCGAGCGCGATCTCGCGCATCACCGGGGCCGGCAGACGGATCGGGTCGGCTGGGAGCGTCTTGATCTCGTCGAACCGCTCGTTCACTTCCCGCCCACGCCCGAGCGCCGCCAGCGCCAGCAGCTCCATGCGGAGGGTGGCGAGGTTTCTCGGAAACCGTCGCTGGGCTCGCTGGGCCGCCTCCAGCTCGCGGTCGTGCTCGCCGAGCAAGTGATAGGCGTTGGTCAGCCAGTTGTAGTAGCCCGCGCGCCCGCTCAGGGCGCCGCTGTCGGGGTGCAACCGCTCGAGAATCGTCACCGCCTCACGCGGACGATCGGCGTCCAGGGCGTCGCGGGCGAGCTGCTCCCACATCAGCTCCGAGCGGGGAACCGCCTCGGTCAGCGCACGCCCGAGCGCGTACGCGGTGGGGAGGTCGCCGCGGCATCGCGCCATCACACGGTCGATCTGCATCTGCTCGAGCCGAGTGAGACGCATGCCGCGCAGCCGGCTCGCGATACTCGCGGTCGAGTCACACTGATCGAGCGCCGTCCCGCTGTGAGCCCACGCCGCCCAGATCAACGGCAGCGCGTACGTCGAGTCCAGGGCGGCGGCGCGTTGGAAGTACGGCAATGCGGCCGGTGCCTGGCGGCCGCCGTAGAAGATCTCGACACCGGTCGAGAACGCGAGGTACGCGTCGTAGCGCGGCGGCTGACCCGCGACGGGCAAGTCGCGCAGTCGCACGTCGACCGCCTCGGCGAGCACGGCCATGATGCGCTCCCGGAGGAGCGTGAGCGCCGGACGCGGCTCCTGCGCACGCCCCAGCAGCGGCTCGAGGCTGTGCAGGATTCTCCCACGCACTTCGTCGGTGATCTGCGCATCGAACTCAATGCGATCGTCGCGGCGGTACATAGCGCCCGATACGGCGAGGCCCGACCCGCTCGCCAGCGACAGCGTCCGCACATCGGCCGCCTCGTGGCCTGCCCGATTGAGTCGATCGGCAGCACTGGTCCTGCCTCCCAGCACCATCGCGCCAGGGGCCGCGATCTCGAGCGCCCCGGTCAGCGCCAGCCCGTGCGTGATCCAATCGGCGGCCAGATTCCCGAGCGGGTCGAGGGTGCTGTCGCCCGTGTGGTTCGCGAAGGGGACAACCAGAACTCGCCTCGGATTTAGCGGTGCGGGCTCCCGCGCGCGCCGGCCGACGGCCGCGAGCACGACAGCCACGCCGAGCACCGCTGTGGCCGCGCCGAGCCAGCGGAGGCGATGGCGGGAGTCGCTCGCGAGCTTCGGAGGCTCCGCGGCGGTCTCTACTGGGGGCAGCTCGGCGTCGGAGGACAGGGTGGCCACACGCTCGCGCACGGCGCCGGCGAGCGCACGCGTCTCCGGCGCGGGGTCGGCCTCGAGCTCCGCCGTGAGGCGCTTCGCGAAGGTTTCGTACGCTTCGAGCGCCCCCGCCCGGTCCCCCAGCCGGTCGAGCGTCTTCATGAGACGCCGCAACGCCGGCTCGTCGAGCGGGGCGATCCGGAGCGCCCGCCGGGACCACTGCGCCGCTTCGGCCAGGCCGCCGTGCCCTTCGCTCCGCTCCGCCAGCTGTGTCGCACTGCGGAGCGCGACGGCCTTCAACCGGGCGCGCTCGTCCTCGAGCCACTGCTCGAACTGCGGCGCGCCGCGGATGAAAAACCCTTCGAGCAGGTCGCCGCGGTAGAGGTCCAGGGCGTCGGCGAGGTGGCCAGACTCCGCGGCGCGCTCGAACTCGACCACGTCGCAGCGGATTTGCTCGGCGTCGAGGCCGATGTCCTCGTCACCTCTGGTCACGAGCACGCCGTCACCGAGCGCATGCCGCAGCCCGTGCAGTGCCTGGCGGAGCGCGGCGCGGGCATGCTCCTGATCGAGCTCGGGCCAGAACAGGGCGAGGAGGGAGTCGCGCCGGTGCAACCGGCGCGGTGTGGCGGCGGCGAGATAGGCGAGCAGGGCGACGCGCTTGGGCTGGGCCAGCACCGACGAGAGCTCGCGCCCGCCAGCCCCGAGGAGGTTCAGACCACCCAGAATCCGCAGCTCGACCAGTGGGACCTCTCGCGACACTTCCGGCACCGCGCATACCTAAGCGTCCGCGAGCAGCGTCATCGCTCCGTTACGGCGAGCGTAACGCCCCACTCACACTGCGCCGCTACTGTGTCGCGTCGACCCGAACGTACGGCGTCGGGAATCGCTCCGCAACGACACTCTTGCGCACCACGCGAAGGGCATATCGGAGCACTCACGGGGAGGTGAACCATGCTACGCCTCGCAGGCTACACCCTTGCTGCAGCCGTCGCCCTCGCGCTCGGCGGTTGTCAGGATACCGGGGCTCCGCCGAACGTCCGGCCCTCGATGTCGAGTGTGCTAGACGCCTCGGCGGCGGAGAATGGGAAGTACATCGTCGTGTTCACGGGTGACGACGCACCGGACGATTTCGAAGCCCGCGTGGTCGCGCGCGGCGGCACGATCGACGAGATCATGACCGGCGCCGGGCTGGCCATCATCAGCGGACTGAGCGAAGCCGGCGCAGCTGACCTGGCGTCGACAGACGGTGTGCGCGGTGTGTCGGTTGACAGGATCGTCGGCCCCGACTCTCCCGAGGAGGTTGGGGTCCCGGACGCCGTGGAAGCCGCCTCAGCCACACCGGATGCTTCAGCAGATGCGTTCGCCGAATGCCACGGTTCGACATCCAGACCGGCCCACGCGAAGTACTACCTTCGGCAGTGGAATCTGTGTGCCATCCGTGCGTACGCGGCATGGAACGCGGGGTTGCTGGGCTCACCGGACGTGAGCGTGTTCCTCCTCGACACCGGTATCGACTATCTGCAGCCCGACCTTGCTGGACTCGTCGACCTGAGCCGCTCGATCTCACTCGTGCCTGCCTCATCGGACGAGTACGCGCTCGCTGAGGCGAAGGGTGTACTGCCGATCATGGATTTTCACTCTCACGCCACCGCCGTGGCCAGCTTGATTGTCAGCAACGCCGACAGTCTCGCCGGCGTCACGCAGCGAACCACCCTCGTCAGCGTGAAAGTGCTCGACCGCCGTCGCACCGGCACCATCAGTGTTTTTCTCCGGGGGATCGTGTACGCCGCGGATCACGGGGCGGACGTCATTCACTTCAGCTTCGCGTTTGAAGGCTTCGACAAGCGCGACAGCACCGGTCAGGTGGCGGCATTCAACAAGGCAACCGCCTATGCGCACCGGAAGGGCGCGGTCATGGTTATTGCCGGTGGCAACCTCGCGGTCGACATGGATCACAACCGGGACAATTGGAGGGTCTGCAACGCGACGCACGCGATCTGCGTCTCGGCGACGGGTCCAACGGCTGCGGTCGGCGTGAATGGTCCGTGGACGGACGTCGACTCGCCGGCGGCGTACACCAACTACGGTCGCTCGGCGATCGACGTCGCCGGGCCGGGCGGCACGGTCGGTCCACTCAACTCGGGCCTCGCCGTCACGTTGAACTGCTCGCTATCGGGTAGGGTTACCATGGGGAACACGGCTGCTTGCGGCAAGGGCGCCCGTCGCTGGGAAAGTACAGGGACGAGTTTTGCCGCGGCCGTTACCTCCGGCCTGGCGGCACTCTTGGTCAGCAGGATGGGCCACGGGCGCCCGGACCAAATCCGCGAAATGATCGAGAAGTCGGCTGATGACCTGGGGCAGCCGGGGACCGACCCGTACTACGGCAACGGGCGCATCGATGTCGCCCGCGCGATCGAGGCACTCCGTTAGGTCGCTTGAACCGCCTGAGAACGAAGCGGCTCGCCGGGCATCGCGCACGGCGGGCCGTTTCGTTCTGCTCGTCGCTACTCGATAACGGAAGCACGACGGCGTAAGTTGGCCGGGTCCCCGACCCATCGTCCCGGAGGCCGTCCATGCTACTCGCCCTGCTTCCCGCTGTCGCCATCGCCCTCGCCCAGGCGCCGACCATCACGATCCGCGCCGGGACGGTCCTCGACGGCCGCGGCGGAATCCTCCGGAACACCACGGTCGTGATCGCTGGGTCGCGCATCACGCGCCTCGACCCGGCGGTCACCGCGGCCACGTACGACCTGAGCCGGCTGACCGTCATGCCCGGCGGCATCGACACCCACGTCCATCTCACGTCCCATTTCGACGCGAACGGTCGGGCGCACAACGACCCGGGTGGAGCCGAGCCGCTGGACCAGACCGTACTCTACACGGAAGAGAACGCGTACCGCGCCCTGATGGCGGGCATCACGACCGTACAAAGCATCGGTTCGACGCTCGATCGCGACCTGCGCGATGCGATCGCGCGGGGCACGATTCCCGGCCCGCGCGTGATCACGTCACTCGACTGGATCACGCCCGAGGACGGCGACGCCGCCGGGCTGCGCCGCACCGTCCGGCTGCGCGTTGCCGCCGGGGCCGACGTGATCAAGATCCTCGGCTCGAAGAGCATCCGGGAAGGCGGCGGGCCGACGCTCTCGGAGGACGAGCTGCGGGCCGCTTGTGGCGAAGCCAAAGCGCACGGGCGGCGCTGCGTGGTCCATGCGCACGCGGCGGAGGCCGCGCGGCGCGCGGTGCTGGCCGGGGCGACGTCGATCGAGCACGGCGTACTGCTCGACGAGGCAACGCTCGATCTCATGGCCGATCACGGGACGTTCTTCGATCCGAACCTCTACCTCGTGTTCCAGAACTACTTCGACAACAAGGCGCGCTTTCTCGGCATCGAGAACTACACCGAGGAGGGATTCGCGCACATGCACCGGGCGGTCCCCCTCGTCCTCACGGTGTTCCAGCAGGCGCTGCGACGCCCCAAGCTCCGCATCGTGTTCGGCACCGACGCCGTCGCGGGCGCCTTCGGGAAGAACTGGGAAGAGCTGATTTATCGGGTGCAGGTCGGCGGCCAGCCACCGATGGCCGCGATCGTGTCCGCGACGTCGCTCGCGGCTCAGTCGCTCGCGTTGGCGGACACGATCGGCGCCATAGCCCCCGGGCTCGAGGCCGACTTGATCGGCATCGACGGCAACCCGGCCGAAGACATCACTGCGCTGCGCCGCGTTGTATTCGTGATGAAGGGAGGCACGGTGGTGAAGAACGTCGCGCCAGCCCCCTAGGCGCGTCGGCGCAGTGTTCCATCTTGACGCACTCCAGGACGGGAGCTATTTCTGCCGCCTGAGAGGTAGTGTCTTGGGATCGCCGTGCCGCTTTACTCGAACAAGTGCCGCGACCCATCCGTGAGCCGCCCGGATGGGTCGCATCGTTTTCCAGTGCTATCCCCCCGTTAGTGAGGTGCCCATGACAAGCGCGCTCGCTCGTCGACCTTTTCCGCTAATCCCCCTCGCCTTGCTCGCGGCCTGTAACACCGAGACCAGCAACGAGCGCGTCCTGGGAATCCAGGCCATGTCCTTCGCCGGCTCGGAGTGGTCGGAGCCGGTGCACCTCGACGCCCCCGTCAATTCGCGGTGCCAGGACCAGACCCCGACCATGTCGAAGGACGAGCTCAGCCTGTACTTCCTCTCCGACCGACCGGGGGGATTCGGAAACCTCGTGTCGACCACCGGATGCATGGACAACTTCGATCTCTGGGTCGCTCAGCGCTCGTCCACTGACGGACCATGGGAAACGGCGGTGAACCTTGGGCCGGTGATCAACACCGCGCGAAACGAGGTGGGGCCTGCGTTGTCGCCTGATGGGCACCTGCTCTTCTTCTCGAGCGACCGCGCCACTCCAGGCGTCCTCCACGATATCTACGTGTCACGTCGCGCGGACCCGAAGGACGACCTCGGCTGGGGCGCACCGACGCCGCTCGGCCCCGATGTGAACACGGAGCTGCACGAGGCGGGGCCGTTCTACTCGCAGAGCGCCGAAGACGGCTCGGGGAACCTGTACTTCTACCGCGGGTCGGACAACGGCGCGACGACCGACATCTACGTCGCTCCGGTGACGCGCGACGGTGACACACGCGGACCCGCCGTGCTCGTGTCGGAGCTGAGCTATCCCGCGCGGCCCGACGGGTTCGTCACGGTGCGCGCCGATGGGAAAGAGATCCTGTTCAGCTCCGGGCGCCCCCTGACCCCCGGTGGCGCCAACGCATTCGATATCTGGGTCTCCACCCGTCGCAACGTCCACGACCCCTGGTCGGCGCCGGTGAACCTGGGACCACCGGTGAATACAGGGTTCGCCGAGTTCCAGCCGGACCTGTCGCACGACGGTCGCACCCTGCTGTTCATTGCCGGTGTGGGTCGGGGTGGGCTCGGTGGCTTCGACATCTGGATGTCGACCCGCACGGTCAAAGGGAATTAGCGAGGAGGTCCCATGAAACGCGTATCCATCGCAAAGCTCGTGTCCCTCGTCTCCTTCACGCTCCTGGTGGCGTGCGAATCGGAGTCCGCTTCGGTCGGGATCAAGCTGGAGGCTATGTCCTTCGCCGGCTCCGAGTGGTCGGAGCCGGTGAATCTCGCGGCGATCAACACGGGAGCAGCGGACGCACAGGCCAACCTTTCCCCAGACGAGCTCAGCCTCTACTTGCAATCGGACCGCACGGGTGACGCCGACATCTGGGTCTCCCACCGCGCTTGCCGAGCGTGTGACTGGGAAGCGCCGGTGAATCTGGGGCCGGTCATCAATACCACGTTCATCGAGAACGGACCCGCGTTGTCCATCGACGGGCACTTGCTGTTCTTCTTCAGCAACCGGCCCGGAGTCGGGGGAAACGACATCTACGTGTCGCGGCGAACCGACACGCACGACGATTTCGCCTGGGGACCGCCCGAGATACTCGGGGCTGACGTGAACACGGCGGGGGACGAGAACGCGCCGCACTACCAACAGAGCGCCGAGCCCGGAGGCGCCAAGCTGTATTTCACGAGTGGCCCGGCGGGCACTCAGGGGCAAGACCTGTACTACGCGCCCGTGACACGGGAGGGTGAGACCGCTGGGCCGGCAGTGTTCCTCTCAGAACTCAACCACCCGGCTGCCAACGACGCGGCCCCGACGGTCCGGACCGACGGGAAGGAAATCTGGTTCCATCGAGGTGCCCCAGCGGGGGGACTGGGTCTCGCCGATCTCTGGGTGTCCACGCGCCGCAACGCGAACGACCCGTGGTCCACGCCAGAGAATCCGGGGGCACCACTCAATTCCGCCGCCTTCGACCAGCAGCCGAGTCTGTCCTTCGACGGCCAGACGTTGGTCTGGACCTCCAATCGGCCGGGTAGTGTGTTAGCCCCCAACGGTCTTCCGAGCCTGGACATCTGGATGTCGACCCGCACGGTGAGCGGGAGGTGACCAGGGCGGCCCCGGTCTAACCCGCCGCCGCGATACACTCGATCTCCACCCGCGCGCCCCCCGCGAGCCCGCTCGCGGCCACGGTCGAGCGCGCGGGTGGATCCTTCGGGAAATACGTGGCATAGACCGCATTCATCGCGGCGAAGTCCTGGATGTCCGCGAGGAACACCGTGCACTTCACCGCGCGGTCGAGTGAGCTTCCCGCGAACGCGAGCACCGCCTTGATGTTCTCGAGCACCTGGCGCGTCTGGCCCGTAATACCCCCATCGGCGAGCTGGCGCGTTCCCGGCACATTGCCGATCTGTCCTGACAGAAACAGCAAGTCCCCGACCCGCACCGCCGACGAGAACGGCAGTCCCGGGACCTCGCCGGGGCCGTGAATGACCGATACGTCAGGCTTCATGCTTTCCTCCGATCAGTGCTGGGCCGCACCTGCACGTACGCCATGAGGCCCACGGGCGTGCGGCTCCCGTAGAACAGCCGCAGCTCTTCCGGAACGAGATTGAGCGTGCCCCGGGCGCCCAGGCCGGTGGCCACAAGGGCGCTGCGCCACAGCGCGCGCTCGTACCCGAGCGACACGGCCCCGATATCGAGCTCCCGACTCACCGACCCCACCAGCGCCAGGTCCGCGGCCGTCCGCCGCACGTACTCGGCGCGGCCGTACACCGCGTCGGCGGCGCCCAGCTCGAGCGTGGACTCGAGCAGCAGGGTGTTCACCGGATGCCCGGCCCCCGCGGGCAGATCGGCGCCGTACACGAACGCGGTAGACCATGTGCCCCGAGTGTACAGCACGGACGCGCCGAAACGGTCGAGCGCACCGTGAGCGTGGGAGCCGCCCGTCGCCGCGACACGGCCGAACCACGCCGCCACGCTCCACTGCGACGCCGGGTTACAGCTCAGTCGCGCCGAATACGAATCGAGGCGCACCGCGTCGAAGTTCGTCCGGACATCGTCCGGGTGCGCACCGTTGAAGGCGGAGGCCTCGACCCGCACCTGCCTGGTGAAGGCGCCGAGGGTCACCACTCCGAATGTCGTGTGGGTGAAGTCCTGGGTGTGATGGCCCAGCGGCGTGGCCGGATCGTACACGGCCGAGGGGCGATGCAGATAGGCGACAGGACCGAGGGCAGGTTCCCCAACCGGGGCCGCATATAGGGACGCGCCGACCCTCGACCCGACAGGGTGCTCGAAGCCGACGGCAAGCTCTGAGATGAGTTCATGGGGATGCTGGCGGTCCGTGAGGATACCACCGCGATAGGGTTCGGCGACCTGAAGTAGCTCGGGGTATCCGTGCGCGGTCAGGGTCAGCGGCTCCGCACTCACCATCGCGCGGAACCGGACCGTCCCGCCCGCGGCAGGACGTGCCGCCATCAGCATGACCCAGTTGACGCTCCCCAGCTGGTCTTCGGCGCGCGTGCCGAACTGCCGGTCGTACTGCAGGAACACGCTCCCGTGCACCATGAGCGTCCAGCGCCCCAGCGACCCGTGGTAGCCCGGCAGCCGGGCGGCGTCGGGCAGCCACGCGGTCCCCGACCCCGTGCGCGCGAGCGGCACGCCCAGGGGGGAGTCCTCGTGCTCGTGCTGTGCGCGTGCTGGCGCCGGCGCTGCGCTCGACAGAACGGCCGCGACGATCGCGGCCGCCCGAGCGTCAGTGCACCAGAACGTCGAACGGCCCAAATGTCTTCGTGGACTGGTCGGCGGGAAAATGCAGGGCGACCTCGAGCGTGCCGGGGGTTCCCGACGGGGCGGACGTCGTGATGTCTCGGACCAGCGATTCGCCGTTGACGGGCGTAGACGAGGCCAGTGTGGGTGGTGAGAAGTTGAAGTCGAGCTCCTCTCCACCGGTAACGCTCACGATCTGGCTGCCGTTCGCGGCGTACATGCGGACTTCCACCGGAAGGGTGTCGCCAGGAAAGAGCGGGATATGAAATGTCAGCTCACCCAGCCCCGAGTTGAACAACCGCACCGACGCCACGTCCTGCGGGTCGGCTGGGCTGCCGCCGCCGGTCGGGGGCGACCCGCCGCAGGCAGCCAGCAGGGCGACGCAGAGAAGGCCGCAAAGTCCGCTGCGCATCGTATGGATAAGGTACACTCGTTTTAGATGCGCGGCGTTTCATTCGTGGTCCGTCACGTGTCCGCGGCTCAAGCCGCGACTCGGCGCGTACCGCTGACGCGGCAGTGCACGCGTCAGTTTACTGACAAGCGCCGAGCCGCCCTAAAGGACTCCCTACGGTCGCGGGTTTACCCGCGCACGTGCGACGCGGCGTTCCGTGACACGAGTGGCCAAGCGAGAAGGTCCTCGCGGGAATGTCGTCCTCGATGAATCACGTGTCCGCGGCTCAAGCCGCGGCTTTACCCGCGCACTCCGCGACGCCAACCCCCGGCGAAGAGAGGCCACGCGAACACGAGTGCCAGTCCCCCCGCCGCACTCGCGAGGAACGCTGGCGCCGCCCCGTACCGCTGGAACACTCCGCCCAGCGCCACGCCTCCCACGAGCGCCGCGAAGCCCGTGATGCCATGATACAGGCCGAACCCG
>Ga0209235_1001431_pt1 | contig 12892 bp, 12 predicted proteins | sample GraSoi013_1_20cm_4_FD_185817 | JGI IMG/M metagenome (GOLD analysis project Ga0209235, IMG submission 185817) | Grasslands soil microbial communities from the Angelo Coastal Reserve, California, USA - Sample 09_25_2013_1_20cm (SPAdes) (version 2) | ecosystem: Environmental > Terrestrial > Soil >...
GAAAATTGGTGTTCTGGTATTAGCATTCCGATGCTTATGAGGTGGTGGAAGGTCCTCGTTCTTACCTTGTGCAGTGTAGGCTCTAGTGCGACCCCGGTCTTGATGACTTCTGTGATGAAATAGGTGAAGAAATTGGAAGTGCTGGTGACTACGAGACGCAGTTTTCTATCACGTGTAACGTATCGTTCTTCAAGCTCCAATATTCGGCCTCCACGCAGCCGCTGGTGGAACACGTGACAGCGTGTTCCGTCTTAGGTTTCTCGTCTCGCCTGCTCAGGTTCCGTGGTTCAGTATACTCAGCGAGATGATGGGAACGTCGCAGCTACGAGGTCCATTGTGAAGCCCGCCCTCAGGTTACAACGCGTCTGCATGCAACTGCAAAAGTCTAGGGGCGAAGCTAAAGACTTCGGATGAAAACACCATTCGTCTCCTACTCTGCCAGAAATGTCCTTGGAACATGAAGAATCCCAGAAGACTCTTCTAGCATCTAGACTGCGAGCAAAGCGGTTTCACCGATAACCATCTTCAACGCATCTCTCTGCCCTGTCCGTCTTAGCCGTAGATGCTTTTGGGGCTGCTGTCTTGCTGTTTGGTCGTCTTCTGCTTCTTGACTAGTGTCTCTGCTACTTTGATTCGTGGGATTGGCTGGTTGTTCACAATGTAGAGAGGGTCGCCATCTGGACCATACTTGTCAGTCCTCATAATACCCGTTATCTCCAGCTTCGCTCTCAACACACTTCCATCAGACAGTTCATATACGTTCCATCTCTCCGGACCCACACGTTCGAAATCCACAGCAGTCGTGTTCATCGTTCTCGGGTCGAGAGCTGTCGGAACAGGAACAGTAGGGGTCCCCCTCAATGCTCTTGGGCAGATGGTGGTGAAAAGATTCTGAGATGACCAGGCGTAGACAGGATTCCCGGAAAAATCATAGTCGTTTGACCTGAAAATCTTGGGAATAATCAGCCTGCCAAAGAGCAGGGTCCCATCTTCAAGCTTGTATTTTATCCACGGCTCGTCTTTGACAGCGAACTCTATCGCAGTAGCTTTAGTCATATCGACTTGAGGCTGCTCGCCCATTCCTACTCACCTCACAATATGCCCCCCCGCCGTATATACGCAAAACGGCTAGAGTGCGCCATGGACGAGAAGGCGTCAGTCGTTCTATGGACGTACTCTAATTAGGGCCGATTTACTAACACCTAGTTTGTCGGGGTCGTCCTCAAAGCCCTACTAGGGCGCAAGGCTCGTCTCCTCCATGCCTGCTGGGCGTTGCTATGTCAGCTACCAAGGTTTGTGACATTATTTGTGGTCGCACCTACGTCGTGGGCTTTTTACATCTTCCTACCTACCGGGCGAATCTAGGGAGCGATGCACTCAACCATGACAATTTTTCTCCGACTCCGATGAAACCCTCAACAAGGACGCGTACTTCCGATGATCGGGGGTCGGTTTGTACAGCCGATTACGCCTTTTACACAATTAGGTAGAATCAGAAACACTCCTTCTCCAGAGCCTTTCGAGTGTTCACGTTTCCAAGAGTTCTCCGATTTCCGTAAGATTTGTCGGCGCGACTTATGAGTAACGAGTTGTTTCAGATTACACTCCAAATGATTACCAAGAGAGTATTTGGAGTTGCTTTGCTACTCTCAATAATTACTATAGGGACGCTTGTGTACGCCCTGGTCAACCTACACTTTCCCAATACTCTGCAGGTCCACGTTAGAAACCAATTTGTGCTCTTCGGGCCGTCGCCGGGCGCAGTATCTATTCTAACCGGGACCTCAATGCTGGAAACGCTCACGGTACAGAACAATAATAACGCTCCTGCACCCATCGCCATAATCTACTCTTCAAACTCAACCAGTTGGACTGTTCAAAACAGCGTCAGAGCGCTCACGATGACATTCAACAGCAGCGCTCCTGTAGGCGTCACTGGGGATCCGGCATGCGTGTCAAGTCCGATCCTATGCGAGTATTCGGTGATCCTGCCAACTGGTCGCAACGTTCTGGTCGCTAACATTACCGCGAGCTGGAATGCCCCAGTATCAAATCCTACAATTGACTTTTACCTAAGTCAATAGGGTTCTGTTAACTCTTCGTCGGTTGAGTTAGCTTCGGGACTTCGACTCCGGGGGTCTGCATGACGTTCCCTAGATTCCTGCATGTTGAACCGTGGCGACTGGTTCTATCAAACCGCTTAAGTAGGACGGCATGCCAGAGTACTACTGGCGGCTTGAATGGCGGAACAGACTGTCAAGGTGACTAGGAAGGGCCAAGTTACAATCCCGGTTGAGCAGAGAAGAAAGTACCGCATCAGGGAGGGAATGAGGCTCCTGGTGAAAGACTCACCGCAAGGAATCCTGTTCAGGCCCGTTACTCCCCTTGAGGATCTCGCCGGCGTGGACGCGGGCAGGGTTACGGTTGAAGAGATGAAAAGACGGCTCGACAGGATGCGCTCAGAGGACCGTTATTGAACCCAGTCCCGACCGTTGACACCCGATTCTTCCTTACACACTTCCTGGGCGAAACGGAGACGACGAGGGAGAAGACAAGGCACAAGATTACGGAACTCCAGCGTCAGAACGCCATTGTTCCGACAATAGTTATCCACGAAGTGTACAAGTTCGAATGCGAGAATGTTGGTGCTGATGCCGCTGACCTTCGGATCGATTCCATCCTAAAGTCAACATTCAGAGTAGTCGACCTCACAGTCCCCATAGCCATCACGGCTGCAAGGCTGAGAACCCGCCAAAGAGGCCTCCCCACCGCAGACTCGATAATCGCTGCTACCGCCTTGGAACTCAAGTCGAAACAAGTCATCTCCGATGACCCCCACTTCTCAAAGATTGAAGGCATCAGAATCGACTGGATATGACCCGCTCTCCTCTATCGCGAGAGACTTGGCTCGCCTTCACGGACAAGGAACACTAAACGGGCGCGCCTTTCGTGGGGCAAATTATTCGCTGAAAGTCCATTTCCAACCAAGTTAGCGCGTAGGAGCCTAATGCATAGTTTCTGGAACTCCTGGCGCGCGTAGCATAACCTCACTCCTCCGAGAAAGGAAGTCAGGCGGGCCAGCCATACTTGTGCGGAAGGCTTGATTACTCCGGGACCTTTTGAACCGAGGAAAACGCTCCCCCAGCAGCATTCTCTAGTCAAGGAGGACGAGGCGTTCGTTATTGTCGACGAACTGGCTCACGGAGTCATTGAAGGGGACATCGAAGAAACCGTTGTCAAGTTTACTCGGTATCGGTTACCCTAGCTTTTGCGCAAACTCCTAGACCTAGCGCTTGGCCCTGAGGATGAGGAAGGGCCTTCACCTAGAAGAACATGGACCGGAAACCTCAGCACCGCGTAATCAGTTACAAAAGTCCCATAGTCATCTAACGGGACAGCCTGCTAGTCATGTCTGTAGATATCGGGGAAAAACCCTACTGGACGGATCAAGAGTCAGCGCTCAAACAGATCAGCCCCGCGAACCAGCGTTCGTCAACCGCCGCCCAGCTCTCTCCTCTAGCAAACTCTTACACGATCAATCTTGGTCCGCCGAAGACGATCATTGTCCCGAATGCTTCGAAACTAGCCACGCTGCAGGAGGTGTCTGTAGACGGAGTATTATTGCCTAAACAATTCATCCGGCTTGACCCGAGGACAAACAAGCGTACCATTGCAGTCGACCCTGCTGGCTACAGGGTTAACGCCAGTGACGGCGATCTCCACAGATTACATGCGAACTACAGAATGCAGCAGCCTATCTGTCTCAATTCGAGAGGTCTGTGGGCCTGCGCATCATTGTCGATGGCTTCTTCCGTTGCCTGTTCGAACATCCAGGATTCCTCTCCAATGACGATGCTCATATCTTTGAGATTCACCCAGTCCGCACCGTAACCCTCGCGGGAAAAACTCAAAACTTTGATGTTGGAATCCCGAATCAGAAATCAATACATACTTGGACTAGCCCGCATCCGCTGAATAATCAGGACAACAGGGTCAAAGTATCATACAACTCAGCAAGAGACACGTTAACGTTTACGGGCATGGATGGCCAAGACGAAAACTACGTACGAGTACCAGGAACCGTAAGCCAGGTCCAGCTGAATCCCAGCAGTGGATCTCCAGCAAGTTTCGTTTTGACAAGTCCAGACATAGGACATCCAATCGAAGTCAAAAGTCTACAGAACACAAAGGCAACTCGACAGCTGGCCCAGTTGAAAACCTCGAAAGTTTCGATGATCGCGCTCAGAAACATCGCGCTCACGGAAGCTATCAAGGGCAAATACGCGATCAATCTCCTGGCAATCGACATCCAACCAGCTTGACAAGAGCGACAACCCTCACTCTCTGATGACGGCGTATTGGTCTATTCGTGTATTGTCAATCAGCGCATAGCCTCTTGTGAACTCAGAGTCTGAGTGCGATCGTCTTTCCGCAGAGCCGGCACTCTTGTCCGTGTTCTCGGCCACAGCGGGTCGGAGGGTGCTTTTTCAGCGCGCTATCCCTCCGGGGGGCGACTCGCCTAGGCGGGTGAATAATTGCAGGCATGATAGTTCCGCTGGATAGTTGGCTGTTCTAAGTGAACGGTTGTTAACTGCTGAGCTGAAGATGCACGTGGAAATCGGTCGTTACTACTTTTTCTAGACAGGGTCGGTCCAAAATCAATCGTGGCGCCTCGCTCGTTCAAGTTCATTGAGTGAAATACAGGCGGGGAATCCTTCGCGCGGAGAAAACGGCCATGAAGGGAAACGACGCATCGAGAGTCCTGGTCGGAGACTCGGCACTCCTCACAAGGAGGCGCGCAAGAGCCCTGGAATCCTTCACGACCGTACGCTTCCCGGCAGACTATGGAACCCTCTGGTACTTGATGTCCAGAAGATTCTGTTAAGAGCACTTCGTTGCCAGCAGGCAGCTCTCGCCCTAGACGGTGAGCCAAAATCGAGGACCAGGACCAAACCCCTATTTTCTATTGAGGATAAGCCATCCCGTCTAAAATGTTGGAAGTTCTGTCTCTCATAGGATCCCGAGAACGTTTCTAGCTATGCCAGATCCACTATTACCTTCTACCAGAACATCTGCAATAATTCCCTCAAAACCAGATCCTCCCCGATTTAGCCGTAGATGCACTTGGGGCCGATGTCTTGCAATTGGAAGAAGGAAGTCCTAAAACCAGGGGATTTGGCCGTGCAACATTCCGTTTAAGGACACTTCGTCCAGGCCTCGTTGGCGAACTCGCTCACCGAACAATAGTACGTGACGAGCTCCGCGTGACCGGACTTGAGCAGTGCTTCGTTCAGGTTCTCCCCGCCGCAGTACACGACCGCGATCGTGCGTCCGTAGCTTCCGGCGGTCTGGCCGTCGTCCTCGTCGACCAGTGCTTGAGTACCAATCGGGCACGTCTGGACTGTGAAGTCTTTCGCCTCCTGGTATCCGGCCTGTCCCGCTTCGGGTGTATTGACGAGTGCGAGGCGGATCCTTGTGCTTCCGACGTCGAGTGTGTCCCCGTCGACGATGTAGGTCACACCCCCGGTAAAGCATGCGGCCGTGCCTCTGCAGTGTGGGCCCCGGAATGCTACTAGATAGACTCCGACGACGATCGCGACGGCTAGGATAAGCAGAAGACCAATGGCAAAGAAGAAACGCTTCTTACTCGTGCGGGAGCGCGCGGAAGGCGAACCCGCAGGTTGTTTGGCCGACGTTTCTGGGCCCCGCAACTCTAAGAGGAGCACTGAGCCTTTTACAGTTGTCGGGCATGACGCCATACGACTCTGGCTGAAGCAGACTGCGTCTTAACAGAGAAAAAAGCCGGAATTTTTGAAACCGTTCTCTCAGGGTGGGGTCTAGAAACTTTGAGTGGGAAAGCAGAGCACCTTCTTCCGGGACCCAGACGGTAATCTGCTTGAGCTATATGCAGATGTATGCTAGGACAGGTCCCAACAGCTAGCATCGCTACAACGACAGGCTCAGTTAGCTTGTCGATGGATGGACGGTTTTCAGTTTCACCCACTTCTACACCCTAACCCGTATGGTCCCTAGTAGTCTTTCCGTCGTGAATGGGCACCCGTGCAAGAACCGTCAGATGGTTACGGGTGTGACGTAGGCTAACAAACCGTGATAGGCCTGTATGGGCTTATTCTGGGGCGGTTGAGGTTCGACCGTTCCAGGCCAAGATGAAGCATTCATGCTTCTGAGGCGGAAGGGCTCTCAGGTGAAGCAGTGAAGAGGAACCCGACGACGACGGTAATCCCCGGAGTCGATGAGAGCAAGTTACTTATCAAACGACAAGTTAACAGAACCAGTAGTTGTACCGACTCCGCAACCTTCTTCACTTGTAGCCTGTGTAGAAAATCAATGGTTCGTTAGTGACTAGCTTCTCCTCGACTAGGAATTCCTTGAGTGCATCAGAGCACTCCTTTCGAAATTTGGCTTGGTCACGAGGACCCATCTCGCTGAACTCGAGGCTTCCTGCAACAGAATAGTCGATGAACTCTTCAGGGGTCTGGAACACGAGTGAGAAACCCGCTATTGATGCTTCAGGATTCTTGAAACCGACCTTCCGCATCTGCGGGACGGCGATGAATGGATCGCCGTACTTATCCCACATGCCGGACTGTAGAGAGTCTGCCTCCCTCTTCTTCTTCAACTTCTCTGAAGGGTTGTTGGTCTTGTACTTGGCGAATATTCTGTCGAAGGCTTGGGAGGCGTCTGAGCTTCGAGGACCCTCGTGATTGTACGTGATCTTTCCGCCCGGTCTCAGCACTCTGCAAGCTTCCCGTAGAGTCTTATCGTAGTAGAAGCAACAGCATATTCCAAAACTGGAGATGACGTGGTCAAAACTGTTATCGGGAAATCGTAGCTTTTCCATGTTCATCTCCGTGAGCTCAAGGTTCAACAGGCCCAACCTATCCTTCTTTTCCTTCGCGATCTTGAGCATCTCTTGGTTGACGTCTATGCCGGCGACGTATCCCTTGGGACCGAGACGCTGTGCCAGCTTGACAGTCACAGGACCCGTGCCGCACCCCAGTTCGAGAACTCTTGAACCATGTAGAATCCCCGCTCTCCTGATCAACTCCTCATATGCTCCATCGTGCCTTGTCAATTCATTTTCGTAAGACTCAGGGTCGTCTCCCATCTCCGCGATGATCTGAAAAGCTTCCTCAACGTCCAAGCGAACCACCCACGACCGTTGTCTACAATCCGACAATAAAAGCAAAATCCTCTTGGTTAAGTCCGAGAAAATTGACAGACTTGAGCTTCAAGTACCGTTGCCCTTACACGTCTGCAGCAGAGAGCAGGTCCGTATTTAGTAGACGGACGCTCACGTTCAGCCTTCGAGTACTTTTGGGCTATTCATCCATGGATGCAGGGTGAGATCGACGTGAAGTAGAAAACCCTGACACGGAGAGAGCATAACTGGTACGGACACTTGTGCTACCCCAGTGGCGCGAGCTCCCTATTTTCGTTCCGTTTTTGAGCGTAGACTCCTCAAATGAACTCTGTCCATGTCAGGGTACGAAGAACTGGATAGTTGAATACCTGCGCAAGGCGGAGGCACGCCAGGTTGGGGACCGATAGATAGACGTTGGGTATAGTCCTAGATTTGTTCGAGGATTCTCTTTAGGTTCCGGTTGAGTGACGATTTGTGTTGCCGCAAGACTGGGTATTTCTTGGGATCCCTTTCTTCTGGAGACTTTGGAAGAACTGTTCCAAACAATTGCCAAAAGCGAACCAGCGTCTGACCGAATATACGGCATATCTCTCTTTGAGTGCCTAGCCAATGGCCCAGCTCTTGTTTTGTGTGCCCAGACATGTGGATTTCGAGCCAGGATACAGGCATTGTTATATTCTATTCCCAGTGAATCTGGGAGAGCGCTTCCAAGCGTAATGACAGGAAATACCCAGCAAGCAAGGGAGGTGAGAAAGAGTTTTGGCAAAATCTCTGGATGAACTTTTGAAGATACCTGGCGTTGTAGCCGCGGGAGAGTTCACTCCCGACGGAAAGCTCGTCAACTATTTGGCGAGCATGGACATGTCCCGTGAAATGGCTGCCATGACGGCCCAGTTCGTCGCTACAGTGTCAATGATGTTCAACACCCTGGCAGGTGCGTTCACTCAACTGAGCAAGATGAAGTGGGTGCCCCCGCTAGGCTGGGCCTACTCGGGAGGCGACTGGACAGTGGCGGTCATGGGCAACTGGGGACTATTCATAGAAACCAACAAGGCAGACTTCAACCGTCTCTTCAAAGAACTGGGAGAAAGAGCCAGAGTCGAAGCGGTCGCAGCCTAGCAACCCGGATCACCCTTTTTTTTCTGCGCAGAAAAATTTGGGCCGACAACCCAGCGAGACAGAATGAACTGTGATTACTAGGCCCCCTCGCTAAGTGAATTGACGAGCTAAGCATATCTGGGGTGTTGGTGTTCCTAGTGTAACAAGCGTATGTGCAAGCCCTGATTGCCTGCACCAGCTGTGTGAAGCTTGGAATTTGCAAGCAAAACTGGGTGGGGCTCAGTGTACCAAGACAAGTTCGGCATATTTTCACACTCAACAAACTGTCTAGATTTCTTGATCGAGAGAGCCTTGATGCTGCGGAGCAGTAGCGTTCGACAACTGTGGCGCGGTGTTGAGGGTTGAAGGGAAGACGGGGAGCAGAAGAGTCCGAAATAGTCTTCTCGGCGGGAGCACTTGCCGAGTGGTGGAACCATCATCCTTCAAACGACGAGTTCGAATATAGAATATTGCAAGTTTCGAGACTCTGAGTGGAGGAATGAGAAAGACGTGCTCAAGTGATTACTTAGAAACCTGCGAGTTCAGGGGTTGTAGATGTTGCTCCCGCAAGGCTCGTCCATCCCGTAGATTGGCTGCTGTTTATCGAGAAGATGTTATAGTAGATTCCATCATCTGTGCCTCTCACTACGGCGACTCCGATCGACCCTTCTGTGAGAAAGGCTGGTTGGTCCACGGTTGAGAATCCTCCATCATCCCACGTTGAATTCCAGGCTTGTCCTGACGGTTTCAGTATGTGGTAGGCGACGTTGTTCAGCCCCCTGACCACTAGATGAACCGTCCTGAAGCCGTCCAGGGTTAGGCTTGGGGTGGATGCTGTCGCTCCCCCTAGAGGTGACCATCCAGACCATCCGCCTTGGCCTGCGTAGTCGAGCTGTCCGTGGGTGATTGAGCCTCCAGTGCTTGGGGCTACAATATGGAGGCTTGTTCCGTCGCTGATGGCTGCAGGGGGTCCTGTTAGACTTCCGCCCGCGTTGTCCCAGGTGGGAGACCATCCGCTAGTGGTGGCATTGTAGAGCTTGTGCCAACCTCCATTGTTCATTCCGACAACGAGCAGGTCAAGACGACCAGTAGAAGCAACAATGACTGGTGAGTACTGGATAACTCCCCCTACGTCGGTCCAGCCATTCCAGATTCCCGACCCTATCGTCATCGTATTGATCCACGTCGAATCATCTGTCCCTCTGACGGCCAAGTACAAAACGCCGTTCAAAACAGCACACGCGGGCTGACTGTAGGTTACGCCTCCAGCATCGTCCCATGATCCCCATGAGCCTCCTGTGAAAGTTCTGTGGAATGTAGCGTTGTTCGTTCCTCTTACAAGCAGTTCGACAGTTCCGAGTCCAGACGTGCATAGAGCTGGAGGTGAATTTACAGGACCCGACAGTTGTTGCCAGCCACTCCACGAGGCTGACGAGTACTCATTCCACCACAGGTCACCATTCGCTGCTTGAACCACGGCGAGAACGGAAGCTTGAACATCAATTTCCAGCAAAACAGGGGCCGAGAGAGTATCGCTGAAGCCCGTGCCTGCTGTGTCATTTGCAACGTAGGAACCGAAGATCGTAACAGTGTAGTTGCCCGGCATGGTAGTGTTCATGGTTACGGTAATGCTACATGATACTCCTCCGGTGCTGCAGCCTGTGGCGCTAAACGATGGAGCCGCGAAACCATCTGCCACTATGGAGGCGAAATTGACGATGTCATTGCTGACACCTGGCCAACCATTTTCAGCCGTGGCTGTAATACTAACATGGGCTCCAGAGGAGGATCCTTTTGGAACAATGATGCTGGTTGTGTTTGACGTAACAGCGATCCATGGAATAGTCCCGGCAGAATTGTCGAACCTGGTTCCGGTCTGAACTGTTTCAGGGTCTGGAGATGACCCGTTGAAGATTGTTACGCAGACCCCCCCAGCGACGCTCGTTCCAACGCAGCCAGTCTGGAATCCTACCAAAACGGGACTTCCAGCCGGGTTCGCTCCCGTAATATTGTAGATTGCCGTGAATAGAAGACCCGAACTTGGAGACGCAGTCTGGCCAGGACCGGCATCGACAGCGAGATGAATTGTGTCCAAGTTGTCGGTAGAAGCGCAACCCGAGAAATACACTCCCGAGATACACTTGACCACAACGGTCGGAGTGCCGGGCAAGATCGTTCCGCTAAGATCAATACTCGCTGGCGTCAGAATCGTATGATCCGCCAGCAACGCTATGTTGAATCCATTCAGAGCATCAGAACCGTTGACGAAGACTCCAACTCGAAGTTGAGTGGGCGAAATCTGGGGAATCGAGGGAAAAGGCCCGTTGAAGGTATAAGGAGACATGGTGCAGGAGTTTACAGAAGAAGGGGCAACGCTGGCTGGGTCTGCTAGACAGACCAGCCCGGTCGGGCCAGCGGCATAAGAAGGGACGATGATCACGGAGGACCAGGCAAATAGAGCGAGCAAGGTCAAAGTCGAAGTCATTAACACCGGTCGCTTCCTCAAGGCTCTTACCTGAGTTTGTTCCGAAATTTTCCGCTCCTGTCTCACTTGAGGTTTTAAGACTTGGGGTCCTCCGAGCAGGTTTGTGGAAATCACAAATCCTGCTGATGCAGACTATTTTGACTGTTGAGCCCGGAAGTTATTCACTAGGCAACTGACCCGGAGAATAGATAGATTATCTTAGTCTACGCAAGCCACTTCTTCAAATCGCTAAACTGTAAGCCGACTACTCGGTTTCACCATGGTTATAACCATCTATTTCTCGAATCGATGGTCTCAAGCATAATTGGAGTGGCCCGCGCAGACAATAGGGATCATCAATGCTTCTCGCCAAGAGTGAAACTGATGCAGACCGATACGACAAAGTAGGCGGCGATCGCACAAACGTTAGCGTTGGTATAGCTGCCTACAACGAAGCCCAGAACATTGGTAACCTCATCCAGGTAATCCAAGATGAAATCGAGAAACACGACCAGATAATCGTAGTATCATCCGGCTCTACCGACAGAACATCAGAAATAGTTCTACGCTATTCACAGTCCGACCATCGAGTAAAGCTCGTGACAGAAAGAGACCGGAATGGGAAATCCTCCGCCATAAACAGAATATTCGCTGAGGCGAACGGCGAAATGCTACTTCTAGTGTCCGCCGACGTTCTACCCGAGAGTGGAAGCATAGAGACGATGATAGCCACGATGCAATCGGACCCCATGATAGGAGTGGTATCGTCACGGCCGCTTCCAGTCAATAGCAACAATAATCTCACAGGCTACCTCGCACATCTGTACTGGAGGCTACACCACGAGACTCTTAGCCTACTTGACGCAACCGGTCAAAACACTCATGGAGGAGAGGCAATACTCGTCCGGCGCGGAATAGTACACTCAATACCGGCCGATTGCATAAACGACGACGCCTACATTGGAGTCGAAACCGTAAAGAAAGGGTTCAAGGTGAAATACTGCCCCCAAGCAAGAGTCAAGACCAAAGTACCAACCACAATAACCGAACTCTTCGCCCAGAGACGGCGGATTATTGCAGGGCACATGAAGGTGAAAGAGCAGACAGGTCTCTACCCGAAAGTACTCACAATAATGGCCTTCGAAGACCCTTCTAAACTCGTAAAAGTCGTGAGCAACGAACTGCGCTCGAATCTAAGGTCCACCCCCAGGTTCCTGGTAGCAGTCTACATTGAAGCAGTGTCTACGCTTCTCGCATTGTTCGACCGGTTGTCGAGAAGAGATAATGTCATCTGGCGGATAGCGATGAGTACGAAGATTCTGGAACGATAGACGCTGTATCAGAAGAAGCGCTTGGCAGCTATCTCAGCGGCCTTGGCCCTGCTAACGGTGATCTCTCTTGGCTATAGCAACGAGATATTTCAGGAAGGTGCCCCATCATTACAAGCAACTTCTGGCTCTGTCACCCTTGAAATCAGTAGAGATGCAGCTTACTACCTAGAGGCAATCCCGGCTCCTCGTTCTCAAACTGAATTATGGTTCGACTGGACGGTGACCGCACCAAACGCATCGAACGGGACGGGAATGATCGAGTTTAGCCGGGACAACGTTAACTGGTCAAACCTAGTCAGCTTTCCCTTCGTTTCAGGCCAAGCAACCGGGAGACAATTCATTGATTCGAGCTGGGCAAGGCCTGGGCAAAACTATCTGCGAGCCTCTGACAACAAAGCATACTCCACAGGATTGACTATCGTAGTATACGTGAACTATTACGAAGCACTGCTTCTAATCCTGTCACCATTCTTGGCTGCTGCAATTGTCGCGACTGTGACTGCTTATCTGAGGAGGAGGAAAAGACGTCAGGTAGCTCCTACAGAATAACCGAAAGTCGAAAGCTTCACATCGGATTTCCCGAAGAGTTCGGAGCAGAGTATCATTGGCGTGAAATGGCTAACACTGCAAGACTCATACCCAACCAAACCCCTCTTCTCGATGCGGGTTGCGGAAGTGGACTCATTAGCAACTTCATACCGGATAGCGTTTCTTACGTCGGGATAGACTTCAATCCGAACTACCTGTCGAGAGATTGGAAGGGCGGCCGTGTCGATGGGAGGTTGGGCGGCAGTATTCTACGTCTTCCCTTCAGAAACGCTTGCTTCCAGACAG
>Ga0209235_1001441_pt1 | contig 12846 bp, 14 predicted proteins | sample GraSoi013_1_20cm_4_FD_185817 | JGI IMG/M metagenome (GOLD analysis project Ga0209235, IMG submission 185817) | Grasslands soil microbial communities from the Angelo Coastal Reserve, California, USA - Sample 09_25_2013_1_20cm (SPAdes) (version 2) | ecosystem: Environmental > Terrestrial > Soil >...
GGAACGCGGTGAGAACGGCATGCCGCGTCTTCTCCCTGGCCTCAATTTCGTCGCGGGCCTCGATGGCGAGACGAGGAAGACGTTCGACCTGAATCTCGCGTTCCTGAAACGTCTCCTGAGCGAGGATCTCTGGGTCCGCCGGATCAACATCCGGCAGGTCCGCCCGGTGCGTCGGGAGTTCGAGCCCACGGGACTGTATCGCGAATTCCGGAAGTTCAAGGAGGCCGTGCGGACCTTGATCGACCACGAGATGCTGCAGCGGGTGATCCCGGAAGGCACGGTCCTCCGGGACGTGTTCCTGGAGCTTCACGATGGCCACGTGACCTACGGCCGGCAGATCGGCACGTATCCGATCCTTGTCGGCCTCCCGTACGACGTGGCGTTGAATCGATTCGTCAACGTGCGCGTGACGAGCCACGGTCAGCGGTCGCTTACCGCGATCGAGTACCCGCTCGATGTGAACCGTGCGCCGCTCGCCGCGATCTGCGCTCTCCCGGGCATCGGCGAGAAGCGAGCCGCGCGGATCGTCCGCGCGAGGCCGTTTGATTCGTGGCCCGCGTTCGCGGCATCCTTGGATGATCCGGCCGTCGCGCAGCGCGTGGCCCCCTTCCTCGGGCTCGCGGCGTGAGGCCATGGAGGCCATGGGACTAACTTTCGCGATGCAATGGCGGTTAACCTTATTTAAGGTTAACATGAGAGCGCGAACCTTTAGACCCACGCGGGTCTTCCTCAGTTCGATCACCCGATGGCGGTCCCACAGAAGCACAAGGAACATGCGCCGACGTCCGTGAAATGCGGCGTCATCACCGTCTCGGACAGCCGGATCCCGGAGAGCGATGAGTCGGGCAAGCTGATTCGAGATCTCCTCCTCCGGTCCGGGCACACCGTCCTTTTCCAGGTGATCGTGAAGGATGAGGCGAAGCAGATCGTCGAAGCGCTCGAACAAGCCTCGTGGACGTGCGATGCCATCCTCACGAACGGCGGCACCGGCCTCGCGCCCCGCGACGTGACGATTTCGGCGCTGCTGCCCGTGTTCGAGAAGACCCTTCCCGGGTTCGGCGAGCTCTTTCGTTCTCTGTCGTTCAAGGAAATCGGCAGCGCCGCGATGATGTCCGGTGCGATCGCGGGCGTGTACCACGGTCGACTCGTGTTCTGCTTGCCCGGATCGCCGGACGCCTGCCGTCTCGCGCTGGAGAAGCTAATCATCCCAGAGCTGGGACACGCGGTCGGGGTGATGGGCCGTTGACCACCCGCCTCCATGACCACGAAGACCGCGCCCACGCCGGACACGGCATGCGGCCTCTGAAGGCGCTCATCTCCCTCGAGGAGGCGATGCGGATCGCGATGGATCTCGTGCACCCCATCGAGCGGAAAGAGACGGTCCCGATCCTCGACGCCCTCCATCGCGTGTCGGCGGAAGATGTCCGCTCGCCCATCGACGTGCCGCTCGCGGACCGAGCGGCGATGGACGGGTACGCGGTCGTCGCGCGAGACACGTTCCCGGCGGGGAAGTTCAAGCCCGTGAGACTCCGTCGAATCGAGACGCTCTACGCAGCCAGCGTCCCGCGAAAGCGGGTGGCATCGGGCCGCTGCACCGAGCTCGCGACTGGGTCCACCCTGCCCAAGGGCGCGGACGCCGTCGTCATGGTCGAGGACACGGAGCACGAAGGGGATCTCGTCACGATCTATTCACCGGTCCACCCGGGGGAGCACGTTTCCGGCCGCGGCGAAGACATCGCCCGCCGATCCCTCGTCGTCCGCGAAGGGGAGGCGCTCACGCCCGCGAAGGTCGGTGCCCTCGCGGCGATCGGCTTGGCCCGGGCTTCCGTCTATGCGAAGCCTCGCGTATCGATCCTCACGACCGGCGACGAGGTCGTGCCTCCCGGCAGACCGATCCGCGCGGGCCAGGTGTACGACATCAACTCGCAAACGATGGCGAGCGTCGTGCGAGAGAACGGCGGGGAGCCCGTCCTCCTGGGCCGCGTGTCGGATCGCCTCGAGTCCCTCCGCTCTGCATTGAAGAAGGCGATCGGTAATGATCTCGTCATCTTCTCGGGCGGATCCTCCGTCGGAGAGAAGGACATCATCGTCGACGTCCTGCGGTCGATGGGCGATCTCCTGTTCCACGGGATCGCCGTCAAGCCCGGCAAGCCGACAGCCCTCGGCCAGGTGGGCGGGAAGGCGGTCCTCGGGATGCCTGGCTATCCGACCTCCTGCCTGAGCAACTGCTACATGATCCTCGCTCCCATGCTCCGACGGATGGCTCGCCTGCCGCCGCGGCACGAACGCATCGCCGAGGTCCCGCTCGCGAAGCGCGTCGTCTCGACAATCGGACGCGTCGAATTTCACACGGTCCGGATCGTCGAGGGGCAGGCGGTCCCGGCGTACAAGGAGAGCGGCGCGATCACGTCGATGGCCCACGCGGACGGGTACATCGAGATCCCCGCGAACGTGGATTTGTTGGAGAAGGGGGAGACCGTCCGCGTGACGCTCTTCTGATCGACGACCTTCGGTTTCGGTCTTCAGGGAAATGGCATTCGTCGGACCTCCACGCCGCTCCGGAGCAATCCTTATAGGCCGGCGGGATGTCGCCCGCGGCCGATGGTCCTCATCGAGCGCGCGAATCCGACGGACCGCCTCGACGTGGAACGCCTGATCGCGGCCTACCTCACCTCCGAGGGCGTGAAGCCGCGACCCGAACGGATCACGTGGGCCGTCGAGCAGGTCATGCGCAACCGCGTGGGTGGCGTCTTGCTCGTCGCGCGGGAGAAGCGAGCGGTTGTCGGCGTGGCGCTCGCGGTGTACTCCCCTTCCGCGGAGGAAGGCCGGCTCCTCGTCTTGAACGACTTCTTCGTCGATCCCGCGATGCGCCGGAAGGGAGTCGGGAAGGCCTTGGCGACGCGTCTCCTCGAAGAGGCGAAGGCGATGCGCGTCGAACGGATCGACCTCGAGGTGACGCCGACGAACGCGGCCGCGGCCGCGTTCTGGAAATCGATGGGCTTCCGGACCGGCGGTCGAACCGTGTACGGTCGGGATATCGTCTAGCGCCCGTGGACGACCATCCGGTGGGCGCGGAACGCTTCTTGTCCGAACTCCTTCCCGCACTCGGGGCAACGGACCCGCGGGCGGCTCCGTTCGGGATCTTGGGCCTTCAACGCGCCGAGGAGCTGGGCCATCTCGAACGCGATCTCCTCGGACTCCGCCTTGGATCCGTGGAACGCCGTCATGTCTCGCATGAAGTCCACGTGCAGGTCGATCTCCGATCCCTTGGGGACGCGCTCAAGGCCGTGCGTCTCGAGGCGCATGTGGAAACGCTTGCCGTTGTACAGGGCGCGGAACGCGACGACGTCGAACGGTTCGCGCTTCACGCGGTAGCCCAGGGTCAGGGCCGCGGCCTCGATCGCGGGGAGTGTCATCCGTCGGGGGAGGGACGCCTTCATCGGAGTTCCCTTCAGTTGCCGTACGAGACCTTCGCGGACACGAGCGAGTAGCCGAGCGGGCATTCGAGCTCCGGCCCGAGTTCGACGACGCGAATGCGCATCCCCGGTTCCACGCCGACCGGGTGGCAGAGGCGGAAGTTCGGGCACGCGCCATTGGAGCAAACGATCTTCTCGTACGCCAGGACGGCTCCTTCGACGCCGACCCGGGCCGAGAGGCTGCAGTCCGGTGGGATCGGTTCGACCTCGACGACCCGCGCGCGTTCTTCGTTCAGGAGGCACGGATGCGAGACGTCCCGGACGCGGGTGATCCGATACCGGCGCCCGAGGTCCTGGTTGAGGCAGGCGCTGCGGACCTTGCACGGCGTGCACTCGGGCTGCGGCCCGCGGTAGATGAATTCGTGGCCCGCGTGCGCTTGCCGCTCGCCGACGAGCGTGATCTGGACCACGACGAGGGCCTCTCCCGGACCTAAGGCGCGGTGCGGCTTAAGGGTCTCCGTTCCCCGGCGGACCGATTCCCGCGGCGATAGGTTGAAGGTCGAAGCGACCATGGCATGGGACGGTCGCGTCGACCAGGAGGCTCCCGGTATGATGTCCTGCATCGTTTTCCGAACCGCGCCGGGAGCCGCCTGAGACCGTTTCGGCGTCCCGGCGTTCGTTGAGCTCGCCGTGTGAACGCCATCATGAAAAGTACGAACCCAACCGATGCCGAACCGCCCCTACCTGGACGCCAGCGTCCAGTGGCGCATCAACTCCGGGCAGCTCTCCCTCGAGGAACCGGACTACCGGTCCGTCGTCGAGGCGATCCTGTCCGACGGGCTCGCGACGGAAGTCGTGGGCCTGATCAGCGCAGGCAAGGAAGCGAACGTGTACCTGGCGCGGTACAACGGCGCGCCGCTCGCGGTCAAGTCGTATCGGCTCTATCGAACGTCGCATCGCGGAGGAGGGCCGCTCAAGCAGGACTCCATGGGCTGGCGGGCCGCGCACGAGTACGAGATGATGCGCCAGGCCTGGAAAGGCGGGGTCCGTGTGCCGACACCCGCGCGGCGCGTCGAGAACCGCTTCTCGATGCGATACCTCGGCACGGAGGAAGGACCGGCTCCTCGACTCAAGGACATCGTGCTCGAAGACCCAAAAGAATTCCTGGACCGGGTGCTCGATGTGGTGCGGCGTCTCACGGGCGCCGGCGTGGTCCATGGCGACCTGAGCGCCTTCAACGTCCTCGTCCACGAGGAGGAGCCCTGGGTCATCGATTTCTCCGAGGCGATCCGGGTGGACCGCGCCGGATCGTCGCCGTGGGTCCGCCTGACGGAGGCTCGAGCGGCGCTCGAGAGCGGACTCGCAGCCCTCCAGGTGTATTTCCGCCGCTACGATCTCCGAATCGATGTCGCGGCCTCGGCAAACGAACTCGTTGAATCACTCGATCGGTTCGGTGTTCTGCACTAGGGCTCGCGACCCTCTCACACGACCTTCGTAATCTTCGCGAGTCGCTCTGCCGCTTCGAGCGTGAGGCCTTCGTCGCCGAGGATCGTGTACCGCTCCTTGTTGACCTCGTGCGCGTGCACGAGAGCCTGGACGACCTCATCGTCCGTGACGCCGAGCGCGCGCGCCGTCGTCGGCGCGCCGATGGCCAAGAGCGCGTCCCGGACTTCCTGCCAATTGCCGGCATGGAGGTACATCATCATGATTGTCCCGACGCCGCACTGCTCCCCGTGCAAGCCGGGCTTCTTCGCGATCCGGTCGAGGGCGTGCGAGAACTTGTGCTCGCTCCCCGACGCAGGCCGCGAGGAGCCGGCGATCGACATCGCGACCCCGCTCGACACGAGTGCCTTGCACACGAACCACGCACTCTCTTCGAGTCGAGGCTTGATCGTCGACGCGTTCTCGATCACGAGGTGCGCGGCGAGTTCACTCAGCGCGGCGGCGTACGACGAATAGTATTCGTTCCGGAGGTTGCGCGCGAGGGCCCAATCCTTTACGGCCGCGAGGTTCGAGATGATGTCCCCGCATCCTGACGCAAGGAGCCGGAACGGCGACTCCGCGATGACGCCGGTGTCCATGATGACCGCGATCGGCGTCTGGGCCGCGAGGCTCACCTTTTCCCCGTCCTTCTGGATTGAGGCGCGCGACGACACCACGCCGTCGTGGCTCGCGGCGGTCGGCACGCTCACGAACGGCACGCCTGCGTTGAAGGACGCGCACTTCGCGACGTCAATCGAACGCCCGCCGCCCACGCCCAGCGCGAAGTCGATGTTCCCTTTGCGGATCCTCTCTTCTCCCTCGCGAACCTCTTTCATTGTCGCATCCGGGATCAAGAATTCCCAGGAGCGGATTTTCCGGGCCGCGAGTTCCTTCTCGACGGTCATGCCGGCGATCTTCATCGTCGTCTCGTCCGCGACGATCAAGGCGCGTTTCCCCAGTTTCAGCGACTGGCAAACCTCTCCGACCGTGTGCAGGGCGTCATGGCCGACGACGACGTTCCGCGGGAGCTCCATCGCCTTCGATTTCGAGAAGGACTCTGTGTCCATCGTCGACAAATGCGTCTCCCCTAAACCCGCTTCAAGGAACTATCTCTACTTAAATCCGACGACCCCGTTCTCGGCCTCCCGATTGCGACGACGACCGGAGGCCTTGCGGTCGCGGATCAGCCGCGCTTCAAGGTGCGGCGAGTCAGCGGCGGCACGGTTCGTCCGCGCTCCGAATCGTCAATGAGCTGTCCGAGGCGTTTGAGCTTCGTCGGCTCCGTCTTCGCGGTGATGATCCACCAAACCGCCGCCTTCCGGTACGATGGAGGTTGCGCTTGAAAGAACTCCCAAGCCTTCCGGTTCGCACGGAATTTCCGCAGTTGCGTCTCGTCAAGCTCCGCCACTTTGCGTTGCTCGTATGAATAAATTCCAGTTCGAGCCTTCGCACGTTTCTCGAACGCCTCGAGGCCGGCGGGGCGCATGCGTTCTTGGGCGCGGAGTTCCCCGATGCGTTTGACATTCGCAGCGCTCCAGATGCTGCCTGGCTTGCGCGGCGTGAAACGGATCGCATAGTCGACTTCGTCGATCCCTTTCCGTTGCCCATCGATCCATCCGAAGCAGAGCGCTTCGTCGACCGCCTCCGGCCATGTGATACTGGCCTGACCCGAGCTCTTTTTATGAAATCCAATCCATAATTCCCGGGCCTCATGGTGTCGCTTCTCAAGCCAGGTTCGGAACTCCGGTGGCGTTGTGAAGAACGTCGGTCTCATCGGTCCTCGAACCCTCAACGCGGGCGCGGCGTCCTCATCGTCACCAAGTCATTAACGGTTCCTGGAGACGTCGGCGAAAGTACGCCAACTAACGCGGCCGAAACTCACCGCGGAACCATTAAATCGATGTCGACTCTGATGCGGCCCGATGGCCCTCCCCCTCGCCTTCGCGATCGCTGCCGCGCCCGCCAAGGCGGACTTGGCCCGCGGGGAGGCGGAGTTCCTCCGCGGGAACGCCCACTGCGACGCCCGCGAGTTCTCGGACGCCCTCGCCTCCTACGACCGGGCGGCAGCGTTCGGGTACGAGGACCACGTCATGTGGAACAACCGCGGCGTGGCGCTCGACGGGCTCGGCCGCCATGAGGACTCGATCCAGGCCTACACCCGGGCGTTGCAACGCAACGCGAAGTACGAGATCGCCGCGTACAACCTCGGGAACGCATTCGCGCAACTCGGGCAGTTCGAGGAGGCGCTCGTCGCATACGACCGCGCCCTCGCCATCAACTCGGCCTACGCGGACGCGTTGTACGACAAGGCGCTCGTCTTGGCGCGGCTCGGGCGCGCCCGGCCCTCGTTGCAGGTCTACGAAGCCCTCGTCCGCGCGGATTCCGGGAACGCGGTCGCCTGGACGCGGAAGGGGCAGCTCTTGGAGGAGCTGAACAAGTTCGACGAAGCCGTCGACGCGTACCACGCCGCGACCTCCCAGGATCCGCAGGACGGAGACGCGTGGACCGGACTCGGCGACGCGCTGTATGCCCTCGAACGGTACGAGGAGGCCGTCGAAGCTTACGACCGCGCGATCGCCGCGGACCCGAACAACGAGGAGGCCTGGAACAACAAAGGTTTCACGTTCTTCATGCTCGGGATCCACGAAGAGGCGCTCGCCTGCTACGAGAAGGCGCTCGCGATCAACCCGAGATACAAGCAGGCGTGGTACAACAAGGGCTACACGTTCCACGGGATCAACCGGCTCGAGGAAGCGGTGACGGCGTACGAGAAGGCGATCGAGATGGACCGCGGCGACGAGGTCCTCTGGAACAACCTGGGAAACGCGCTGTACAACCTCGGCCGGTACGAGCAATCGATCCCGTACTTCGAGCGCGCGCTCGAGGTGAACCCTCGATACGAGATCGCGTGGAACAACATCGGCAACGCGATGAACAAGATGGGTCGGCACGAGCCTTCCCTGAAGTACCACGACAAGAGCCTTGAGATCAAACCGGATTTCGACTACGCGCTGTACGCGAAAGGCCACGCGCTGGATTCGCTCGGCCGCCACGAGGAAGGCCTCGAGCTGATCAGCCAGAGCCTCGAGCTCAACCCGAACTACGACCACGCATGGATGGCGAAGGCGGAGGCCCTCCATCATCTCGGCCGGCTCGAGGAGGCTCGCGATGCGCTGAACAACACGCTCATCCTGAACGGGTCGTTCGACGAGGCGTGGGTCTTCCGCGGGAAGATCCTCGAAGAGATGGGGAACGCGCTCGAGGCGGAACGGTGCTACGAGGAGGCGCTCCAGTGCTTCCACGCTTCCCTGGAGATCGAGCCGGACAACGCGGAGCTGCGCTACCATCAGGCGGTCCTGCTCGAGGACCTGGAACGGGTCGACGAGGCGATCGACGGATACGCCGCCTCGGCCTCGAGGGCGCACGGGGCCGAGGCCCTGCTCCGGCTTTCCGCGCTCCTGCTCCGAGTCGGCCGGCCCGAGGACGCGATCGCCCCCGCGGAGGAATTGCGCTCGCGCGATCCGTCGAATCCCCGCGCTTGGCTCGCGGTGGGCCGCGCGTTCCTCGCGGCGGGCCGGGCCACCGATGCGGAGGTCTCACTTCGAAAGGCCGCGGACCTCGGCGCCGCCGAGGCGCGACTCGAACTGGCGCGCGCCCTGCAGGTCCTCGGCCGAGCCGACGACGCAATCGCGGCCCTTGCCGGAATCGAAGGGCCCGGCCCGGAGACACTTCTCCTTCGCGCGGAAATCCACGCGGGCCTGAATCGCATCGAGGACGCGGTTGCGGATTGCGACGCCGCGATCCGGGCGACCGCGAAGGGCCGCGACCTCGTCTACCGGCGGAAGGGCGAGTTGCTATTGCGCCTGAATCGGCCGAAGGAAGCGGTCGGCGCGTTCGACGCTGCCATCGGACTGAATCCGACGGACCCGGAGACGTGGTGCGATTCGGCGCGCGCGTGGCGCGCCTTGGGGCAAGAAGCTCGCGCACGAAAGATGGTCGATCAGGCGCTGCGGCTCGACCCGACGTCATCGCAGGCCCTCGATCTGCGGTCCGAAGGCGCGGCTTCGAGCTGACATCTATCGATTCGAGCCGATAAATGTGAGACGCACAGACGAGGAGTTATCATCCCTGGCCGCGTGCCGGAATCAATGGCCCTGAAGATCCGCCGGCGCTCGAGGCTCCGACGGAAGGAGGCCACGGACTTCCTCGGTCGTCTCGCGGACGAGTTCGGGATGGAGGTCCCATTGGACGACGTGCCTCTCGACGAGGCGGAGGCCGGACCGCACCGCCTCTTGCTGCGCGGGAACGACGCGATCGCGATCTTCCTCGATGGCGGCATCGCGCCGACCATCCGCGGGCTACTCGCTTTCCCGGCAAAGAAACGGGCCGTCACGGTCGACATGGGGGCGGTGCGGTTCATCTACAACGGCGCGGACGTGATGGCGCCGGGCATCGTGGAGGCAGACCCCGGGATCCGGGCGGGCGACATCGTCTGGGTCCGGGACGAGAAGAACGGCCGGCCGCTGGCGATCGGACGGGCGATCATGGACGGACCGACGATGGCCCGCGAGGAGAAAGGCAAGGCGATCCAGACGATCCACCACGTGGGCGACGAGATCTGGCGGCTCGGCGAGGAGGAGCCTTGACGTGCCGAGGCTCCGCGCCGTCCTCTTCGACATCGACGGGACGCTCCTCGACACGCGCGACGCGTGGGTCGCGGCGTTCGATGCCGGTCTTGCGGCCATCCGGAAGGCGTCGATCTCCGGCTCCGAGGCGGCGCAGTGGATCGGCACGCCGATCGAGGTCATCTATGCGGAGCGTTGCGGTCTCGCGGGCGGCGAACTCACGATGGCCGTTCGCGAATTTCAACGGGTCGAGGCCGCGTCCGTCCACGAAGGCATGCGCGCCTACCCCGGCATCGGCGAGGCGCTTGCCTCCCTCGCCGCCTGGAAGCTCGCGGCCGTGACGAACAAACGCCACGACACGTCCGTCGAGGCCCTCCGGGTCACCGGCCTCCTCCCGTTCTTTGTCCTCGTCCTCGGCGGCGATTCCGTGCCGCGGAAGAAGCCCGCCCCGGACCCGGTTCTCCGGGCGGCGTCGGGCCTCGGCGTGGAGCCGCCGGAGTGCGCCGTCGTGGGCGACACGGAGAACGATGTGCGCGCGGGCAAGGCGGCGGGAGCTCGGACGATTGGCGTCACCTGGGGTTATGGGACCCGCGCGCGCCTCGAGGCCGCCGGCGTCGACTACCTGATCGAGACGCCCGAGGCGCTGCCGCCGCTCCTTCGGGCCCTCACGCCCAGTACGGCTGCTTGAGGTACTTGTACACGGACATGACGGCGGTCACGGCCTCGCCGCAACCCGTCACGATCCGCTTGTCCTTCCCCGGATACGACACCATGTCGCCGCACGCGTAGATCCCGCGGACGGAGGTGGACATGTCCGCCTTGACGCGGATCAGCCGGTCGCCTTCGAGCTCGACGCCCCAACGGGGCAGCGGCGTGATCTTCGGTTCGAAGCCGATGTTCACGATCACGGCGTCGACGTCGAGGACGGTCTTCTTCAGCGTCCGGTTGTCGTAGACAACCGCGCGTTCCAACTTCCCGTTCCCCTCGAGGCTCGTGACCTCGGCGTTGAACAGGACCTCGATCGGGCTCTCCATCACCGCCTCGACGTTCTTCTCCATCGCGCGGAACTCCTCACGGCGATGGACGAGGCTGACTTTCTTTGCGGCCGCGACGATCTCGAGCGCGATCTCGAGGGCGCTGTCGCCTCCGCCGACGACGACCACCCGTTTGCCTTTGAACTCCCGACGGTCCCGCACGCGGTACTCGACGCCGTTCGACTCGAACTCCGCTTCCCCGGGCACCCCGAGGTGCTTCGGCTCGAGCAACCCCATCCCCATCGCGAGGATGATCGATCGCGCCTCGTACGGGTTTCCTTCGCGGGTCGTGAGCTTGAAGCCCGACGCCTGTCGCTGGACGTCGATGACCTCCTCTGCGCGGATCTCCGCGCCGCTCTCCCGCGAATGGAGGACGAACAGTTCCGCGAGTTCGCCGCCTTCGATGGCGATGTAGCTCGGGTAGTCGTACACGGACTTCGTCGGGTACAGCCACTCCAGCTGCCCGCCCGTCGCCTGCGCCTCGAGGATCAGGGTGGAGAGCTTCCGGGTCCGGGCATAAACGCCGGCCGTCAGACCCGCGGGGCCACCCCCGACGACGATGACGTCGTAGACCATGGGCGCCAGCGACAAAGGCCTTTCCTTCTTAAACGTTGTCCCCGCAAGGGTGACCGTGGCACGAAAGCTCACGGCTATCTTATGATGAAGTGAATAATTATCGCATGTTTCGGCAACCCGTTCGCAACGTCCGCGATACCTTTAAATTCGTGGTGTCGGCTATGGGCGGCGCAGAAGGGATGTGGCATGGCCTTCATCAAAAAGCCATTCCGACGGTTGTCCGAGGGCGCCGAGGCGGATACGTACATCGACTTGGGAGAACTGAACTTCGAGGGCGAAGGCGGGGCCCTGGGTGAGCCTGTCGAGCACCTGGTCAAGGTCGCGGAGGTGTACCGCTACGAGGACATCGCCGACCTGACGACCCACGTGTACAACGGGAACATCTTGCTGATCGACTACACGAGCCTCGCGAGCGACGATCTCGCCCTCAAGCGGATCACGGCGGAACTGAAGAGCGCGGTCCGAGACTGCGGCGGAGACGTGGCCGTCGTGGGGAAGAACGTCCTCATGGCGACTCCCGCCGGGATCAAGATTGACCGGGCGAAGATCAAGGGCGCCTTCTGATCACGTCCGCCGGCGCCAGCGGGACGGCTTCGGGGCCTCGTACGGTCTCGCCGCGAACCCTTTGTCGTACGTGAGGACGAAGTAGTCGCGAGAATGGTTCGTGTGGCGCATCTTCGCGCATCGGAATAGGAGTTGGACCCGGCCCTCTCCCGCTCCGCTGAACCGGAGCTCGAAGACGCCGTCCGCGAGGAACGACACGTCGTTGGCGACGCCTCCCCGCGAGGGATCGACGTTTGCGATGACGTACGTGGTCACGCCCATCGAACGCAAGAAATGGAAGAAGTGGAACAGCTCGTTCCGCACGTCTTGCAAGTGGGCCATCGAAACGAGCACGTCCATCGTGTCGATGACGACGAGGTCGATCTTCTCCCGCTGATTTCGCCGGACGAGGAAGTCTTTCAAGACGCGGAGCCAGTCCCGGATCTCCTCGGCGCCTTCGTGCTCCACGCGGAGGCGCGCGATGTCGACGAGGAAGTCTTCCTCGGTCCCGAGTCCGTGATGGCGCATCGTCCGGAGGATCGACTCGCGGCTCTCCTCGACGGTCACGTAGACCCCGCGGCGACCCGCGGCGCGGTTCTTGATCAGGATGTACAGGGCGAGCGACGTCTTCATCGAGCCGCCCGGGCCGGTGATCGCGATCACGCTGCCTTTCGGGACCCCGCCCTCCAGGGACGCATCGAGCCGGCCGACGTACGTCGGGAGGCGTTCGTCCCCGGGCGCCGGTCGTGCGGACTCGACGGCCAATGCGGCCACCTGCTCCCTCAGCCGTCGGACTTCGTCCCGCAACTCCCGCAATTCGGCCTCGAGGTCTTCGGCCGGCTTCGAAGGCTCCCCGGGCTTGGCGGCCCGCACCCACTCCACGTCCACACCGTTCGCCATCCCATACATGCATGCGAACCGCGCGCGTTAACCTTTTGCTGAGGTCGCCCGCGCATCGATTCGGTTATCAGGGGTGAGAGGACATTTCGCCTTCGTCCGGAATGGTGAGAATCAACGGAGGGACGGCGGCGCAGAACTCTTATATAGCATAGACCCCCCATAGGAGCCGCCCGAGGCGACCCATGGCCGTGAAGACGAAGTCAGAGCGGGGACCGGCCGGGACGCTGACCGTCGACGACCTCACCCGGGCGATCAAGAACTCGATTGACC
>Ga0209235_1001443_pt1 | contig 12843 bp, 10 predicted proteins | sample GraSoi013_1_20cm_4_FD_185817 | JGI IMG/M metagenome (GOLD analysis project Ga0209235, IMG submission 185817) | Grasslands soil microbial communities from the Angelo Coastal Reserve, California, USA - Sample 09_25_2013_1_20cm (SPAdes) (version 2) | ecosystem: Environmental > Terrestrial > Soil >...
CGCAGGCCTCGAGTCTCCACGTGCTGCACGCGATTCGCGGTGGACCCTCCTTGACCGTGTCGGTGGACGGGGCGCGCGGCAGCACACTCGTCTTCGGTGGGCAGAGCCGGACCTTTCTCTCGCCGGGACTGCACGAGCTGGTCCTCGTGCCGTCGGATACGAGCCACAGCTTGATTGTGGACTTCTCCGCGCAGGACGGCGTGAACTACACCGCATTCGCGATCGATTCGGTCGCCGGCGCCACTCATACCGTTGAGCCTGTGATCGTGCCTGACACCGGGTCGGTGCCCGCGGTGGGGCACAGCCGGCTCCGGATCACGAGCTTCGCCGCGGCTGCACCGCCGATCGATGGCTATCGCGCCCAACCAGACAGCACGGGGCTGCTCGTGAGCGCGCAGCCGCTCAATTTTCGCGCCCTGACACGCTTTTTCGACGGCGCGCCGGGCGCCTGGAGCGTGGTCATCTCCCACGCCGGCATGACCGACACGCTGATTGCAACGGGACCGATCGCGATGGCGGTTGGACAAGCACAGACCATCGTGGTCCTCGATTCGATCCCGGGTCTCGTCACCTGGCGGCTGGTGCCGAACCGGAACTAGCCGCCCGCGCCGCCGCGGCGAACTGTCGCACGATCTCTCCGGCAGGCTCCACGCTGGCGATGCCGCTGACGCTCTTTCCCGCCTGCCAGTAGTCCCGCGACGACGGGCCGGCGAAGTTGGCGCGCTTCAGGCGCCATGCCGACTTGAGCGCGTACAGGGTGCGCATGAAGTGCTTGGTTCGCCGGTGCCGCAACAGCCAGCGCGCGATGGGGCCGGCCTTCGTGCCCACGCGTTCCACGTAGGGGGTGCGGATCACGGCGAGCGGCACGCCGGTGACGCGCTCGGTGAGCACGATGTCGTCTTCTGCGGCGTCGACGATCGCGCGCTTGTAGTCGGGGTGGGCCGTGCATTCGGTGGTGGCGATGAAGCGGGTGCCGAGCTGCGCGCCCGCGTAGCCCATGCGGAGCGCGGCGACGAACCCGGCGGCGTCGCCGATCCCGCCGGCGCACACGAGGGGCACGCCCAAATCACCCAGCTCGTTCACCAGCTGCTCGGCGCTCTTCGGTCCCGCATGCCCGCCCGCACGCTGGTTCACCGCGATCAGGCCGCGCACTCCCGAATCGAGCCCTTTCAGGGCCCACTTCCGCTCGGTCACGTCGTGGTACACGAGGCCGCCAACCTGGGCAACGCGGTCGACGACCCACCGGGGCTTGCCCAGCGACGTGATAAAGAACCGCACGCCCTCCTCGATCGCCACGTCCACCCAGCGCTGCATGCGCTCGAGGTACAGCCGGGAGGACTGCTCGATCAGGACGTTCATGCCGATCGGCTTCGGGGTGAGCCGGCGGATGAGCCGGAGTCCCTCCCGCAGCTCATGTCCGTGCACGTACACCATCGACAGGGGTTGGACGATACCGATGCCGCCCGCCTCGGACACGGCGGCGACGAGCTCCGGGTTCGAGCACGGGAACATGGCGCCGCCGATCAGCGGCACGGCGACACGCGCGTCGCGGGTGAGCGCGGTGTCGAGCCCCCCCGCTGTCACCGCGCGGCTGCCGGGGAGGGCCCGATTCGCCAGCGGACCGTCGCGCGGGCGACCACCTGGCCGGCGGCGTCCGAGATCACGGACTCGAAGTCGTGTTCCGCCTCGCGACTCGCGTCGGGGATCGCGCAGCGGGCTTCCGCCGTGAGCGTGCCGCGGGCCTTCTTCAGGTAGGTGATGGAAAGCGTGGTGGGGATGCCGCGGGCACTCGCCGGCAAACCGATCGTCACCGCGAGGCCACTCGTCACCTCGGCGAGATTCGCGAGCGCGACGGCGTGGATGGAGTGAAGGTGGTTACGCACGGCGCGGCGGTCGGCCATGCGGACCTTGGCGTAGCCGGGGCGGAGCTCCAGCACGTGTGGCCGCACCGAGCCGGTGTATGGGACCAGCCACCACAGCAGCCAGCTGAACAGGCGTTTGCCCCCGGGGAGCGGGGCCAGCCGCTCCCACCAGGCACCCACGGTCACGGCGTGGCTGATCCTCCCTGTCCCAGCAGGTAGCGCTCGGTGAAGAGAATGGTCGCGTAGAATTGGAAGTCCTGGTTTCCTTTCTTGCGGAAGCCGTGGCCCTCGTCCTTGGCCATCAGGTACCACACCGGCACGCTGCGCCGCTTCAGGGCCGTCACCATCTGCTCGGCTTCACTGCGCGGCACCCGCGGATCGTTCATGCCCTGGATAATGAAGAGTGGCTTCGTGACCTTGTCCACGCTGTTGAGCGGCGCGGTGCGCTCCATCCAGGCGCGCAGCGTCGAATCGCGCTCGTCACCGTATTCGACGCGGCGCAGATCCTGGCGGTACCCGGACGTGTGCTCGAGGAACGTGGCGAGGTTCGACATCCCGACCACATCCACCGAGCAGCAGATCGGGCCGTCGTATTGGGTGGCGGTCACGAGCGTCATGTGGCCCCCGTAGCTGCCCCCCGTCACCAGCACGTGATCGGCGTCGAGATCGGGACGCGTGCGGATCCACTCGAGCAGGGCGCCGATGTCCTTGTAGGCGCCGTCGCGCAGCACTCCGTTGTCGAGCTTCGTGAAGGTCTTGCCGTAGCCAGTCGAGCCGCGGACGTTGGGGAAGATGATCGCGATCCCGAGCTCGTTCACGTAGTAGTTGTTGCGGCCCAGGAAGCCCGGCCGGGACTGTCCTTCCGGGCCCCCGTGAATGTTGATGATCACGGGGCGGCGCCCGGCGAAGCGGGCCGGCGACTTATAGAGGAAGCCCGAGATGGCGCGGCCGTCGAAGCTTGGCCAGTGGACGAGCTCGGCCTCGGCGAAGTCGGAGGTATTGAGCCCGGCGGTCTCGCTCTCCGTCCAGCGGGTGACCGTGCCGCTCGTGAGGTCCAGCGAGTAGGCGTCGGCGGGGGTGCGCGCCGAGCTGCGGGTGAAGCCCAGCTCCGCGCCGCTCTTGCGCCAGCGGACGTCCGAGATCAGGCCGGCCGGGAGCCTGGGAATGCGTCGTTCGGCGCCGGTCGCGGCGTTGAGCACGTGCAGCGTGCCGACGCCGTCCTCGTTCGTGACGCATGCGATCCACCGGCCGTCCGTCGAGAGATCGAACTCGTCGACGTCCCAGGGGATCGCCGTCGTCAGAAACCGGTAGCCCTTGGTCGCGAGGTCGAGATACGCGAGGCGTTGGAACTCGGCGCCCTGGTCGGTCGAGAGATAGATTCCCTTGCCGTCGCGGCTGAACTTCGCGTCGCGGTACGCCACCGGCTCACTTCCGGGCTGCGGCGCGAGGAGGGTCTTTTGACCGCGCGCGACGTCCACCAGCCACAGATAGCTCTCGTTGACGGACACGCCCTGCCAGAGGAGGATGGTGCGGTCGTCGGGCGACCAATCGACGGGCGCGTACCCGCCGCCCTGGAGCTCCAGCACCATGTGATCACGGGTGGGGTTGCTCGGGTCCACGACCCACAGGTCCAGGTCCCTCCCGTTGCGGCGCGTGGACATGTAAGCGTAGCGGTCGCCCTTATGCGACCAGGCGCCACCCACGTTGCGCGATTTCCCATCGGTGAGCAGGGTAATTTCCCCGGTCGCCACGTCGTAACGATACTTCTGGAAGAACTCCGCACCCCCGACGTCCTTCGTGAAGACGATGTAGCGGCCCTCCGTGGGTTGATACGACGCGCCGGACACGGGATCGGGGAAGAAGGTGAGCTGCGTGCGGTCGCCGCCGGGTGACCGCACGCGGTGCAGCTGCTGCGCATCACCGAACCGAGTGCCGATGATCATCTCGCGCCGCGTCGGATGCCAGTCCCAGAACGCGGCTGTGCGGAACTCGCTGTAGGGGCGCGCCGCCGCGGCAATGGCCGCGGGCACCAGCGGGAGCCCCTCGGTCACGAGGTTGTCGTTCGGCGTGACGACTTCGGACTGGGCGAATGCCGGGCGGGGGAGGATGAGGGCAGCGGTAAGAAGTAGACACGAGAGCTTGGGCATGTGCGCACCCACTGGCGATGTAGGTGGACAAAGCTACGGCGCTCCCTCGCCGATATACAGGCCGCCGCATAGCTTTCCGCGGACCCCGGACGACGGGGAAGGGGGAGGAGTGACGGACTACCGCTATCCCGATAGCCACGTCTTCTACCGCAAGCTCGGCCGCAGCTACCCGCGCATCGTGCGGGGTGAGGGCTGCTGGTTGTACGACGAGCAGGGGAAGGGCTACCTCGACGCCGTGGGCGGCGCCTACGTCGCGAATCTCGGCCACTCGAATCCGGAGATCGCGGAGGCGCTGGCGCGCCAGGCGCGCGAGTTCGGCTACGTCTCGGCCACCGCGTTCACCCACGGCCCGGTGGAGGAGCTCGCCCGCGAGCTCGCCGCCACGCTCCCGGGCGAGCTCGACAAGCTCTATTTCCTCTCCAGCGGCTCGGAAGCGGTCGAGGCCGCCTTGAAGCTCGCCCGGCAATACTGGATCGAGGCCGGCAAGCCCGGCAAGCATCGTATCATCGCGCTCAACCCGTCCTATCACGGGAACACCCTGCTGGCCCTCTCGGCCTCAGCGCGCGAACAGTACAAGCTTCCCTTTCGCGAGTGGCTCGTCGACGTGGAGCACATTCCCGCGCCCTACCCGTACCGCTGCGGCTGCCGCGGCGACGACCCGACCTGCCCGGCCTGCAGCGGCGCGGCGCTCGAGCACGCGATCGAGCGCGCGGGCGCCGACACGGTCGCCGCGTTCATCGCGGAGCCGGTCGGCGGCTCGTCCACCGGGGCGTCCACGCCGCGCCCCGAATACTTCCGGACGATCCGCGAGATCTGCGACCGGCACGACGTGCTCTTCGTGGCCGACGAGATCCTGTGCGGGGCGGGCCGGACCGGCAGCTGGTGGGCGATCGAGCCGTATGGCGTCGCCCCCGACCTCATGACGCTGGGCAAGGGGATCTCGGGCGGCTACGCCGCGCTGTCGGCGGTGGCCGCGCCCGAGCGGATCGTCGACGTGATCGCGAACGGCTCGGGGAGCCTGCTGCACGGCCAGACATTCTCGTTTCACCCCGTCGCGTGCGCGGCCGGACTCGCCGCGGTTCGGCTGCTCAAGCGAGACCGCCTCGTCGAGCGGTGCGCCAAGCTCGGCCGAGTCCTGCAACGCCGCCTCGCTACCCTCGCCGAGCTGCCCCACGTGGGCGACGTGCGGGGGCGTGGGCTGCTCGCGGGGATCGAGTTCGTGGAAGACAAGGCCACCCGCGCCCCGTTCCCGCGCGCGGCGAAGTTCGTCGAGGCGTTCACCGAGGCGGCCCATGGGGCTGGGCTCGTCGTGTGGCCCAACGTCGGCCATGCGGATGGCGTGAACGGCGATCTAGTCGCCGTGGCGCCACCGTTCATCATCACAGAGCAGGAAATCGAGGAGCTGGTGACCCGGTTCACGCGTGCCCATGCGGTCGCGCTGAAAGCGGTCAAGGCAGGAGTGAGGTGAGGCCGTGACGGCTACGGTCCCCAACCAGTCCAAGGTCACGTACACCTCGGCGAACGTCGACTGGGAGGCGTTCCACCGCCAATTCGACGACGCCCTGGCGCGCATTCGGGCGCAGCTCGGCCGGGACTACCCGCTCTACATCGGGCGCGAGGCGGTGCCCTCGGGTGGCCCGCCGATCGTGGACGCCTCGCCGATCGACACCGGCGTGATGCTCGGGCGGTTCGCCACCGCGATCCCCGAGCAGGTGGGGCGCGCGGTGGCCGCCGCGAAGGCGGCGCAGCGTGACTGGGCGCGGCGGCCGTGGCGCGACCGGCTCGCGATCCTGCGCCGGGCGGCGAGCCTCATCCGCGAGCGCAAGTTCGAGCTCGCCGCGATCATGGCCCTGGAGGTCGGCAAGAGCCGGCTCGAGTCCATGGGAGACGCCGAAGAGTCCGCCGACCTGATCGACTACTATGGCCAGGAGCTGGAGGACGCAAACGGCTTCGTGCGCCAGATGGCCCAGGTGACGGCGGTCGAGCGAAACACCGACGTCCTCCGACCCTACGGCGTATTCGCCTGCATCGCGCCGTTCAACTTCCCGCTCGCGTTGTCCACAGGTATGTCCGCCGCAGCGCTCATGACGGGTAATGCCGTCGTGTACAAGCCCGCCGAAGACGCCCCGTGGACCGGGCTCAAGCTGTACGAGGTGTACCGGGATGCCGGCGTTCCGCCGGGGGCATTCAACTATATCCCGGGCACCGGGGAGGTCACGGGGGAGGCGCTGTGGCGGCACCCGGGCATCGACGGCGTCGTCTTCACGGGGTCGAAGGCGGTAGGGATGCATATTCACCAGAGCCTCTCCCGCCAATGGATCAAGCCGTGCCTGCTCGAGATGGGGGGAAAAAACGCCGCGATCGTGATGGACTCGGCGGACCTGGATGCAGCGGCGGAAGGGATCACACGCTCCGCGTTCGGGCTGCAGAACCAGAAGTGCAGCGCCACGTCGCGGGTCTACGTGCATCAGCGCGTCGCCAAGGCCTTGGTGGAGAAGCTGATCGAGAAGACGAAAGCGCTGAAGCTCGGAGACCCGACCGAGCGGGACGTGTTCTTCGGTCCGGTAATCAACGCGGCGGCGGTCGAGCGTTTCGCGCGTGCCGTGGCGCAGGCGCGGCAGGAGGGGACGGTCCTCGAGGGCGGGGAACGACTGCAGGACGGACGCCTCGGCCGCGGCCACTTCGTGGCACCCACGATCGTCCGGCTGCCGCTCTCGTCCTCACTCTTCGTCGAGGAGCTGTTCGTGCCGATCCTGGCGGTTGGCGAGGTGGCGGGGCTCGAGCCGGCGATCGCGGAGGCCAACAAGGCGGAGTACGGCCTCACGGCGGGCATCTTCTCGAAGAGGCCTGAGGAGATCGAGCGCTTCTTCGACGAGATCGAAGCGGGCGTGTGTTACGCGAACAAGCGGACGGGTGCGACCACTGGCGCGTGGCCGGGGGCGCAGCCGTTCACGGGCTGGAAGGGATCGGGATCGACGGGGAAGGGCGGGTGCGGGCCGTATTATGTCGCGCAGTTCCTGCGGGAGCAGAGCCGGACCGTGATCGAGGAGTCGCGATGAAGCGGGATTATCCCCGGATCGTAGTGGCGCCGCCCGGCCCGAAGGCCAAGGCGATCGTCGAGCGGCAGAATCGCTGGTCGTCCACGTCCTATCCCAAAGAGTACCCGCTCACGATCGCGCGCGGGGAGCGCGCCATGGTCGAGGACGTGGACGGGAACCGCTATCTGGACTTCATGGCCGGGATCGCGGTGGCGTCCACGGGCTACGGCCATCCCAAAGTGGTCCAGGCTATTCAGGAGGCGGCGGGCCGGTTTCTCCACATCTGCGGCAGCGACTTTTACTTCGAGAGCTTCGCCGCGCTGTGCGAGCGACTGGCGCAGCTCGCGCCCGGCAAGAGCAAGAAGCGTGTGTTCCTTTCGAACTCGGGAACCGAAGCGGTCGAAGGCGCGATCAAGCTCGCGCGGCACTCGACGGGACGCCCCGCCATCGTCGCGTTCACGGGCGCGTTCCACGGCCGCACGTACGGGGGGTTGAGCCTCACGGCCAGCAAGTCGATCCAGCGCGCCGGCTTCGCGCCGTTCCTCCCCGAGGTGTACCACGTGCCCTACGGCTATCGCTACCACTGCGACTTCTGCCACGCCGAGCCCGCGTGCACCATGCGGTGTGTGTCGTCTATCGAGGACGACCTGTTCGCCAAGCGGCTGGACCCGAAGAGCGTCGCCGCGGTGTTCGTGGAGCCGATCCAGGGCGAGGGCGGCTACGTGGTGCCTCCGCCCGGCTATTTGCAGGCTCTGCGGGAGTTGTGCGACCGCCACGGCATCCTGCTCGTGTGCGACGAGGTACAGAGCGGCATAGGACGGACCGGCAAAATGTGGGCGTGCGAGCATGAGGGGATCGAGCCTGATGTGCTGCTCGCGGCCAAGGGGCTCGGCAGCGGCATGCCGATCGGCGCGATCGTGGCCAAGGAATCGATCATGAAGTGGCAGCCGGGCGCGCACGGCAGCACGTTCGGGGGGAATCCGGTGTGCTGCGCGGCGGCGCTCGCCACCCTCGACGTCGTGGAGCGCGAGCTCTTGCCCAACGTGCCGCGCCTGGGCGAGCGGCTGCTCGCCGGTGCGAAGCGCTTGCAGGAGAAGTATGCGGTCATCGGGGACGTGCGCGGGCGGGGTCTGATGATCGGCGTCGAGTTCGTGAAGGACCGGGCGACCCGCGAGCCCGCACCCGAGGTCCCGCACGAGCTGGTGGAGCGGGCGTTCCGGAAGGGCCTGCTGCTCCTGGGCGCGGGGAAGAGCGCGCTACGACTCGCGCCACCACTCGTCGTGGACGAGTACGACGTGGACACCGCACTGCGCATCATCGACGAGTGCCTGCGAGAAATGACGGATTAGGTGTCGTCCAAGGTCATGTCGATGCGGGACGCTGTCTCCCGCTTCGTCCACGACGGGGACACCGTCGTCATCGAAGGTTTCACCCATCTCATCTGCTTCGCCGCGGGTCACGAGATCATCCGCCAGCGGCGTCGCGACCTCACGCTGGCCCGGCTCACGCCGGACTTGATCTACGACCAGATGATCGCCGCGGGCTGCGCCCGGAAGCTCGTCTTTTCCTGGGCCGGCAATCCGGGTGTCGGCTCGCTGCACGCGTTCCGGCGCGCCGTGGAAGGGAAGCACGCGAGTGGCGGGCTCGAGATCGAGGAATACTCCCACTTCGGGATGGTCGCCCGGTTTTCGGCGGGAGCGGCGCGGCTGCCCTTCTGGCCGCTGCGAAACTACATGGGCACCGATCTCCCGACGGCCAACCCGCGCATCCGCACGGTCGCGTGCCCATATACGGGCGAATCGCTGGCCACGGTGCCGGCGCTCAATCCCGGCGTCACGATCGTGCACGCGCAGCGTGCCGACGCGGCGGGCAACACGCAGATGTGGGGCCTCGTCGGCGTGCAGAAGGAAGCAGCGTTCGCTTCGGAGCGCGTGATCGTCGTGGTGGAAGAGCTCGTGGAGGAAGCAGTCATCCGCTCCGATCCCAACCGCACCGTGATTCCGGGGATGATTGTGAGCGCGGTGGTGGTCGAGCCGTGGGGGGCGCACCCCTCCTACGCGCAGGGCTATTACGACCGCGACAACGACTTTTACGTCGCCTGGGAAGGCATCTCGCGCGATCCCGACAAGCTCACGCGCTACCTCGAGGAGTTCGTGTACGGCGTGCCCGACCGCGCCGGCTACGTGCAAAAACAGCCGCACCTGGTGGCAAGGCTCAAGGCGAAAGAGCGACTCTCGCGCGGAGTCAACTACGGCTTCTAGCCCGGCGTACACTCCCGACGAAATGATGGCCGCCGTCGCGGCGCGCGAGCTGCGCGATGGTGAGGTGGTGTTCGTGGGCATCGGGCTGCCGAATCTGGCCTGTAACCTGGCGCGCGCGACGCACGCGCCCAACCTCGTCCTGATCTACGAGTCGGGCGCCGTCGGGGCGGTGCCTGAGCGTTTGCCGGTGTCGATCGGCGACCCGGCGCTCGTGACCGGGTCGCTCATGGTGTGCGGCATGGCGGACGTGTTTCAGCTGTTCCTGCAGAACGGCAGGATCGAGGTCGGCTTTCTGGGCGGCGCGCAGGTGGATCGCTACGGCAACATCAATACCACCGTGATCGGGTCGTATGAGCGCCCCGCGGTGCGGCTCCCAGGGTCGGGCGGCGCGGCCGAGATCGCGGTCCACGCGCGGCGCACCCTGATCGTCGCGAAGCTCAACCCGCGGGCTTTCCCCGAGCAGGTGGACTTCGTCACGAGCCCTGGGCAGGGGCGTGGCGGGCGCGGTCGGCGCGAGCTGGGCATGCCGGGCGCGGGGCCGGTAAAGGTCATCACCGACAAAGGCATCCTCGAAGCGGACCCGGCGACCGGGGAGATGGTGCTGGCGGCGCTCTATCCCGGCGTCACGGCGGACCACGTCCAAGCGGGCGTCGGCTGGCCGCTCGCCCGCCGGCCGCGCCTCGCGGACGTCGTTCCGCCGACCGGCGCTGACCTGCATCTGCTCCGGGACGTCCTCGACCCCAAAAAGCTCTATCTCAAGGGATGAACCTCGTCGCGGCGGTCGCGCTGGTCCTCGCGCAGGGGCGCGGTGTCGACTCGCTCGCCGGCCGGGTGCGGCAGCTCGCGGACTCCTACCTCGCGGCCTATTTCGAGCGCCACCCCGACGAGGCCACGCTCGACGGCGTGGCCGGCGGTCCCGACGACCGCTTGCCGGACGACTCGCCGCTCGCGCTCGCCGCCTGGCAGGCCCGCGAAGACGCCTGGTTAGCGGAGCTCCGCGCCATCGATCCGGCGCCGTTCGGTGGGCGCCCGGAGGCGGTGGCGTACGGCGTCATGCGCGACGCGCTTGAGGGAGCGATCGCCACGCGCGTGTGTCGCCATGAGTTGTGGAACGTGGGCCACACGGGAAACGGAGCGATCGCCATCATCACGGCGCTCACGTCACTGCAGCCGGTGGGGACGGAGGTGGCGCGGCGGCAGACCCTGGCGCGGTGGCGTGCGATTCCCCCTTACCTTGCCAGCGAAGAGGAGAATCAGCGAACGGGCCTCCGCCTCGGGTTCAGCGCGCCCCGGGGCAATGTCCGCATCAGCCTCACCCAGCTCGACAGCTTGCTCGGCACGCCGCTCGAGCGCTCCCCCCTCCTCGACCCCGCCAGGCGCGACACCACTCCCGCCTTTCGGGTCGAGCTGGAGCGCGTGCTCACGACCGACGTCCTGCCGGCGCTGCGCGGCTACCGCGATTTTCTCGAGCGGGACTATCTGCCGCGGGCCCGCAGCGCGATCGGCGTCTCCGCCAACCCCGACGGCGCCGCGTGCTACCGCGCGAGCATTCGCGCGACCACCGGGCTCGACCTGTCACCCGACGCCGTGCGCCGGCTCGGGATCGCCACCGTCGCGGCGCTCGAGGCGGAGATGCGCGTCATCGCACGGCGCTCGTTCCGGACGCGGGATGTCGGCGCGCTGCTCGAGCGGTTGCGGACCGCCGCGGCCTTCACGTTCCGCTCGCGCCGCGCGATGCTCGATGCGGCGCGGGGCGCCGTGCTCCGGGCCAAGGCCGCGATGCCCGCCTGGTTCGGACGCCTTCCCCGGGCCGACATCGTAGTCGAACCCTATCCGGCATTTCGCGAGCGCGAGAGCGTGGGCGAATGGAATCCGCCGGCCGAGGACGGCAGTCGCCCCGGGATCTACTTCCTGAGCACCTATGACCCCGGCCACAAGGCACGGGCCGATCTCGAGGCGCTCACGTTCCACGAGACCATTCCGGGTCACCACCTGCAGGGCTCGATCGCCCTCGAGCGCGGGCAAGCGATCCCGGCGATCGCCCGCTACTTCTGGTCTCCGGGCTTCGGCGAGGGATGGGCCGAGTATGCCGAGCAGCTGGCCGACGAGATGGGCCTCTACTCGTCCGACACGGCGCGGCTCGGCGCCCTGGCCGACATCACCCTCTCGGCCGCGCTGCTCGTCGTGGACACCGGCATCAATGCGTTCGGGTGGACGCGAGAGCAGGGGATCGCCTATATCCGTGACCACACGCGCGTACCGCGGCTCCGCGCGGCAGTGCCCGTGGATCGTTACCCGATCTGGCCGGCGCAGGGACTGTCCTACGCGCTCGGCCGGCTCGAGATTCGGCGGCTGCGCGCGGCGGCGACGCGCGCGCTCGGTTCGCGCTTCGACGTCAGGGAGTTTCACGACCGCGTGCTGGCGGACGGGGCGGTGCCGCTGCCCCTCTTGCGGGAGAACATCGAGCGATGGATCGCCGCCGCGCGCTAGTCCTGATCGCCGCCTGGTCGGCGGCCGTCGCCCCCGCGATGGTGCAGGCTCAGCGCGAGCCGGTCCTGAAGCAGGTCGGCGTGCCGCATGCTTACTACTGGCGCGAGATGTATGTCCCCCAGGTGACGAGCGGTCCGAGCGCCGTCACGTGGTCGCCCGACGGAACCGAGCTGATCTATTCGATGCAGGGCTCGCTCTGGCGGCAACGAATCGGCTCGCGCGTCGCGCAGCAGCTGACCGCGGGCGAGGGGTACGACTATCAGCCCGACTGGTCCCCTGATGGACGGCTCGTCGTGTTCGCCCGATATGCGCACGACGCGATCGAGCTGCAGCTGTTGGATCTGGCGGCGAAGACCGTGCAGCCCGTCACGGCCAACAGCGCCGTCAACGTCGAGCCGCGCTGGTCGCCCGACGGCACGCGCATCGCGTTCGTCTCATCGGCCTACAACCGGCGGTGGCACATCTTCACGGTCGCGATCGCGGGCGGCGCGCCGGCGGAAGGGACGGTCACACGCCTCACGGAGGACAACGACAGCCGGCTGCCACCTGGTCCCCGGACGGACGGGAGTTGATCATTGTCTCGAACCACGGGCACATCCACGGGACCGGCGGGTTCTGGCGCATGACCGCGACTCCCGGCGCCCCGATGCGGGAGCTGCGCTATGAGGAGACCACCTGGAAGGCCCGCCCCGACTGGTCGCCCGACGGCAGCCGCGTCGTGTACAGCTGTTACCTGGGTCGCCAGTGGCACCAGCTGTGGCTGATGACGAGCGAAGGCGGGGACGTCTTGCCACTGACGTACGGGGAGTTCGACGCGACCGCGCCACGCTGGTCGCGCGACGCCAGGCACATCGCCTACATCTCGAACGAGGCCGGGAACACCGCGTTGTGGGTGATCGACGTGCCGGGCGCTCGGCGGCGACAGATCGTCGCCTCCGAGCGGCGCTACCGCGATCCCGTGGGCCGGCTGCGGCTCGTCGTGGTGGACGCGGCGGGCCGCCCATTGCCCGCGCGCGTGTCGGTGACTGGAGTCGTCGTCCGGGGC
>Ga0209235_1001447_pt1 | contig 12841 bp, 14 predicted proteins | sample GraSoi013_1_20cm_4_FD_185817 | JGI IMG/M metagenome (GOLD analysis project Ga0209235, IMG submission 185817) | Grasslands soil microbial communities from the Angelo Coastal Reserve, California, USA - Sample 09_25_2013_1_20cm (SPAdes) (version 2) | ecosystem: Environmental > Terrestrial > Soil >...
CCTATCAGCCTACCGGATTCATCCATACCGATGGTCCGAGGGCGGATTGAAACAAGATATTATGCGGATTAACAGGGAAGACTTGGTCGATTATTATCACAGGTACTACGTGCCGAGCAATGCTGTGCTTGTTGTCGTGGGTCCCTATCCCGCGTCCCAGGTCATTCCGAAAGTTGAAGGCTACTTTGGCAACTTAGCGGCGAAGAAGCCGCCTTCCGATCCTGTCAATGTGGAGCCCGCCCAGGTCGGCGAGAGGCGCGTGGAGCTCAAGGTTCCTTCAGAAGCTGACTACTTGAAAGTGGCATATCATACGCCAAGTTTCGAGAACGCAGACGTGTACCCATTGATAATGCTGGACTCAGTCCTTGGAGGGATCAGATTGTTCGCTTTCGGGCCAGGGCAGACATCCGGAAGGAGTTTGAGACTATACAAGGCCCTGGTAGAGAGGAAGATTGCGAGCTATGCCTCCTCCGAGTTCTGGCCGACCATCGACCCGTCCGTATTCATGCTCGACATGACCGTCTGGGACGGGGTCCCAATGGACAGGGCAGAGAAGCTGTTGTTAGCCGAGATAGACAAGATTCAGAATAAGCCACCGGGAAAGAATGAACTGGAACGAGCCTTATCACAAGTGAAGGCACAATACGCATACGCCTTAGACGGCGTCACAAGACAGGGCTTTCTTATCGGGATATTCGAACTCGTCACCTCCTTCGAGACGATGGACGTGTTAGTCGAGAAGCTCTCGAAAGTGACCCCTGAACAAGTATCGCAGGCTGCAAGGAAGTACCTGAGCCCGCAGAATCGCACCGTCTGTAGATGCGTCGGGATCAGGAAGTAGATGATACGATATGGGTCTTGACTCCGAGCTTCCAAATCTGGTCAAGATCCAGGATGCGACCGAGGGCGTACGATACCTAGTTTATTCTAACAAGCAGAATCCAACGCTCACCGTATATGGTAGCATTCGTGCGGGCATGGCGTTTGAGCCGCCGGAGAAGTCAGGCCTAGCGGAACTCACCGCACGACTCTTGGTTCGGGGATCGGCAAAGATTGGACCAGCAAAATTGGCGAACATGTTAGAATCGGTTGGGGCGGTCGCGAACTTCCGGAATACACAGGACAATATCACATTTCACGCGAAGATGACGAGTCAATGGACGAAAAGAGTGCTTGGAGTAATTTCGGAGTGCTTGACGAAACCGGCTTTCAGGGCTCGCGATTTTGAGAAGGAGAAGGAGCAATTATTGACTGATATTCGGTTGAGGGAGGAGGATACAACGAGACGAGGATTGCGGGAGTTGCAGGAGGCCGTCTATCCGAAGGAGCATCCCTATAGTAGGGATAGACACGGGACGCCGCAGTCGGTTAAGCTACTTCAGCGTGAAGACGTCAAGAACTATTTCGACAATACAGTCACCAAGGCCCCCGTCTTACTGTCCTTTGCCGGTGACATCGGCGTTGAAGAGGCGGGGAAATGGGCGTCGCGGACCTTTCCTGCCCGAAGGGACACTGGCGTGAGGAGCGATGGACACTGGCGTGAGGAGCGATGTTAAAGACCAATTATCAAGCGGGGCGGTCGGAGGGATTACGAAGGAGGTCGTGATGGAGCACAAGTCGCAATCGGACATCGTGATGGGCTGCCTAGCATGTGCGAGGAACGATCCGGATTATGAGCCCTTGAACCTCTGGAATGTTATAGTTGGTGAGTTGGGCTTCATGGGGCGCCTTGGACAACGTGTCCGCGACCAAGAAGGCCTCGCATATTCCGCCACATCCTTCCTGATCACTGGAATTCTTGGGGGCAACTGGGCCGCCCTTTCAGGTGTAAATCCGAAGAACGTAGAGAAGGCGACCAGACTGATCAGAGAGGAGATTTCACGTGCACAGTCGGAGGAGGTCACCAGAGAGGAGTTGGACGCTGCCAAGCAGAACCAGATTGGGTCTGCCTTGATGGAATTGGAATCCACTGAAGGAGTTGCGCGAACAAGTCATAATCTCACTTACTACGGTCTTGGCCTAGACTATTTCTCGAAGAGAAGAGCATTTTACGAGAAGATTGGCCCTGAGATGCTGCTTGAGACGGCGAAGAGGTATCTGGATCCTTCCAAGCTTTCGACGGTAATTGTTGGACCCAAGCTGAAGGTCTAGAGAGCTAAGGGTTCGACGGACTCTCTGCTATTACTTCATGGACCTCAAGTTTGGTGGGACCAGAGAACGCCTCTTTTGGCGGAGTGTTCATGTGAGCTTCCATGAAAGCTTGGGACTCAGTCCAATGTTCAAAGTCTTCCTTAGTACGCCAATGAGTCATGACGACGTAGTGCTCTCCCTTCACAGGTCGTAGTACCTCTGTCCGAATGAAACCTGGTGATTTCGTTATGGTCCATTTACGATCCTTCCATCGACGCTCGAATTCTGCCTCGTGGCCCTTTGCGACCGGTATCCTGTTCGAAACGATCAAGACCATGAAACTGACAAAGCCTTGGCTACCTATTTCTGACTGTCGAATCTCGCGGAACGCCTTTTATTCCCTGCGCTTGAGAGGGCGCGCAAACTGATATTCTTGGCAAGATGCGAAGAAGTTCATCGGGAATATGATCGTTATGCGAATGGGAAGGTCCAGACCGGCGTTTTACCGGCTTGGATGAGAGTCAAAGGCAAGGTCGTATGGCATGTGTTTCAGGGGTCCTACAAGGGTTTGCCCGAGGCATGGGCGAAATTCGGAAAGGAATTATCGAGCATGCCGGCTGAAAAATTCGCGGGACCACCGGGCGATGTGTATGTCTGCAACCCTTCGGATCATAAGGGGACAGAGGAGAAACTGATCACGATCCTCTGGGCTCCACTCAAAGAATAGATGGATTCCTCCAAAGGCGACATCTGGTTCCAATTTCCATGAGCTGTTAGAATGTCGATCTTGTTTCCTCCTTCGACGAAGGCGGAGCGGAGAACTTTCATAATTCTACTAGGGATGTCTGGCTTATCACTTCTCCTTGTAACTGTATTGTATGCCGCAGACCCGAGGAGGATAATCGGAGATGCGCTCGTTAACACTCCTAGTGGCGATCCTTTGGAGATCCCGCCACCAAGTGTTTCTCCTTATTTCCACTTTAAGCCCGTGACGCTCTTCTTCGCCGCATCCATCGTCTTCAGCTACTCTTTCTTCTCATTGTTCAAGAAGAGAATCACAAACTTACCTGCGCATGTGAGAACGCTCTTACTCACTTTGGCGGTGTTGGGTCTAAGCGTCTCTGTTTACGAAGTTCTGTTCAACTTCACTCTATGGTCGGTCTTAATGTCAAGCCAGACGCCGAATCCCGATCATGTGGTCAATGGTTATCCAGGAGGGATCCTGCAAATCAATGTGGTCTTCGCGACGAAGACGTTCGTCGCCCTTCTCTTCCTTTCCATCTTCGCTATTGACAGTCTTCGGAAAACTTCTTTCGGTTTGCCCGCTCAGAACGGCTAAAATACCGATTCACGATCGGCTCCACACTATGGAAAATCCTGCGAAGGAGGTTACGATAGAGGATTTCAAAAGGTTGGAAATGCGGGCGGGCACGATTGTCGAGGTTAGCCGGGTGCCAAGGACTGAGAAACTGTTCAAGGTCGTCGTGAGCCTTGGAGAACACGGGAGGAAGCAGACGATAACCAGCCTTGTCGGCTTCTATGCTGCAGAGGAGCTGATGAACAAGCGGATAGTATTCCTCTGCAACTTGAAAGAGGCCAAGTTCGCTGGCCAATTATCGCAAGGCATGTTGTTGGCTGCTGGCGGGGGAGAGAAGCTGTCTCTTTTGACGATTGATCGAGATGTCCCCGACGGATCGAGGGTTAGCTAGTTATGGCGACAGCTAAGATGAACAAGAAAAGAGAGGCTAGGAATAAAAGGCTCGGACCCATTATTTTGCTGTCCGAGTAGCAGATTCCTTGAGCCTTGCCAGTTCTGTAAGCCTCTCCAGCGTTGAGCTGGCAAGATTCTTCGTTGCAATGGTCCTACTCCTGTTCTCCGCCCACGTCTTCGGCCACCTTTTCTATCGACTAAAGATTCCACGGGTGATAGGAGAGATCATCGGCGGACTAGTACTGGGCCCATCAGTACTCGGATACCTCCGCCCGTCGTTGCTGACTTGGCTTTTCGCAGCATCAGACTCTGAGGGAAAATTGATCTCGCTTGCATCCTGGTTCGGCCTAATCCTACTGATGTTCATCTCTGGATTCGAGGTGCAGAAATCGTTCACAAGATCAGATAGGAAAATCGTCAGCTCAGTCCTGGTAGGTGCAACTGGCGTTTCCTTCCTCGCCGGCTCACTGATCCCACTAGTAGTGGATTTCTCACCATTCAAGGGACCAAATGGTAGTGCTGCGGTATTGTCGATAGTCGTGGGGATCGCGGTCGCTGTGACGTCGATCCCGGTAATATCGCGAATCTTCCTCGATCTGAAGATTTTAGACACTCACTTTGCAAAGGTTGTTCTCGCAATCGCAACTGTCGAAGATGTCATATTATACGCCGCTCTAGCATTCGCCACGAGTCTAGCCAGCTCCTCCGTATTCGAGGCTACAGACGTGGCACGGATAATGCTCGTCACGGTTGGCTTCTTTGCTCTAGGATTGATCGTGTTCCCCAAACTAGGCGCTTGGATCTTTAACAATGCACGAACCCGAGACCTGATCACCTCCTTTCCAACTCGTTGGGCGTTATTCGTCTGCTTTGCAATGGTAGCCGCGGCTAGCTTGCTGAGCGTGAACGTGGTCTTTGGGGCCTTCCTTGGGGGAGTAGCTGTTGGAATGATGCCTAGGCCAGTGTTCGAAGGGGCGAGGCAACACGTGAGATCCATCTCCCTAGCGCTCTTCACGCCGTTTTACTTCGCCGTCGTCGGATTGCAGCTGGATCTGATACACCAATTCGATTTGTTGTTCTTCTTAGGGTTCCTCGGATTTGCGGTGGCGACAAAAAGCCTGGGCACTCTAGTGTCTGGTTATCTCGGGACGCGAAATTGGCGGTCGAGTATGAACCTAGCAATCGCTCTGAATGCGCGCGGTGGTCCAGGCATCGTTCTAGCGAGCGTTGCGTTCAGCACAGGCATCATTGGGGAAACATTCTTCGTCACATTGGTCCTAGTCGCAATCCTTACCTCCGCATTCACTGGCTATACACTCAGGTACTTGATCGGAAAAGGGACACCTTTGCTTGAGGTGCACGGCGAGCCGAAGATGCAGCCAGTATCGGCGGAGAATCGCTGAGACACTCAGTCCCGCGACAATACCCTACATCTTTCATATCACCGCGCCAGAACCAGTTCACACGTCGATGTCCTGAAACTGTCGTCCCCAGTCCTTCAAAGTGGGCCGACAGATTCAACTAGCTAAGAGAGAAAAGAGACCTCTGACACTGGGCAGTTAGAGGCATCAAGGCTACGAGCAGATGGATTCAGGAGCGTAAGCGGGACCAATACTATCGCCTTGCCAAGATCAAAGGATATCGAAGTCGGGCTGCTTACAAGCTCAAACAGGCTTCCAAGACTTACAATCTGATCCGGGAAAGGCAGAGAGTAGTAGACCTTGGAGCCTCACCAGGCGGATGGCTGCAGGTTGCAAGAGAGATTGTCGGTCCTGAGGGTCTTGTGCTCGGGGTGGATATCAAACCGATCAGTCCGATACCATTCCCGAATGTGCACCTAATAGAAGCCGATATTTACGACCTTGAGATTGGGAAAAAGATCCTTAACGAGCTTCGTGGGTTCGCAGATGTTCTCTTGTCCGACCTCTCGCCCCAGATCATCGGGGCGTGGGACGTGGACCATGCCAGACAGATAGACCTTGCCCGGAGGGCCATCGCTATTGCAAAGAGTGTCTTGCGTCCTAAGGGTAACGCTTTGATCAAGATGTTTCATGGTCCCGAGTTAAAGGGGCTTCAAGAAGAAGCTGGGAAGATGTTCTTTCGGAGCCGCTTGTACAAGCCGCAAGCTAGTAGACCGGAGAGCAGCGAGATCTACTTCCTGGGTCTTGGACTTAGGAATTGGGTCGCGAAGGAGCGAGAGGGTATGGAAGGTCAGGCTGAGGATGAGGATGGCAGGAATAGGGATGTTACTGTTGAATAGAATTTGACGCAAGGCAAAGGGCAAAAACCGCGCAGCAGGGAGCCAAGACCCGCCTGATCCTAATCACCGGAGAGCCGGGGGCAGGCAAGACGACCTTGATGGAGAAGCTTCATCACCACTACAAGCTTCAAGCGGTCAAAGTTGGCGGATTCATTACTCGAGAGGTGATGGAAAACGGGAAACGGGTCGGTTTTCGCATCATGGACCTACAATCGGGCAGGGAAGGGTGGCTCGCCAAGGCACAGCCCGGCTCCGGCCCGATGTATGGTAGATACTGTATTATTCTCGAGGACTTGGAAGAGATAGCCCTAGGGGCACTCCGGACCGCGGTTGAGTTAAACATGGATATTGTCTTGATCGATGAGATTGGTCCCATGGAGATGTCGAGCAGGCGATTCAGTGCAGCCATCTCTAGTTTCTTGCAGAATAGAACGGGACAGATTGTTGTGACCTTCAAGCAAGGATCCCACTATCCGATCATTGACAAGTGTCTTGACGATCCATCTACAACCCTGTTGAACATCACACGAGAGAATAGGGAGGCTATACTTGCTCAGTTGACTGCGTTGGCGGATTCTTCGTTGAAGAGCCGGGGATTGAGGACAATTTGAGAGTCTGCGGAGTAGACGACGCAGGACGAGGACCTGTCATCGGTCCCCTAATCATAGCAGGCGTACTTGTCGAAGAGGAGAAAGTCTCAGAATTGAAGGAGTTAGGCGTGCGGGATTCGAAGACCCTACCAGCTGTCAAAAGGGAGAGGCTGGCGATCGAGATTTCACACCTCGTAATCGAATCCCATCTTGTAGAACTATCTCCGAAAGCTTTGGATGAGGTAGTACATCGAGCGCCGAAGTTGAAACGGTTGAACTATCTTGAGGCCGTGGCGATGGCGAGCGTGATCGAGAAGTTACGACCAGAGGTTGCATATGTCGATGCATCAGATGTTGTGCCTGACAGATTTGGACGCGACATTCTCGGTCGATTAAGCTACAAGCCCAAGATCATATCCGAGCACTATGCTGACAGTACCTATCCGATCGTCTCGGCCGCGAGCATATTGGCCAAAGTCGAACGGGACCGGAGAGTACAAGAGTTGAGAACCCAATACGGAGAATTTGGCTCAGGGTATTCAACGGACGAACGCACCATAAAATTCCTAGAAGACTACTACAAGGAGAATAAAGTGTTCCCCCCAATTGTCAGGAGGTCATGGGAAACGCTGCAAAATATCGTCAACAGGATTGAACAGTCAAAGCTAAGGGACTTCTAGTCTTGCGCGACCCTAGGGCTTCACCGCTCACTCGACGAGAGTAAGCTCGTAGTGGAGCGTCTTCGTACGTCGAAGCCAATGCACCAGTGGTACGACCACTCCCTGCAGTATTCGATACTTGCGATTGATCAAACTACGTGCCAAAGCCGCTTCGTCATCATCGAGGAGCCTCGCCTTGAAACGCATCGAGGTCCCGCTGCTCTTTCCACGAAACGTAGAGGGGGCGATCTGGACAATAGGATTGTTCCTAATCCTCCTAGCCTTTCCAGCCTTGTCATAGGTTCGAATGAACGCACGATCTCCTTCAACTGCAATGTTGACGGGAGTGACCACCGGGTCTCCATTCCGGCGATAGGTAGTAAGAAGGATAGTTCTCTGATGAACGAAGCCCTCAAGCATTGAAGAGGGCTCCACGGACCCTTCCAACTCAGGGGTTGAATTCAGGGGATTATAGGGGTTCTCGGTGAAGTGATCTGTAGGACGCATCTTTGTCTTTCCGTTACCTCACGGAAGTTCTGTTTTGGATCATGTAGGCCTGACTTTTCTTCCATTCCATGTCCGCGATCATGCTTTTGTAACTGCTGACAGGCACAGCACTTGTCTTATGAACTCTAATCGACGTCGCCTGGACTTGTTCCATATCCTAAGGCTTGGGATCTCCAATCCTCGGGCTAATGCATGGAGCAACCTAGAAGTGTTCTGGATCGCCTTTATCCATTCTCGACCTATCAACATATCTTGTCACCTACTCTCCATCAGCGCCCGCGACCGGATTACTCTTGTACCGGAATGCGCCGGCTCGGACTAAGCCGGAGCCAGAAGGTAATATCGTGCCGGCACTCGCCGGCAGACGACTTATACGGTAGCGAGAGCGACTGCAATATGATTGTAATTGTTCGAACTGTTCTTGCGTCTACAGCCGACACACGGCTACTACGACATTCATAACCAGTTGAGCGACAAGTTTCCAGGCACTAGAATCAGCCTCTGGTGCAATGACCAGACAGATATTCTCGAGATAGAAGCCGATGGACTGGAATCCTTTGAAGGACTACAAAAAGAACTATCGCTGATCTCGAAGGTCCGGAATTCCAAGATCATATCGAAAACCTATCTCCAAGACAAGTTCCAACTGGTGGCTAGAACGTGTTGCTGCGGAGGCGATAATACGCTTCCTATCGGGCCTGTGATTCATCGTAACAATTTCATGGAGGTACCACCGATCATATTCTTCGGCGGCTGGGAATATCATCGGCTGGTAGGCTATGATGATGCTGACGTCAGAGGATTGCTGAGAGGATTGGACAAGGTTGGAAAGACGGAAGTCCTTCACAAGAAAGAGATCGCTGAAGGAATCACTGATGATACGTTCCTAGTCTCTTTCAACAATCTTTTCGGCCAGTTGACACAGAAGCAAACGCGAGCAATGGTCTCCGCCATCGAGAATGGCTATTATGAGATACCGAGACGCATAACAGCGGATGATCTTGCGAAAAAGTATGGGCAGCCGAGAAGCACGTTCGAAGAGCATGTTCGAAAGGCCGAGAGCAAGGTGATCCTTGCAATGGCTCCGTACATGATGATGTACGCTCGCATTCCATCATCTCCATTTGCTACCAAGACAAAGGCCGCAGGCGCGACGCTTGGAGCGAGATTGATGAAGCAGATGGTGCAGGTTCCACGTAAAGCTGAACCAGCTATTCCCACTGGCTGACTATTGTCGCGATCCTACGATTAGAACTCAGAGAGGCTAGGGACTGAGGGTAGTGGAGACCCGAGCCTAATGCCCATCGGCTCGAATGTCTGGTCAAGCGACGAAAGCAGATTGCGAACATAATCATCTACATTCACTTCAGCAGGTTTGGCTTGTGCGGTCGGTTTGACTGTGAACGTTCGACCTCCGTGCTTGAAGGGACGCACCTTGACAAATCCTACTTCCTGTCTTCTGGATACATTCTGCCCCGACTCCGCGGCAAGTACAGCGGCCTGATATGGCTGGGGAAGTGTTCTAGCATTGATCATTTTCCTAGGATCCTCTCTAAGTTCCACACGATACTCGAGGTCCGCGAGAGGGATTTTGCCTTGGCGCAAAAAAGACAAAGCGTTGTTCACGACCGCGCGCGTGCCTAGTTTTGCAGCTTCAAATTCTTGCGCGCTTGTCCGTCCCTTGCCTAGTATGGCTAGACAGTCTTGGAAGGTTTTGAGGAAGAAACGTGGAGAGTTCGACTTTGCGACGGTGAGTCCTTTGATCTCGGTTTCGCCACTGGGCAGTATGCCGAAGTAGGCTTTCTTTGCACCGCTGAGAACGCAGACACTGTACCGTCGATCATAGGCAAGTTCCAACTTGTACTTGTCCCGGACCTGCCGGGTGAACTTGTCGATTTGCTGATCCGAAGGGTTGTCGAGGAATACTGAGTCAGTGTCTCCATACTTCGGCTTCAATCCCTCATTCCTGGCTAGGTCAAAAGTGGATTGCAGCACCTCACGGCCGTAGGCAGTTATCGCCTCTCCCAACAATGGACTTGCAAGTCCGTGGATTCTTACGGTGACTCCATAGGATGCAACGAGGACTAGCTTGAGTATCGAGTTAGCTGCCTTCGTCACTCTGTAATCTTCGGTTTGGGAATCGAGCGTCTTCAGCAGTGGCTTGTAATAGTGTATTCTGAGGTCCCGCAACGCGCCTATTATTGCGCTGAAAATTCCTCTCCTTTGTCGGCAGATGCTTATGTCTTGGCCCGGAACTTTGTTGGATTGGCATTCGGGATGGCCGCATTGGATTGTTTCGTAAGAGAGATTGTAGACATCTACTACTCCTGGATAGAGAGATTCGAAGTCTAAGACTGCCATGTTGAAATAAGTCCCGGATTCAGGCGTGATTGTTAATGCACCTGTCACGAACTTTTTGTCACTACCAAGCCTGAGCTCGGTAGTGGTCGGAATGAGGATGTCGTGCGCCCTGTAGTAGCTGTCTAACATGCCGCGGATCCAGTCTGAGACTTGGTGGCTTTGATACGTCTGGGACAAAGGGAGATTAGCGAGGCGACTGAGCATCATTGCCCGGTAGTATTCCTCAGGGGACCATTGGTCCTCATGCACGCCAACTGTATGAGGACTGATTCCAGGGATTGGTTGGACTAGGATTGGATACGTATCTCGTAGAATCGATTGCTTAAGAGGATCGACCTTTGGCAAACTACTGAGGATACTGTCGAACCTGTTTTGTTGATGATCGCTTAATGGTGTCTGAGGAACCCAATTCTGTCCTTCATAGGAGTGGACTAGGCCAAACCGCAGGCCCTGATCGTAAGCATAACCTAGCGCGGGATCAACCTCAAGCTCCCAGCCCTTGACATTCTTCGGAGCCTTAGAGGCATAACTGATCTTGTTCAAGATCTTTTCCGTCTGAGTAAGAAGCTGGATCTTCGTCACGGTAGTAGGTGAAGCTTCCTTGTCGGAGAGATAGTAGGGTCGGAAGCTGGAGTCCGACCAATGGAACGGTTCAAGATCGTTCGTCCGTAGAAAGGTTAGAGTTGTTCGTCCAGTCTCGTATGACGCGCCTACTAGCCAACCAGATTCATTTTCCTGAATGATGAGTCCTCACCCCAACTCGACAGAATTCCTGCTGCGACAATTGACTGGGTGGCCTCTGAGAGCAACCTCGACTATAGCCGAGATGCTGCAACCATGAAGATCAGAGAGACAGACAGTAGGAGTGTTACTGTCGCGGCTGTCAGCCTCAGTCGTCTTGTAAGCTTGGCCATTTCGAAAGCCTGAACTTCTTGCTGAGCTTGCGGAGTCTTTTCCAGTAACCTCAAGATTCCGCGCGCGGATCGGAGCCCTACCGCAAGTGCCAAGGCGTATGCGACGAATGCTAGGGATGCTCCGATTATGATGCGCAGGCCCCAAGTTGTCGAGGGTGAGAGCACGTCGCTTCCGTCAGATACTAGTCCCATTCCTAGTAGGACGCCGAAGACGAGGGTGAGCGTTGCGAATATTGTGACGTATCTTATGAACCTCGGAAAGAGCCGTAGGACTAGGTCGCGTCGGGACGGAGGTGGAAGCTCTCTCGTGGATGGTCCAAGGACCATGGCCAGGAACATTGCTGATCCCATCCAACCGATCGCGGAGAGTATGTGTAACCAGGCAAGGATTGCGCTGACTAAGGTGGAGACCATGGATTCAGAATACCTCTCAGTGTCAAACGACCGGTGGTTGAACACTTAAGATTACTAGTCGTGGACGTGACTGAGCACATACATTGTATTGCAACCGCACGTCGCATAATGCCGGTCTCGGCGGAAAATCAGCGATTAGCGGGTCGAGGTCAAAGCTTCTATCAGGGACTCGGCAACCGGCTCTCCGTCGTGCCTGACCCCGTTTACATAGAATGTCGGTGTGCCATTGACTCCGCTTCTTACTCCTCCGAGGAAATCCTCCCGGATCCTATCTTGGTATACGTGTTGAGCAATCTCAAGTTCCATCCTCCCAGTGTCCAGTCCTAGTGACTCCGCAAACGCGAACGCCTGACGAGAATCGTTGATTGTGTCTTGATGTTCAAAGAGGAAGTCGTGCATTTCCCAGAACCTTCCTTGGGCGGCTGCCGCCTCGGAGATTTCAGCAGCTGACATTGCATACTCGTGAACGTTCGTCATCGGGAAATGGCGGTACACGAATCGAAGTTTGGACTTCAGCGCTGCTTGGACTTGTTTCACTTCAGGGTATGCGGCCCCGCAATAGGGGCATTGGAAGTCGCCGTACTCGACCAAGGTCAAGGGAGCTTTTACGGGTCCGGCGATGTGATCCCGGGTCGGATTAACCGGGACGACGAGTCGGGGAAGTTGATAGTTTCTAAGGCTCTTCCGACTAGCTGGTCCGAGGAAAGTCTTGCTTGGCTTTGACTTGCTTCTAACCGGTGGAGGCGCTAGCACTTGCTAACTCTCGATTAGCATCTTCCGACGTTCTTCCCTTAAGTTCCTCTAGAGCCGAGAGAATCCCGTCGGCACCTGGATTGACCCCGTATGGCGAGAGGTACCTCCAACGGACCACGCCCTTATCGTCCAGTACGAACAGGGCCCTCACTGATTCACCTATCTTATTGTCGTAAGCTCCAAACTTTTGAGATATCCTCCCTTTAGGTTCGAAGTCTGAGAGTAACGGAAAGTTGAGCTTGCGGTCTTTAGCGAAAGCGATGTGAGACCAGACATTATCGACGGATATTCCGACGAGATTTGCGCCGAACTTCTTGAACTCTGGCATGACCATTGCGTATAGCGACAATTGATCCGTGCAAACCGGACTCCAGTCCGCAGGATAGAATGCTATGATCAATGGATTTCCTCGTAGCTCATCTAGCGCTACCTTCTGGTCGGGAGTTGATTTCAGGGAGAATTTTGGAGCCTTTCTTCCGGGTTCGAGAAGCGCATCCTTGCGCGTCTTTTGGCGTTTCATCCAAGCTCTGTGTCCTCGGCTC
>Ga0209235_1001449_pt1 | contig 12837 bp, 11 predicted proteins | sample GraSoi013_1_20cm_4_FD_185817 | JGI IMG/M metagenome (GOLD analysis project Ga0209235, IMG submission 185817) | Grasslands soil microbial communities from the Angelo Coastal Reserve, California, USA - Sample 09_25_2013_1_20cm (SPAdes) (version 2) | ecosystem: Environmental > Terrestrial > Soil >...
AGCTCACGCGTCGTGTACGCCATTGGAACCCCAACATCGATTCATGATGGTCGACAATCCGAACGAAAGCATGAACAGCATCAATAAGGTGTCTTGCCGGGGGATTCCTCGGGCCAGGCGCACCAGCAAGACATCCACATGCGAGGAGGGGGAAGACGAAGAACGGTGGCACCGGTACTATCCAGGAACATTATCGGGTCGCAACGAAATCATATTCAGGTCTCTTCGCATTTCGATCATCACGACCAGCAAACGGCCACAGGTTCATCCGGCGGTGGAAGGTCGAGGCCTCGAGGTCTTCACGGCGGAAGCGCTCGGATTCATCGCCGACCTCCATCGACGATTCAATCCAACTCGCCTGGACCTCCTGCGCCGGCGGGTAAAGCGCCAGGCGCGGGTGGACCAAGGAAAGACTCTCGGCTTCTCGAAGGTCACAGGGCGTATCCGGGACGACTCGTGGAGCATCTCTCCTGTGCCCGCCGATCTGACCGACCGGCGTGTTGAAATCACCGGCCCGACGGACCGGAAGATGATGATCAATGCACTGAACTCGGGGGCCAAGACGTTCATGGCCGATTTCGAAGATGCGAACACGCCGGCGTGGAGGAACGTGGTCGAGGGCCAGGTGAACCTTCGCGATGCCGTGCGGCGCACGATCGAGTACGCGAGCCCGGAGGGCAAAGAATACCAGTTGAACCGCGAGGTCGCGACGCTCCTCGTCCGGCCGCGCGGATGGCATCTTCCGGAACGGCATATCCAGGTCGACCGCGAACCTGTCTCCGCGAGCCTCGTCGACTTCGGCCTGTTCTTGTTTCACAATGCAAAGGATCTCGTGGCTCGGGGGACCGCCCCGTATTTCTATCTTCCTAAGATGGAGAGCCACCTCGAGGCGCGACTGTGGAACGACGTCTTCGGCTTCGCGGAAGATGCGCTGGGCGTCCGGCGCGGGACCACCAAGGCGACCGCGCTGATCGAGACCTTCCCGGCCGCGTTCGAGATGGAGGAGATCCTCTTCGAGCTCCGGGACCACGCGGCGGGCCTGAATGCGGGGAGATGGGACTATCTCTTCAGCATCATCAAGACGCTGCGAGCACGGACGGACTTTGTATTGGCGGACCGGGCACAGCTCACGATGACCGTCCCCTTCATGCGGGCCTACACGGGGCTTCTCGTGAAGACGTGCCACCGCCGCGGGGCCCACGCAATCGGCGGCATGGCCGCGTTTGTCCCGAGCCGCAAAGATCCGACGGCGAACGAGCTCGCGTTCACGAAGGTCCGGGAGGACAAGGCACGCGAAGCAAACGACGGCTTCGACGGCACGTGGGTCGCCCATCCGGATCTCGTCCCGGTTGCCGGGCAAGTCTTCGACCGCGCGCTGCAGGGGAGGCCCAACCAACTCGGCCGGGTGGGGGACGATGTGGACGTGACAGCGCGCGACCTCCTGGATGTCCGGGTTCCCGGTGGCAAGACAACCGAGGCGGGCTTGCGAAGCAATGTGCGGGTCGCGATCCAGTACCTGGAGGCCTGGCTTCGGGGAACCGGGGCGGTGACGATTTCGAACCTCATGGAGGATACCGCCACCGCCGAGATCGCCCGGTCGCAGGTTTGGCAATGGGTCCATCACGGGGCTCGCCTCGATGACCATATTACGGTGAACGAGGGACTCGTGCGGCAGGTTGGGGACGAGGAGGTCGACCGGCTACGGATGGAAGCCGAGCCCTCGGCCCAGACGAGCGGGCGATTCCGAGAAGCGCGGGCGCTGTTCGACGACATTGCGCTAAAGGAGCCGTTGGTGGACTTCCTGACAATCCACGCGTATCCGCTCATCGAATGATCGGTTCTTTCGCGACGGTGCGACCCCAGGAAATCTCGCGTCCTTGTCGAAACTACGTTACGGCCTTGGCGCTACGCTTCGCAGACGGCTTTTTCGACGTCGGTTCGGAGAAGAGCTCAAGCGGTTTTTCCTTGCGCATCTTCTCGCCGGGGATCGGGACGGGGTACTCCCCAGTCAGGCAACCGAGACAGATGTCTTCCCGGGAGTGCTTCAGCGCCGTGATGAGCCCCTTCATGGAGAGATATCCGAGAGAATCCGCATTGATGAAGTCTGCGATCTCCGGCACCGTCTTCTCGTTCGCGATGAACTGGTCTCGCGTTTTCATGTCGATTCCGAGATAACACGGGAACCGAATGGGCAGGCAGCCGATGCGAACGTGGACTTCCTTCGCGCCGGCCTGCCGGAGGATCTGCACGATCTTTCGGATCGTCGTCCCGCGGACGATGGAATCGTCGATCAGCACGATCCGCTTGTTCTTCACCGCCGACCGGATTGGATTCAACTTGAGCATGACGCCAATCTCGCGCTCCTGTTGGTCGGGCATGATGAAGGTCCGCTCGATGTAGCGGTTCTTGATGAGCCCTTCGACGACCGGGAGGCCCGCGAGCTGCGCGTACCCCTGCGCCTGCGCCCGCCCGGATTCCGGGACCGGCACGATGATGTCCGCCTCGATCGGATACTCCTTCGCGAGTTGCTCACCGATTTTCACGCGGGCGTCGTAGACGAGACGCTCGTCCAAGATGCTGTCTGGGCGGGCGAAGTACACCCACTCGAACATGCAGTGCGCGGTATGGTTCGGATGGGGAAGCCGCATCGAATCGAAGCCGTCCGGCCGGAGCTCCACGATCTCCCCGGGCTTCAGGTCGCGGATGAACTTGAACCCGAGCGCGTCGAACACGACGCTCTCCGACGCGATCATGAATCGGCCGTTCCCCTCGCCGATGCAGAGGGGCCGGACCGCCAAGGGATCGCGGACCGCGTAGACCGTGTCGTTGATCATGAGTGCGAGGCTGTACGCCCCGACGAGCCGCGAGGTGAATTCTTTCAGCGCCCGCTTGACGTCGCCACCAAAGTTCACGATCTCGTTCGCGAGCAGTCGAACGATGACCTCGCTGTCCGAGGTCGTCATGAAGGCCCAGCCTTTCTTGCTGAGCTCCTCCCGGATCTCGTCCGCGTTCGCGATGTCCCCGTTGTGCGCGAGGGCGATGTCTCCGTACGAGGTCTTGACGACGATCGGTTGGGCGTTCTCGAGGACGCTCGATCCCGTTGTGGAATATCGAACGTGGCCGATCCCGTTGTTCCCGCGAAGGTCCATGAGGTCCTCCTTCGAGAAGACCTCGTGCACGAGGCCCATGCCGCGCTTGGATTTCATCTCGCCGTTGTACACCGCGAGGCCCGCGGACTCCTGGCCGCGGTGCTGGAGGATCCGCAGGCCGTAGTACAGGTCCGAGGTCACGGGCGACGTCCCCGAGCAGCCGATGATCCCACACTTCTCACGTGGGCGATGGTCGGAGCGCTCCGACGTTGCCTGGTCGGCGGCCATCGTCAATGCCTCTTCGCCCAGGAGTAGTTCCGAAGTTTCTTCAACCGTCCGAAGCCGCAGGCCGCGCAATACTTTTTCTGTTTGTGATACGCGCGCTGACCGCACCGCCGGCACCGGATGTGGACGCTTCTCCGTCCCATCTTTCCGAGCGACGCGGTCCCCTTGGTCATCCAGGCCACCTACGTCATGGCGAGATGTAGATGACGTTGTCTCCACGGACAATCGCAAGGTCCATCTTTCGCTGGGACTGATTGTCCTGCATCTCCTCCGCGTTGCGGAGGACGAGGTTCATGTGCGGGTCGAATCCGTCGAGGATCCCGCGGTACCCCCGCCCGCCTTTCAGCTCAACCATCACGTTCGAACTGATCCGTTGGTTGAGGAGAGAAAGCGGCTTGATCATTGGACCACGGCGCAGCCATGGAGGCGGCGTACTTAAAGGTTTACGGGAGGCGTGACGCGGGGAAGGCAACGCTCGACGATGTCACGGATTTCGGTGAGCCCGCTTCCCCTCGTTCTCGCGTCCGTTGCCCTTCGACGGATCCACGAGAAAACCGGAATCCCGCAGGATATCCATGCCCACGATCATGTGATATCGCATATCTTTCCGATCGGTGATCGCCACAGCGACATCGAACTCTCGCCCCGCGATCACCACGCGGGCGTCCACGATGTCTCGTTCTTCCGGCTCGTGCGCCGCGGCCGCGCGAACGCGGACTCGATCAAAGACGGGACCGAGGCCCGCCCGCGCCGCGAGGTCCGTGTCCAGGCTGGTCCGTGCCGCGCCGGTATCGATCCTCGCCAGCACCCGGATGTCGCCCTTGCTCCCGCGGAGGGTGACCTCCTCGACGACGCCAATGCTCGTGCGTTCCGGTCGTTGCCGCCGCTCGGAGACCACGGGGTGCACCGCCAACTCCCTTCGCTCTATCGATATACGTCCCGCGATATAGCCTTAACCGCGCAAATCGCGGACTCGACACGTTTTTCTCCCGCGAACCGCATCGCTTCCTCCGCGGGTGTGGCCTCGGATGAAGATCGGGGTGATTTCGAAGAAACCCACCTATTGGTCCACCAAGGCCATCCTGAAGTCGATCCGCGAACACGGCCACGAGCCCGAATTCGTGAAGACCGACGAGGTACGACTCGTCGTCGCCGGCACGGACGACGCGGTGTTCAACGGCAAGTCGTTGCGGTCCCACGACATCCTGATCCCGCGGATCGGCCGATCGATGACGGACTTCGGCAAGATGCTGTTGCGCCAGCTCGAGCTGATGGGCATCCGGACGACGCTGACCAGCGACGGCCTCATCACCGCGAGGAACAAGTTCCTGGCGCTACAATCGCTACGTCAAGCGCGCATCCCGATCCCGCGGAGCATTCTCCTCGCGTCTCGACCGAATTTCGTGGAGGCCGCGCACTTGGTCCGCTACCCCGCGGTCTTGAAAATCCTTTCGGGCACCCAGGGAATTGGCGTGATGCGGGTGAAGAGCCTCGAGGAAACCGCGTCGATCGTCGACACGCTGAAATTCTTCGGCGAGGTCGTGTGTCTCCAGGAGTACATCCCGAACCCAGGCGTCGACATCCGTGCCCTGGTCGTCGGCGATCGGGTCGTCGGCTCGATGAAGCGGGTCGCGGCCCACAACGAGTGGCGGGCGAACATTCACCTCGGCGCGAAGGGCGTCGCGATCGAACTGTCCGACCACGCGAAGGACGTCGCGGTGCGGGCCTCGAAAGCCGTCGGATTGGAGATCAGCGGCGTGGACATGATCTTCCGGGGCGACACGCCCTACGTCCTCGAGGTCAACGCGTCCCCCGGGTTCCGCGGGCTCTTGGACGCGACCGGCGTTAACGCGGCGGACGCGATCGTGGAATACGCCGTCGAGAAAGTGAAGGCCGGCGAGCCGAAACGTCCTTGATGGACGCGTCCGTTGCGGGCGTCGATGGACGAGGCTCTGATCCCCGGAGCGCGCGTGCGGGCGACGACGAAGCACGGCGCCTTGACCGTCGACCAGATTGCGGCGATGCAGCCCGGCATGGCGCGCCTCATGGACGAGCTGAGCCGGAGGTACTGGACCCTCTTCTACGCGGCGAAGGCGAGGAACTGGGAGCTCGCGAACTACATGCTGAAAGAATCCGAGAAGATCCTGAAGACCGCCGCGGTGGCCCGACCGAAGTACGCCGAGGACATCGCGGCATTCGTCCGCGAGACGTTCGGATCGATCGCCGCGGCCATTGAATCGAAAGACTGGTCCGCGTTCGAGCACGCGTACAGGAAGGGGATCTCCGACTCCAATCGACTGCACGACAAGTACAACAAATCGTTCCTCCGTTTTCGCCTCCCGGATCATCCGCCGGAATGGTTTGATCTTGCGCCGCGATAGGTTTTTGGCTCGGCGATGCGTCGGCCGCGCGGCGGTCGGATGGAGTACGTGTCGTTGGGCCGCGGTGGACCCGACGTTTCTGCGGTCGGACTGGGGATGTGGCAGGCCGGAGGGAAGGCGTGGGGCTCCGACGTCCGTGATGAAGACTGCCGGAAGGCGATGGAGCGCGCCGTCGAACTCGGGATCAACCTCGTCGACACCGCCGAGGCGTATGGCGATGGGCATTCCGAGCACGTGATGTCCCGAGCGATCCGGAACGTCGGCCGGGACCGCGTCTTTGTCGCGACGAAGGTTGGCGGGTGGCATCTTCGCGCGGACGACGTGAAGAAGGCGTGTGCCGGGAGCCTCCGAAGACTCGGCGTGCGCGAGATCGACCTGTACCAGGTGCACTGGCCGGATCCCTGGAGCCAGGTCCCGTTGCGGGAGACGATGAAGGCCCTCGAGGCCCTCCACCGGGCGGGTCGGATTCGGAACATCGGGGTGAGCAACTTCGCGGTTCGCGATCTCGAGGAAGCGCGGTCCCATCTCTCTCGGGCGGACATCGCATCGAACCAGGTGCGGTACAACATGCTCCAGCGGGAGGTCGAAGCGGAGGTCCTTCCCTATTGCAAACGCGAGGGCATCGCGATCCTCGCCTGGAGCCCGATCGGCAAAGGCGTGCTCACCGGAAAGTACCACGATGGCAAGAAGCCAAAGGACCGCGTTCGAGCGGAGGAGGATCTCTTCAAGCCCGCGAATTTGCGGGCGACCGCGCCGCTGATTCGAGAACTACGGCGGATTGCTCGCACCCGCAAGAGGACGCCCGCGCAGGTGGCGCTCGCATGGTTACGCCGGAACCCGCATGTGGTGCCGATTCCCGGTGCGAAGCGGCCCGCTCAATCGGAGGAGAACGCAGGGGCGGCGGGATGGTCCCTGACCGCCTCGGAGATCCGCACGCTCGGGGGCGTCCTGCGGCGCCTTCGGCTCGACACGTTCTAGGGGCCGGGCTTCTTCCGGCGCATCATCACGGCAGCGGCCACCGCAACGATGGCGACGAGGATGACCACACCACCGATGATCAGGACAGTGTTGTCGCTCGCGGCGGGCGTTCCGCCGGTGGACCGGACCGTCAGCGTCCCCCGCATCACGGTCGCGCCGTGGAGGCCACAGTAGTACTGGATCGTTCCGGCGGTGCTCGCCGTGTACTGAAACGTCGTCGCGGTCGTCGCGCTGGAGAACTGGGCTGAGACAGGTTCGCCCGTATCCTGAATGCCGTTGCTGTTCAGGTCGATGACGAGCGTGTGTGGTTGTCCGTCGTGCGCGAACAGGTTGAAGTTGATCACATCCCCTTGATCGACCGTGATCGTGGGTCCGGGGTTCGTGATGTTGTTCGGTCCGTACCCCCACCCGTTCGGTGTCACGGAGCTCCCGTACAAGGTGACCGGCTTTGCTGGAAGCGGTCCGGTCCCCACGGACGCGCTCGCGAGAGGCGCTGCAATCGCCGACGCGGCGAGTGCGAGGGCAAGGGCGACTAAGTGCCAATTACCTGTGAAGTCTCGCATCGGTCCTTCCTCCTCCGGGGCGAGCCGCCGGTGCGAGATAAAGCTTTTCCGGAATCATTAGGATGAGACGGCAGACCGAAGTGCGGGGGATGGGACTTCCCGACCCGCGCGGGGTGCGCGGGGCTTTTGAACCCACGGACTCCTGCGAGACCGGATCTTAAGTCCGGCGCCGTTGTCCTAGCTTGGCTACCCCCGCGCGCGGCCCATCCGGCGTGCGGTATAATGCCTTTTAGGTGCGGCCCGCCGGCACTCCAAGTTCGGCACGTCGGCAGGAGGTGCATGCGAGGACCTTGAACGGGAGGAGGTCCTCTCCCAACTCGGCCCACTCGCCGAATAGTAGCTTCCAACCGCCGCTCGTGCCGCAGACGCGGAACCGCTCGACGCCGATCGACCGGAGTGGACCGAGGCAGGCGATGCAGGTACCGTCCCCGTCGCGAGATGCTTCCATCACCGGGAGAACGCCCGGTCCGTTCTTCACTTGTTCGGGAGTCCGAGGCTTTAATACGAGCCGAGAGGGTCGGGTCGCCGTGGGACGCCTCGACGGGCGAATCGCGTTGGTGACGGGAGGAAGTGGCGGCATCGGACGGGCCGCGGTACTGGCCCTCGCAAAGGAGGGTGCGGACGTGGCCCTTCAATTCAACCGCGGGAAAGAAGCCGCGGACACAGCCGTGGCGCAAGTCCAGAAACTCGGGCGCCGCGGGATCGCCTTTCAAGCGGACGTCTCGGACGCGAACGCGTGCCACCAGTTCGTGAACGCGACAATTCGGTCTCTCGGGCGAATCGACATCGTCGCCTGCTTCGCGGGCCATCCGTTCCACCGAGACGAATGGTACAAGCCCTTCGCGGAGCTGACACCCGACGAAATCCAACGGCCCATCGCCATCGACCTCCTGGGTTCCGTCTACATCGCCCAAGCCGCCGCCCCGTCGATGGCAGAGCAGGGTCACGGAAGCATGATCCTCGCCGGGTCCACGCCCGCTTTGACGGGCGACACGGTCGGGATTCCATATCTCGTGGCCAAAGGAGGCATCTTGTCGTTGGCGCGAGCCCTCGCGCAAGTCTACGGTCCGAAGGGGGTTCGGGTGAACGCGCTCGCTTTGGGGAGCATCGCCACCGAAGTCACGAAGCGGGGCACAAGGCCCGCCGACCGGGAGGCGTTGGCGCAGGAGCCGGCGTTGCGGCGGTGGGGCACTCCCGAGGAAGTGGCGCGGGTCGTCGTGTTCCTCGCGTCGGACGACGCGTCGTACATCACGGGACAGACGATCGTCGTCGACGGCGGATACGCGCTACGCTAGCCCCGGTTCACGGCGCGGGAAGGGTCACGCCCTCCATCAGGAAGGAACCCCGCGTTCCGCAGGTGTGACACGTGAGGATGAGGGACGCGCTTCCGACCGCGAATTGCTCGCGGACGATCCAATGACTGCGTCCGCACACGCACACGAGTCGGACCTCTTCCGGTTGCCCGCGGGCGCGGAGGAACAGGCCGTCCTCGGCGCTCCTCCAACCTTGCACGACAATCCCGTATGCCGCATCGATGCGGACCTCGCGGATCGTCGCCATCTTTCGGCGTCAACGGGCCCGCACCTTAAGCCCCTTTGCGCGTCGCGGGATACGTGACCCGACTTCGGTGAATGCGCGCGAACGGCGTGAGCCGGTGGTCTTGTGTCTTCCCGGAGGTCAGGATGTGAATCACGCGCACCCCGCGCGTAACGAGAGCATCTGAGAGCAGCGAGCGATGGCACTTCCACGGGACCGCTTCCGCGCACATGATTGCGGTCCGCCCGTCCGCCGCGACGGCAATGAGCCGATCCAGAGCGGTGGAGAAATCCGGGGACGCCATGTAGTCTGCGTACCCTCTGAATCCGGCGTTCCGCCACGCGGTGTTCACGCTATCGAGGAGAGGCTTCCGGAAGCCGCCGAGATCCTCGAAGTGTTCGTAGGCGATACCCTGGTTCGAAAGCGCGTTCGCTAGGGATGCTTTCGCGGTCCACGGGGCCCGTTGGGACGTCGGAAAATGCCGGACGTCGGCGAGGAATTGAACGCGATGCTCCCCGAGGAGGGCGACGAATTCTTCGAGGGAGCGCGTGGAATGACCGATCGTCCAGATCGTCCGGCTCGACCGACCGAATTCTTGTTGTCGATCTTTCGACTCCGCCGACGAAGGGTCGCCCACTTGAGCCTCACGGGCGATAATCTCCCCGCTGAGCTTAAGAGACTCGGACCCGACGCCCTCGCTGCCGCGGGCCTTGCCCGGGCGCGTGTTCGCCATGTCCGCCCCGCCCACCGACCACCATCGGGTCTCGAGTTGGATCTCCGTTGGTGGATTCGCCATCGCCGCGTTCATGCTCGCGTCGGCCTTCGCCGGCGCGTCCGGCCCCGACGGACGGGTCCATGGCTTCATCACGGATTTCGTTTCCGGCGGGCCGATCTCCGGAGCAACCGTCCGAATTGAGGCCTCGGACCTCCCATGGGTGTTCGAGGCGACCACGGATTCGACCGGTTACTACGAAGTCACGGTCCCGGCGCATCGATACTCCGTCACCGCATGGAGCATCGATCACGACCAAGCCGCGTCGACGGTCGCCGTCGGCTCGGGGCAGACCATCTGGCTGAATGAGACCCTCTCGGCCGCGGGCGCCCGATCCGCGCGTCTCCAAGGGTTCGTCACCGACGCCGTCACGAGCGCGCCGGTGACGGTCGGAGACATCTTCGCGGGTCACCCGGTGTGGGACAGCGGCCGCGGATACGTGAACGAGAGCTCCTTGAACAGCTCGGGCTACTACGAGATGAACCTCGTCCCGGATTATTACCAGATCATGAGTCACAACGTGTTCGGCTACGCCTCGTACGATTACTATTCCGTGTACGTCGGCTCCGGCCAGATCCTCTGGTACAACATTTCCCTCACACCGAATCCGATGAACGCATGGATCAACGGCACCGTCCTCGATGGGAGCACCTCCGCCTCGGTTGCGGGGGCCACGGTCAGCGCGCGGGTCGACGGGATGGTCTTCCCGTCCGTCGTCTCCAACGCAACCGGATTCTATTCCATCCGGGTCCCGTCGGGCAACGTGGAGCTCGCGGCGAACGCACTCGGATACGCCCCGACCTCGACGTCGACGTACGTATGGTCGGCGGGGACCGTCTTCTTGAACATCGGGCTGACGCCGCTCTCGTTCGGGGTTCGCGGGTACGTCCGCGACGGCGTGACAGGAGCCGGCTTACCGGGCGTCCTCGTGACCGTCGATCCCATCTTCGGGAGCGGGTACTTCGACCAATCGCCGACGGACGCAACCGGGTCCTTCAACATCCCCCTCCCACCGGACGACTACGTGGTCCGCGCGAGCGCCCCCGGATATACGACGTGGACGACGTGGGTCTTCTCATTCTCGTCCGGGGTCGTCTGGGCGAATGCGACGCTGTGGCCGATCATCTCGAGGGTCTCCGGGTACCTCGTCGATTCGATGGACGGCAGCCATGTGCCCGGACTCGGAGTCACCGCGATCGACTCGAGGGCCGGATACTCGACGTACGGCGTCGCCGACGCGACCGGCTTCTTCTCCTTCGCGGTCCCGCCCAGCCCGGCGATCTCCGTCGCGGTGTACGGACAAGCGCCGCATGCGGGCAACATCGCCTACGTCGCGACGCACCCGTATCAGACGACCTGGGTGAACATCACATTGGACCGCCTCAACGCGCAGATCGACGCGACCGTGACGGACGCGTTGACCGGTTTGCCGATCTCCGGTGCGAGCGTCTACGCCGCGTGGTACTACGGGTCCGATTGGGGAACCTCGAACGCGACGGGCGCGGCCGCGGTCCAGGCCCCCGCGGGAGTGCTAACCTACGTGTCCGCGTGGGCCAGCGGGTATCTCATCTGGAGCACGACAATGTCCCCGGTCGCCGGCGCCAATTCGATTGCGATTCGTCTCTACCCAGACCTGCCTCAGGACGTTCGGATTCGGGGCTACGTGAACGACTCGGGCACGGGCATTGGCCTTTGGCCCGCAGTGGTTCACGTCACCGGATACGACGACCAGGCGCCGTACGGCTACACGGACGGAACGGGCTACTACGAAGTCTGGACGGTCGCCGCTCCGCAGACCGTGCGCGCGACCGCGACTGGATACGCCGCCGGAGAAGCGGCCGTGAATCCGGCATCGGGCGCCACTATCTGGGTCAACCTGAGCCTCTCCCCCGACGCGAATGCGCCGCTCGTCCGGAGCTTCACCGCGACGCCCTCGATCGGCGTCTCGGAATCGAACCCGACGAGCCTCGTCGCGGACGTGAACGAGACGAGCCTCGAGCAATCGTACATGTCGATCCTCAAACTGCATTCCGCTTCCGCGAACGTCGGGACGTTCCTGAACGTCGGTCGACTCGACCCGGCGGGCGTGTCGGTCACCTCGCCGAGCGCGGGCAACTACACGATTTCCGCCTCGTGGGACACGCGGAGGCCGATCGGCCACATGTCGGACGGCCTGAGTTCCGTGTGGTGGCCCAGCCTCTATGCGTACGCTCCGTTCCAGTCCGCCGTCGCGGGATACTGGGACAACGCCACCCTCTCGAGCCCCACCCCCGGGGCCGCCGTCTTTGACACGAGGAGCGGCCACCTGCTGTACGTGTACACCTCATACGGATTCTTCGGTCCGCAAGACCAACCGGCGTCGACGTTCTCGCCGTACGCCTCGGGCCTTCGCATCGACCTGACGAGCGCGGCGATCGTCGGGTACGCGCTGGTCAACGGTCCGACGTTCACCGTCGGGAACCTCCGGATGGACCTTTCCCAGGCGGTGCCCGCGGGCCAGTACGGCGCCCTCCTCGAAGTGTACGACTCCGCCGGCCATTACACTTCGGCCGCGACTCTGATGCGGACGATTCCGGACAGCGTGCCGCCGGTGGCGAACGCCGGGCCGGACCTCGTGGTGAACGAAGACACGACCGCTTCGTTCGACGGATCGCGCTCCACGGACAACGTTGGAATCGCCAGCTACACATGGACGTTCATGGACGGATCGATGCGGACGCTCTCCGGGATTACCGCATCGTACGTGTTTGCCACCCCCGGGACCTATGTCGTGACCCTCACGGTGCGCGATGCGGACGGCAACGTCGGGACGGACTCGCTCGCGGTCACCGTGCGCGACGTGACCCCCCCTTCGATCACCGTGGCCTCCCCGTTCGAAGGGGCCAGCGTCCCCGGGTCGGTCGTCATCGTGGCGTCCGCGACGGACAACACCGCGGTCGTCCGCGTGGAGTTCTTCGTCGACGGAGTTTCGGTCGGGAACGACACGACCGCGCCCTTCCAGCGGCCTCTCGCCGCAGGCAGTCTGAAAGACGGGAATCATACGCTCATGGTCATCGCCTACGACGAGGCGGGAAACTCCGCGTCCTCGGTGCGTCACGTGACCGCGGTGAATGTCCCGGGTGGTCTCGGACTCGGACCTTTCGCGGTCGGCGGATTGATCGTGATCTTGGCCGTGGTTGCCGCGGTCGGCGTCTTGTTGATCCTCATCTTGCGCCGGAGGCCTCGCCGACCGT
>Ga0209235_1001450_pt1 | contig 12833 bp, 11 predicted proteins | sample GraSoi013_1_20cm_4_FD_185817 | JGI IMG/M metagenome (GOLD analysis project Ga0209235, IMG submission 185817) | Grasslands soil microbial communities from the Angelo Coastal Reserve, California, USA - Sample 09_25_2013_1_20cm (SPAdes) (version 2) | ecosystem: Environmental > Terrestrial > Soil >...
ACACGCACTTATGGAAGGCCTGCTCACACACATCGCCACGGCCGATTGTTTCGTCACTCTGCCTCACCCGGCGCTAGAGTGCGGGATCGTCACGGCGTGGTGGCAGTCTCAGGTGGAGGCGGACCCGACCAAGTTGCCGTTCGCCGGCTCACCTCAAGGGGGCTAGAACATGGTCGACATTCACTGCCACGGCTGCGGCGGCTTCATAAGCAACCCGGCGCCCATATCGTATCGGCTCCCTCCGAGCCGAGCACTGGCGGCAGCACCCCACAGCGGCTTGTGTACGTGCACGCCGCCAATCGTCTATGGGCCGCCGCCGGGGTACTTGTCGTCGCCCGGCATGCCGATTCCCGATTACCGCAGCACCTGACCATTGCCCCCTTTGACTTCACCCTGACATCCGACTAGCCTTCCAGCAGCAAAAGTCAAGGCGGGACTTGGCCAATGCGCCGGTTCCGCCTTTGTTTCTTGCGAAGCCCTTCGCGAACGGAGTACCGATGGCCAAGGAAGAAGCGATAGAGCTGGACGGCATCGTAGAGGCCGTGCTGCCCAATACCACCTTTCGCGTCCATTTGCCGAACGGCCACTACGTGCTCGCCACCATTGCCGGCAAGATGCGGCGGTTCCGCATCCGCGTGCTCGCGGGCGACCGGGTCACTCTCGCCGTGTCCCCGTATGACCTCACGCGGGGACGCATCACCTTCCGGCACAAGTGAACCGGGCGCGGTTGAAGCAGGCACGCGCCGGGATGGTCATGGACGGCGGTGCGCCACGCTGTCTGGGATGCGACCGGCCGCTCCGGTTCGGCACCGATCGCCATGGGCGGACCACCGAATCCTGCGCCTGCGGATACCGGGGGTACGTGAAGACGCGGCCCGGGCAGGTGGCGTGGCCAGCGGGTACGCCCGGGGGCGGAGACCGTCACGTCGGAGGTGTTTAGCGGCGCCAAGGTAAGCGGCCATACAGTCAGTACTCGCCACAATGATGCATTTCCACTTCGACAAATCGAACATCCGGCCCGCGGGCAACTGTGACGAGCGCGGGTCGGCCCGGTGCCGGAACGCGGAGGGCGTGTGATGACGCGCTCACCGGTCCCTGACGGCCCGCGCAGCCTGGCGCTGGTCCTGGCGGGCGGCGGCGCGCGGGCCGCATACGAGGTCGGGGTCCTCTCGGCGATCGCCGAGCGGGCGCCCGGCCTCGAGTTTCCCATCGTAACCGGTGTATCCGCAGGCGCGATCAACGCCGTGTACCTCGCGGCCCACCCGGAGACGCTGCCAGCGGCGCTGGGGGCGCTGCGCGACCAGTGGAGACAGCTCGTGCCAGATCGCGTCTACCGCATCCGGCCTTGGCGCCTGGGGCGGGCCCTGGTGCGCGGCGTCGCCGGCGCCCTGCTGGGCACGCGCGGGGAGGGGGCGGTCGTGCGCGGCCTGATGGATATGAGCCCGCTGCGCGACTTTCTGGCTGCGCGCCTCAATTGCGACGGGATCGACGCCAAGATCGCCGCCGGCCGGCTGCGCGCGGTGGCTCTGAGTGCGACCGCGTACGCCTCAGGTGAGACCGTGACCTTCGTGCACGGCCCTCCCGACGCGCCCACCTGGCGGCGCGCGCTGCGCCACGCCATCCGCGAGCGGCTCACACTGGACCACGTGATGGCGTCCGCCGCCCTGCCAATCCTGTTTCCGGCAGTTCGCATCGGGGACGCATTCTACGGCGACGGCAGCGTGCGCCAGACCGCCCCCCTCGCTCCCGCGATCCATCTCGGCGCCGGGGCCATCCTGGTGGTCACCCAGCGCAGTCAGCCCGAGCTGGCTGTCTCCCCTACCCCGCCGCGGTGCGAGTATCCCAGCCTCGCGGAAGTGGTCGGGCTCCTGCTGCACGCGATCTTCCTCGACGCCCTCGAGGCCGACGTCGAGCGGATCGACCGGATTAACCGAACGCTCGGGCGCGTGCCTCACGGGATGGCGCCCGACGGACTGCGAGTGGTCCGCCTCCTGGTGCTCCGACCTTCCCGGGACCTCGGCGCGCTCGCCGCGGGGTCTTGGGCCAAGCTGCCGCCCGAGATCCGCTGGGTGGTGCGCGGCATGGGCGGCCACCGAGCCACCGCGGTGGACTTCCTGAGTTACTTGTTGTTCGACCCGGCCTACACGAGCGCCCTGATCGAGCTGGGCTACGCCGACGGACGGAGGGAGTGGCCCCGCATCGAGCGGTTCCTCGCGGCAGTGGCAGACTAAGGGCCTCCCCGCTCTTGCGCTCCGGCCCGCGTTGGGGGGATATAGGGGCCCACCGGAGGAACGCCATGATCGCCGTGTCCGCTCGTCGCACGCTGCTACCGCTCTCGCTGGTCGTCGCGCTCCACGCGGCGGCCCGCGCTCAGGCCCCTGCGGCGGCCCCCGCCCCGTCGGGCGCGACCGCCGCGTGGACGCTCAAGATGAAGGGGGACATCCGCTGGCAGCAGGTCACCCCCGCGGGTGCCCTCCTCGTCTCGACCGACGGCGCGCTCTCGGGCGTCGATATCGAGCGCGGCGTGGTCACGTGGGAGAAGCCCGAGCTCGGCGGGCTGCCAGCCGACAGCGTCCGCATCGTCGAGGGGTCCCTCCTCATGGAAGCGGCGCGACCGGGCCTGCTCTTGATCTTTGACCCCGTGACCGGCGCGGTCGTCTTCGATTCGCGGCGCCCAGGCCTAGCCCAAATCGTCACCCGCCGCGTGCTGCCACAGAGCGGCACCTTACTCGTCCACGGGCGACGCGGGGCCGGTCCTTCGGTCGTCGCCCTGTACGATCTCGTGACGGGCGAGCAGCGCTGGGTGAACGAGGCGCTGTTCGAGCAGACCGAGCCCCAAAAGAAGGGCTTGGGTGGCCTGATGCAGCGCCTGGCGACCGCCGCGTCCGAGGCCACCGCGCTCCAGGTCCTGCAGGCGGGGCCCGACATGATCGTCGTCCACACGCTGATGGGGCTGCGAGCGCTGGACGCGCGGACAGGCGCGCTGCGGTGGTCCGCCGCACTGCCCACCGCCCGCGCCGGCAACCCCGCGCGCCACGTGCGGCTCTACCCGTCGCTCGACAAGACCGACCGCATCTACGTCAGCTTCGACGACCGCCTCATGGCCTATCGCCTCGCCGACGGCCAGGCGCTGTGGGCGAAGCCCGCGACGGTGGAGGGCTGGGTGCACGACATCGTGCAGCACCCGAACGGGATCATCATCCTGCCGGAATCGCCGCCCGCCAAGGAGGCGACCGGCAACGTGCGCATCGTGAACGGCGTGGTGCAGACGGGGCTGAACGTGGCGCGTTATGACGATGGCACGACCATCGCCGACAAGCCGCTGCGAATGCGCGGAACGGTAACGGACGCGATCATTACCGGTGGCTCGGCCGTGCTCGCGGTGGACGCCGAGTCGCGCACCTTCGTGAACGTGCTGGACGTGGCCACGGCCACGCTGCGTCTGAAAAAGGACGTGAAGATCAAGGGCCAGCTCGACTACGCCGAGCTGAGCCCCTCGGGCCTGCTCTACATCTCGCGCCCCGACGCCGCGACGAACGCGGAAGTGAACGTGATCGATCTCGCCGCGGGGGAGCCCAAGTTCAAGGACGCGATCGAGAGCGGCAAGCCGCTCGGCTCGGGCGATTACAATGCCGCGCGCTACTCTCTACACCACGCGGTCGAGGGGACGACGCTCTATGTCTTCGCGAGCCACGACCACCGGCTGTACGCGGTGGACCGCACCGCCGGCGCCTTTCGCGCGCTCGGCGCCGAGATCAAGCTGCAGGGCGGCGAGGATCCGGTCGATATGGAGATCCGGTCCGCGGGGATCGTGCTCATCGCGCCGCAGAACCTCGTGGTCGTGGCGCGGGATGGGCAGGTGAAGCAGCAGGTCTATTACCCTGCCCCGCAGCTGCCGGGGCTGCTGCGCGCGCTCTACCGGATCAACGCGGTGCGCGCCGGCCTGTACGGCGCCGCCGCCACGGCGTACGGCGATGCCTTCGCTCAAGCGTCGCGGACCGCCACGGATTCCACCGCGCGACGCATCACGGGGCAGCTCGCGACGGCGTACACGCAGGGGGGAGCGCAACTCCAGGGCTACGCGAGTCAATCGGCGGCGCTGGCGACGAAGCGATTCAAGGCTTCGCTCAGCGTCCCGGGATCGGTCTTCATGCTGACCCGCGCGCCCGATGGGAACGGCAACGTGCTGCTGCAGATCGACAAGGACAGCGGGCAGCCGCGATCGCGCGTGGATCTGGGCAAGGAGCGCGAGCCGGTGTACGCGGTGGACGACGTCGCGGGCATGCTATTCCTCCGGACCGGGCCGGGCACGCTCGTCGGCTATCGACTCTGATCGTAGGCTTGCTGCAGGCCTTTGATATCGATCTTGGTCATCTTCAGCATCGCCTGCATGACCCGGTTTGCCTTGGCGGGGTCTTTGTCCCCCAGCAGCCTGCCTAAGATGGTGGGAACGATTTGCCACGACAGGCCATACTTGTCTTGGAGCCAGCCGCATTGGTCTTTTCGGCCGCCTGCAGCGAGCTTGTCCCACAGCTCGTCTACTTCTTTTTGCGTGTCACAGTTCACGAACAAAGAGATCGCCGGCGTGAACTTGAACTGCGGGCCGCCGTTCAGGGCGTAGAAGTCCTGTCCCTCGAGCTGGAATGTCGCCCACATGACCGTCCCCTTCTTGCCCGGCCCTGCCTCCCCATACCGCGTGACGCTCACGACCTTTGAATTCTTGAAAATCGAGACGTAGAACTTCATCGCCTCTTCGGCCTGGCCGTCGAACCACAGGAACGGGACGATCTTCTGCATAGAGTCCTCTCTATTGGTGAACAGGCTGCCGGTACAGGACGCCGCCCAGCCAGGCGCAGGGCAAGCCGGTGACCGCAAGGGCGATCGGGTACCAGAGCGGCCCGAGTTCGGGTTTGGCGATCGCGACCATCACGCCAGCGACGCCCGGCACGAGCCCGACGAGCCCGAGAATCAGGGCGTGACGCACGGGGGCTTGGGGGGCGAGCCGCGCCGTGATGTAGCCGCCCAGGACGGTGTAGACGATGCGATAGGCCGTCGCCAACCCGAACAGCCCGCCGGACATCGTCTGGCCCCACGGCGGGTACACCTGGAGCATGTGCAGGACCTGGTCGGTGCCGAGCGACAGCACCACGATCGCGACGAACCCCGCGAGGACGGCACGTGCGCTGCGCCAGAAGGGGGTCGTCATGTGGTTGCCGCCGAAGTTGACGCGAGCAGCTCGGCGAGCCGGTCGTAGCTCGCCGTGACGCCCTTCTCCATGCCGGACTTGAGGACCGCGTCGCGCGCCTCTCGCGACTCATAACGCATCGTATGCGTCAGGGTCGTCCGTCCACCGTGCTCGACGAGGACGAGCGTCCCCACTCCCTCGCCCGGGTACCAGGCCTCGTCGAACTTCTCGGTGTGGACGAGCCGCTCCGGCGCACGGATTTCGCGGTAGACGCCGCCCATCCCCATCGGGGTGCCGTTGGTGTCATGTCGCCACACGTGGCGGTACTTGCCGCCCACGCGCAGATCGATTTCGCACACGGGCATCGACCAGCCGGGGGGTCCCAGCAACCACCGCCTGACCAGCTCGGGCTTGGTATGGGCGTCGAAGACGAGCTTGCGCGGGGCATCGAAGACGCGCGTCATCACGAGGTCACGGTCGCCGGGCGCGGTGATCCTCAGCTCTGCAGCGTGTTTCATCGGGGTTTCCTTTCCTTGCCCTGGGTCTTCAGCTCATCGAGCAGGGCGTCGAGGCGCCGGTAGTTGCCTTCCCATAAGCGGCGATACCGTTCCAGCCACGTGGTGGCTTCCGCGAGCCGTTTGGCCTCGATGCGACGAGGCCGCCGCTGCGCCTCGCGGCCGCGCGAGATCAGGCCGGCGCGCTCGAGCACCTTCAAGTGCTTGGAGATCGCGGGCTGGCTCATCGCGAACGGCTGGGCCAGCTCCGTCACCGACGCCTGACCCGACGCGAGCCGGGCGAGGATCGCCCGCCGGGTGGGATCGGCGAGCGCCGCGAACGTCGCGTCGAGACGATCGCGGGCGAGCCGCGCATGGCGTGGAGCTTGCATAACTGAGAGGTTATATAAGTGATGATCACGCGGCTGTCAAGCCCCGATCCGGAAAATTCGTCAAGTGCCGAAACAACGGAGGAACCCAGTCGCGGGCGGCGTGACCCCTATTCGTCCAAGACAACCAAGTCGAGCTGGCCGAGGCGCACGTGGTCGGCGATCAGGTCGATGGCCACGATCTTCCCGCGCGTAATCGTGAAGCCGAATACGACACGCGGTCGTCCTCCCGGAGCCCACACGAGCCCCACGGCTCCATCCACCAGCGCCGCCCGCGCGGCCCGGGCACGTCCCGAGAAGGTCTCGGCCACGGCTGCCGCACCGTGGACCTCCGGCGCTGCGCCCATCTGGACGGCTGCGGCATCGGCGCGGAGCACGACATCCGGGTCGAGCACCGCGAGCAGCGCGGCGAAGTCACCGCCGCGCGAGGCGGCGAGAAACGCGTCGACCAGTTGTCGCTGGCGGGCGAGGTCGGCGTCGGGAGCGGTGGTCGCTCCCTTGACGCGGCGGCGCGCGCGGCTCGCGAGCTGTCGGGCGGCGGCCGGGGAGCGCCCCACGATGGAAGCGATCTCGTCGAAGGGCAGGTCGAACATGTCGTGCAGCACGAACGCGACCCGCTCGGCGGGAGCCAGCGTTTGGAGTACCACGAGCAGCGCGAGACCGACCGACTCGGCCAGGAGCGCGTCGTGCTCGGGGTCGATCCCGGCGTCGCCGCTCGCGATCGGCTCGGGCGCGTGCGCGCCCCCCTCCAGCGGCTCCTCGGGCCGCGCCGTGCGCGAGCGCAGCATGTCGAGGCACAGCCGCGCGACGACCGTCGTCAGCCATCCCCTGAGGTTCTCGACTCCGCTCGTGTCAGAGCGGCTGAGCCGTATCCAGGCCTCCTGAACGGCGTCGTCCGCCTCGCTCTGCGAGCCGAGCATGCGGTAGGCGACCGCCCGGAGGTGACCCCGGTTCTCCTCGAATCGCTCCGCCAGCCAGGTGTGTTCGTCCATCGGTCTCATTCCCTCGACCGGTCTAGACGGGAGAGAGGACCTCTCGCCGATGTGCCAGGTCCGCCGCACCACCTGACAGCACCGCGAACGCGAGGAGTCCGGTGGTCGCCCAATAGCCGATCACTTTCATTCTCATAGTCGTGTCTCCTTCGTGCGTCGGTCACACTTCCTCGACCCGTTCCGTCATAGTAGTGACGCAGGAAACCCCAACCAATGTGACAGGAGATCAAGATGAGCCGGCAATACTTAGGTCCCTATATCAACTTTCAGGGCCGGGCCCGCGAGGCCATGGAGCTCTATCACACGGTGCTGGGCGGCAACCTCGACCTGCAAACCGGCGCCGGGGACCGTATCAGCCAGGCGCGGCTCGAGGCCGACGGCGCGCTCATTATCGCTTCGGACGGCCACCCCAACTACCCTGCCACAGTCGGCGACAACATGGCCATTGCCCTGGGCGGCACGGACAAAGCCCGGCTCACCAAAATCTTCCACGATCTGGCCGCAGGCGGCAAAATCCAAGGGCCGCTGGCGCAGCAGCCCTCGGGCGCCGAGGTGGGCTGGCTCAAGGACAAATTCGGGATCAACTGGACGGTCAATATCGAGCAGGCGTAGCGCGGAGGGAGCCGTGATCTCGGCATCGAAGCTGCGCGCCTCGAGGGACCTCACACGGGAAGGCACAAGCCCCGCGGCGCAGAGGCGCTGCGGGGCTCGGTGAAGGGACTCGGGGCTCGGGGCTATGCGCTCTTGGCCGGTTTCTCCTGCCGGAACTGCGCGACGGCAGCCCGCACCGTGTCGGTGATCTCCCGCTCTTCCCGCAGCGTGGCGATGAGTGCCTCCGCCTGCTTCGTGTGGAACTCGAGCGACCCGGCCTGCGCGATGACCTGATCCATCAGGGCCTTCTGACCGTGCAGCATTTCGAAGCCCGCCTGGATATCCGCGAGCAGCGCTTCGACGCGGCCCAGCCGCTCCTCGGCCTGCTCGACCTGGCGCTTCCGGTGGTCCAGCCCGTTGGCGGCGTCGTGTACGTGGCTCACCAGGCCCAGTACGTTCTCGAGCATGGCGCGCGTCTGCGTCACGTCCTCCTTCGCGGCAGAGATGGACCGCACGTCGTCCGTGGTCCGCTCGGCCACCTCGAACAGCCGGTGCATGTCGGCCTGGAGGGCGTCGAGAGTGGCCTGGCGCTGCGTCACCTGCTCGAGCGCCCGGTTGAGGTGCGACTCGACTGCTTCCCACTTGGCGAGCCGCTCCTCGAACTGGGCCATCCGCTTCTGCGCGAAGCGCAGGCCGCCCGCGCGGCTGTCGAGTTCGTCGAGGGTCGCCGTGAGCTCGGTGAGCCGGGCGCCGGCGGTCGCGAGCGCCCCCGTGAGCTGTCCGGTCCGCTCTTCCAGCTGCTGCGCGCCCGCGGCCGCCTGCTCCCGCAGCTGGGACGCCGCCCCTAGGTGCTCGCTGGCCTTGTCGAGCGCGGCCTGCCGCACCTCGAGCTCCTGGCCCAGCGCGCGCGTGCGCTCGGCGAGCGCTTCCAAGTTCTGAGCGCGCGCCTCGAGTGACGCGACCACGGTGTCCACGTCGGCCACGCGGCGCTCCGCCCGCTCGACGGTAGCAATCGCGGTGGGGACGACCTTCTCGATTCGCGCGGCTTCGTCGGCGTGGGCCGCCAGCGTCTGGAACCGCTCGTCGGCGCCGTCCATCCGCGCGAGCAGCCCGCGGCTCCGCTCCTCCAGCTGTCCACCCAGGGACCCGAGCTCGGAGAGCCGCTTGTTCAGTTCCTCGACGAGCTGGCGGCGCGCTTCGATCTGCGCCATGGCCTGGGACAGCCGGTCGGCTTCGGCCCGCACCAGCTCGACCGTCGGCTTCATTTCCTCGACCGCCGCGAGCTCGCCACGCAGCGCGCTCACTGACTCGGTCGCGCTCGTGAGCCACGCCTTCGTGCCGGCCTGGCCCTCCCGCATCCGGGCGATCTCGCTTTCGGCGACCTGCACGTGCTCGAGCGCGCCCTTCACCGCCTCGTGTGTGCCCTTGAGGCTCGCGACGTCCTGCAGCGCCGCTTCCATTGCGGGTTTTGCCTTCTCGAGCCGCGCCACCTGCTGGGTCATGGCTTCGACCGTCTCACCCAGCCGGACGGCGTTCGCCTCAACGGCGTGCACCCGCTCGGCTTGCGTTTCGAGCTGGGCCATGCTTTCCGTGATGCCGCTGAGCTGCGTCGCCAGGCCGTCGGCCTTCGAGCCCAGGTCAGTGATGGTGCGGCTCGACTCGGCGAGCGACCGGGAGCGCGTCTCCATATCCGTGAGCCCGCCGCGCAGATCGAGGATCCGCTGGCTAACAGCGTCGAGCCCCTGATTCTCCAGCTCGAACCGCTTCACCGTCCGCTGCACTTCGTCGCGGAGCGTGGCCAGGCGACCCCGCAGCTCCTCGTCGGCCCGCTTCGCTTCGTCGTGCCGCCCGCGGATCTCCTCCGTGCGCTCGAGCAGGTCGCCGTGGAGCGCCTTGAGGTCGCTGACCTTGGCTTCGAGCTCGCCCAGGCTCTTCGCGCTCTCCTCGTGCCTACGGATCTTGCCGTCGACCTCCCGCATCAGGTCGTGGAGATGGGCCACCTGACCGGTGACGCGCTCGACGACCTCGCGCTGCTGCTCAAGCGCGGAGACCTTCTGGGTGGCGGCGTCGGCGAGCGCCTTGAGCGTGCCGAGTTGGCGCTTGGTCTGGACCGCATCGGCCGCCGCCTGCTTCAGCTCCTGGAGCGTCTGCCCGAGCGCGGTCACGCGGGATTCGGTCGTCGCGACGCCGCCCTGGACCTGCTGCTGCCGTTCCTCGAACGCGTTGAGGCGCGTGGCGACCGCTTCGCCGGTGCGGCGCAGCTCCTCCTGGCGCTCGCGCACCCGGTCGAACCCCTGGGTGATCTCGCGCACTTCGGCCCCGAGCTTGTCCGCGTCCATGCGAAGCGCCTTGAACCCGCCGCCCAGCTCGAGGAAGCCGGTGAGGTCGTTCTTCAGGGCGAGCGCCTGCTCGAGGGTGCCGCGCAGCTCCTCGATCTCGCCCCGTAGCCGCTTCGCATCCTCCGTGGTGCTGGTGAGCTGCGTCTCGGTGCGCCGCTGGACCCTCGAGACCGCTTCGGTCTGCTCGTCGAGCGTCGCGAGCACGGGCATGACCCGTTCCAGCGCCTTGACCCGCGCCTGCAGCTCGCTCACGGTCTTCTGCGCGTCGCTGATCGGCTGCGTGAGCTGGGTGAGGTTCTGACTGGACTCCCGCGCCGCGTTCGTCAACGCTTCGAACGCCACGCGCTCGCGCTGCATCTGGGCGAGAATGGAGCGGAGCTCGGCGGGCAGCTGCTCCGTCGTGACGTCGCGACCGAAGAGCTTCCAGGCGGCCATAACGCGGCCCTCACGAAAAGGTGGGGCTTCCGCACACGGGTTGCGGGAGCGTGGCGTTGGCGCCGACGCTGGTTGAGGAGATCTCGGGCGGGTGGGCGCACTGTCCCGTCCAGCGAACGGCGTCAGTGCGCCTCTACTATGTGGCGAGCGGTGAGCCCTTGCAAGCCGAAACATTCAAACCATGAGGTGAGTCGAAGACAGGCCCCACACCGGAACTCGATGTGAGGCTTGCTCTTCACTCAGTCGGGACGGCGGGAGCCGAGTAGTTCGGAAGCAGGGTCCGACTGTTCGTCGCCGGGTGCGAGCAGCCCGACCGAGCGCGGGACCACGGTACGCTGAGGGTGCGGAAACACTCGGGCAATGAGCTGGGCGGCAGACTCCCCTTTCAGACGTTGCGGGACGGCGGGATGGTGAACGCCGACCGCCAGCAGTCGAGCGACGGGCCCTAGAAGGCCAGTGGTAACAGCTTCCTCCAGCGCCGGCGCCCCCCGCGCCCCCCCCTCAATTTGGTCGCCCGCGATGTGAGCCGCCGCCTCATCGAAGAGCTTCACCTCCAGCGCTTCACCAAGTGAGTCATATAAGGCGGTGGGAGGCCGGGCCAACGATTTCATGGCTTCGTAGCCTCGGGTCGCCCAGTGGAATTGGCGCTGCAGCCTTTCGCACCATCCGGCCTCGGGCAGGACGTGGGAACGATCCCCAGTGGTCCTCAGGGCTTCTTCCACCAGTGGCCAGGCCAACTCCCGCTGGCCCTTGCAGAGGTAGATCTCCGCCCTGGTGATGAGCGCGGTAACCCGGTGCCGCCATAATCCTGAGCGCGGCGCAGCTTCTTCACACAGTTCCACCGCCTTCTCCGCTTCCGGCACGTTGGCCAAGACGAGCGCAAGTCGTGCGATGCTGGAGTACGCTTCCACCCAGGCGCGTGGCGAAGATAGGGTTTCCAGCGGAGCCAGAATCGCGCGGAAGCACCTGACCGATGAATCGAAGAAGGCGAGGTCGTGGTATTCGTTCGCGAGACACATGCGGCTGTGGCCGATTGCCGCTGGATGGCCGCAACGTTCGGCAACTGCCACTGCTTCACTCAACGTTCTGATCGCCTCCTCGAACCTTCCCAGGCCTTTGTAGCATATGCCCAGGGTGTTCAAAACCCGGCGCAACTCCACCAGCAGCGCGAGCGATTCCAGAGCCGGCGCGGCCTCGGTGAGTCGCTCCACGCCCTGGACGAGGTCGCCTCGCGAGAGTGCACCGTGCCCGAGCGTGAGCCTGGCCAAGGCGACGGCCTCGGGGGTTGCACCTGACGCGGCTATTCTGGCGGCTAGTGACTCTGCCTCCGCCCGCGTTGCCAGGTCTCCTGCATCCAAACTGACTTCCAATCGTATATGGTTAGCTCGGGCAAGGAACCATACCGCGTTGGCCCGTTCGGCCAGCACAATCGCCTCCTTCGCCGCCGTGATGATGGTCTCGTCGCCGCCCAGACGAGCGCGCTGCAGTGCCTCGGCACGGAGCAAGGCCGCCAGGGCCAGATCGGTCGAGGATGCTTCATCGGGGTGCCAGTCTGCCAGGGCATCCAGCCCTCGCTGGTACTGACCGGTCGCGACGAGGGAGTGCGCCAGGAGCAAGTGGAGTCTGGAACCTGGAGCGACGGCGTAAGCCCGGAGTAACCGCGTCAGGACCCGCTCGGCTTCCCGCGGAGCGCCTTGGGCGATAGCGACCTCGGCTGCTTGAAGCGCGGTCTCCGTGGCCTGATGTCGCATGTCCGCGCAGATGAAGTGATGAACCAGTTCGAGCATCGGCTGGAGGTGATTCCGGTCCTCGGAACCTGCCAGCCGCTGGGCGAGCTGCGCGTGATGGTAGTGACGCCGGTCCTCCCCCATCGCGTAGTACACATACGCCCGGTGCAACTCGTTCTTGAACGACAGCCGCCCTTCCTCCACGCGACCGACCCCGCGATCCAGCATCTCAAGCGCCGCTCGCTCGACCACTCCGTCTTGAAGCCCCAGCAAGGTCGCCAGCTCACTCGGGACCATCGCCTTGCCCGCCACCGAGAGTATTTGCAACACGTGCTGGGCGTCGGTCGAAAGGCCGCCGTATTGCCGTGCAAAGGCGGACCGCAGGTCCTCCGGAGGCGTCCAGGAGATCGGCCCGGTGTCCTCCGAGCTCTCCGCCGCCGCCAGCGACTTCGCCCGGTGCGTCCGCCAATCCGCCAACAGCATTTCGATGTGATACGGATTCCCCTGCGCCAGTCGCACGATCGTTTCTCCGATCTGTGAGCTCACGTCCTCGCAATCAACCGAGAGGTCGCGGATCAGGCTCAGGGCTTGGGATCGGTCGAGCGGCTGCAGGTGAATGGTTTCCTTCCAGACCAATCCGCCGTGCCCGGTCTCCTCGGGCCGCAACTCCGCGTCGCCCGC
>Ga0209235_1001452_pt1 | contig 12827 bp, 13 predicted proteins | sample GraSoi013_1_20cm_4_FD_185817 | JGI IMG/M metagenome (GOLD analysis project Ga0209235, IMG submission 185817) | Grasslands soil microbial communities from the Angelo Coastal Reserve, California, USA - Sample 09_25_2013_1_20cm (SPAdes) (version 2) | ecosystem: Environmental > Terrestrial > Soil >...
CTAGTACAGCTTCTGCAACAACCAGCCCTGCAACTGTGTCAGACCCGCCAAGATACCTCACTCCTACTGTAGTATCACCATCACAAATCAATCTCTCGTGGTGGAAACCCGTAAACAGTGGAGGCTCACCAATCACTGGATACCAAATCGAGAGATCAACTGACGGTGGAACTACATGGAATACTATCGTAGCAAATATTGGCAGTGCATTATACATTAACTACTATTCTGATTACTTTCTTTCAGCAAGTACCACCTATACATACCGAGTATCAGCTATAAACGCAATAGGAACAAGTTTGCCTTCTAGTACAGCTTCTGCAACAACCAGCCCTGCAACTGTGTCAGACCCGCCAAGATACCTCACTCCTACTGTAGTATCACCATCACAAATCAATCTCTCGTGGTGGAAACCCGTAAACAGTGGAGGCTCTGCAATCACTGGATACCAAATCGAGAGATCAACTGACGGTGGAACTACCTGGAATACCATTGTAGCAAATACAGGCAGTGCAGGATACATTAACTACTATTCCAATATCGGACTCTTACCAAGTACCACCTATACATACCAAGTATCAGCTATAAACGCAATAGGAACAAGTTCTCCATCTGGTACTGTTTCTGCAACCACCTAATCTGCAGCGTCTGCTCCTTTAGAACCGGCAAGCTACTAGTAGTTCGTACGTTGTTCATATTGGAAATTACCAGAAAATGCATTTGACCGTACTTTCTAGCCAGAATTGATTACAGAATCTTAAAAAAAATGGGCGTGACCCTTCACGCAGGGCAAAGGGAAATTGCTTCCCGATGAATTGGCACCATTGTGCCTCACTCACACATTGGTTTCTGCAGGGTCGACGCTCGTTCAATCTTTATTCCCATTGAACAACATACCGAGTACACACTCACAGTATTTAAGAAAGCGTGGAAGAATTTTCCTGAAAAGTGTTTTAATCTTTCTTCTAGCAAATTGTTCTACGAATCTGCCTTTTACTGACTCGAGATAAAATTGGCTGTGGTGATGCTTATTTTCTTATTGTTTATTGATTCCAAGATTACTTGTTAAAAGATTTTCCAAGTGATTCGTAAAGACCATAAACATCATAAAAGACTTGCGTAATATTTCGGCAGTTTCATTTGAATCAGCTCTATGTGCATCGCCGTTATAAGGAATATACCAGAGCTGTGCCAAATTATCAACCGAATTATCTATTTCCAATTCAGCTATTGCATAGATGACAAATGCTCCCAGCTCAGCTGCTTGCCTCATTGTGATTTCATTACTCCACATTATCTTGAGGAATAAAGAACCGTATGGTTCTGCATGCCCAATGGCAATTACTTTGGTTATTTCTTGTGCAACTCCATTGGAAGATACAAAGTACAACTTTGCATCATCTTCAGAATCTTGTATCCCCATCAAAACTTCGATAGGCTCTCTTGTTCTTTCTAAATATCTCTGGTTAAGTCTTAATGTGAGATCTTCAACAACTGTCATCAAATCATCCCATGATCTTACCTGCTGATTTTCTACACTCTCACTAATTTGCCTTGAGAATTTTGTAAAAACACCTGCATTTCCTGAGGCACCTATAACTGCAGTTGATATTGGTTGGAATATCTTGTCTCCTCGGCTAATATCACTTCCTGTAGCTAGTCTACTATCACTGACGATGACTAGGCCGTCTTTGCACCTTGCGCCCATAATGTAAGTCACACGACCCTTATACGATGTTGCTACCTTTTACCATATTTGTAATACACTCTCCCTAGAATCAGTCCCTATGCCGACATAGGTACAATTCTTGTTAACATTTGTCCTCTTTTGACATCATAATTTTGATATTTATCTTGAGCAATTTTTCAACAAGATCATAACGTGCGATATATAGTGTTGATGTGTTTTCTTATGTAAAAAGGTGGCTTTTCCATTTTCATTTACTCCAAGTGAGACCCTTTTTTCCAATATCAGTTCTATAATACTTGCTTGCCCAGCTGATTTTATCCACTCTGGTATAAGCATTTGAGACTGCAGTATCCAGCGTGTCCCCGAGTGCAGTAACTCCTAGTACCCTGCCACTACTTGTCCGTATCTTGTTGTTTTCTCGTTTTGTTCCTGCATGAAACACATACGAGTTCTTGGTTTCCATATCAAGACCTTTGATTTCCTCGTTTTTTGGATAAGAATCAGGATACCCTTTTGATGCCAAAACTATACAGACCGCACTTTGGTCCCTCCATTTTATTTGGGTTAGTTTTGATAGATTACCATCTATGCTTGCTTTTATGTATTGTAACAAGTCAGACTCCATTCTCATCATAATTGGCTGGCATTCAGGATCACCCATTCTTGCGTTGTATTCCAAGACATATGGCTTGTTATCTTTTAGCATTATTCCAGCATACAAGAATCCCTGAAATGGATTGCCTTCCTTTTTCATTGATATGATTGTTTTTTCGATGATATCTTTTTGGATATACTCTGCGGTGGCATCATCAATTACAGGTGTTGGCGAGTATGCGCCCATGCCACCCGTGTTTGGTCCCTTGTCACCATCAAAAATCCTCTTGTGGTCTTGGCTTGTAGCCATTGGATAAGCTACCTTACCATCGGATATTGCAATATAGGATGCCTCTATTCCGTCTATTCTTTCTTCCAGTATGATTTTGTCCCCTGCAGCGCCAAAGCTTTTTTGGACTAGGATCTTCTCTATTGCCTCTTGTGCTTCTGTGGAATTATTACACACGATGACACCCTTGCCTGATGCCAGTCCATCTGCTTTAACAACTAATGGAACATCAGCTGATCTTGCATACTCTTTTGCCTCTTTTGCATCATTGAATACTTCAAAGCGGGCTGTCGGGATATCGTTTCTTCTCATGAAATTTTTTGCCCAGACCTTGCTTGATTCTAGCTGAGCTGCATTCTTTTTTGGTCCAAAGATTTGTAATACTTTTTTTTGAAATTGGTCAACTATTCCCCTTGCAAGAGGTGCCTCAGGGCCTACTATTGTGATACAGTCATTTTCTTGCGCAAATTTTGCAAGGCTCTCGATATTTTCAGTAGATATGTCGATGTTGTTTGTGGTTCCACCATTTCCAGGCGCATGATATACCTTGCCAACTAGTTTACTTTGCGATATCTTCCACCCTAAAGCGTGCTCTCTACCACCAGAGCCTATTATTAGAATATTTACCAACGATTTTTCTTTATTTGTCTCGTATAAAAGCTAAGAACTGTTTGATTTTTGGTATGATATCAGAAATGTTGATTAACGATATACAACAAGAGTCTTTTTATGATTGCAATAGACCCTGCAAAATCAGTATATCTTTTTGTGCATGGAAGACGTGACTTGGAAAAACCAGCAATTGATGTTCTAGTGTCAAAGGGGTTTGCTAAAGACAAAATAATATCAGCAAGGCCTGATGTTGTAGGAAATGTAGGAGACTACATGGCAATGCTTTGGATGCCCCCAAATCCAGACCATATCAAGATACAAAAGATTACCAAGGTAGAACAAGTGGTACCAGAAGGGATGACAGGCCTCTGGAAAGGAGTATCAAAAGAAGACTTGTTCTCAGTTCCAATCAAGGGCTAGAAAATTGCTCTGGCACTGCTCTAACCGCTATTCACGACTCGTGTTAACCTGATAAGGTACTAGTACCGTGCCATACGGCATGACAGGTATACATGTGTTGCCAGTAGAGATTTCATGGCATAATTTCAGAGGGTTATCTTTTAACCACCAACGTATTTCTTACCCCAAGGTTTTGCTTCTGCCATTCTTCCTAGATTCTGCAGACAGCCTAACTTTGTTAGCCCCATACCCGCATTATTGGGGTTTAGATCTAGTACCCTTTCACAGAATGTAAGTGCATCTTCATATTTTCCCGAAGTTAAGAGCAAGTCACCTCTGGAAAGTAAATCTATAATGTTTTCTACCTCTTTTTCTTTACCGTTTTTCTTCCAGAAGTTCATGCAGACCCTAGCAATTCCTTCGATATAAGAGATGGTTAGCTATTGCGATAAGAATTTACACAGTAGTTAGCAAGATCTTGAACTGCAATCCTTGCTATCGTAATTTCCTGCATAGTTTTTAATCTATATTCTTACTTATGGCAATCACATTAACAAGATGCGATAATGCACCTATGTTTTTTACATTCAAGACAACGTTTACTCCTTCCTGATTTCATTCTTAGTTCGTCAATTCGCCTTGCTTTTTCGCTCATGATAAGATTACACGCAAATCGAGCTATAAACGTTCTCAGGTACGAAATTTAAGATCAACTTTATTGGTTACTGCAAGTTAACCTACAGAATTGGTTTAGTGTACTATAGAGGAGTAATTGGCCTATGTCTGGCTTTAGTTATAGTAGGGATCATAATATCTCCAGTCTATGGCGTTCGTGACGTTTCCTTCCAGAATACTGTCGATGTTAAAAAAGAATTCCTTCTAAAAGCTTTGACGGACTATAATAATTACCCAAAGATTTTTCCAGACAACATAAAGTCAGTCACAGTTTCAAATAATTTTGTCCACATTGATGGAAAAGCTGGGCCAATTACTTTTAACGAAGACGCGACTTATGCTATTCAAGCTGATGGTTCATACATAGTAGAAATTATTTCGGGTGATCTAAAAGGAACTAAAATTACATCATGGTTCACTGATACGTGGGGTTTTGATGGAACTCCAAATGGCGGTACTATTGTAAGAACCAATTTATCATTAGAAACTTCAGGATTAGCTTCATTTGCATTATTGTTTGTAAGTGATAAAGATATCAAATCAGCAATGGGAACGGCCATTTACAAATCTTATCAATACGCTAAAAACGTTCAGAATTCTGAATTAAAAGAAAAACAATCTATGGCAAGTGTGAATCAGGTCCAAAAAAGTAGCCACGCTTCCGTTTCTTCTTCCAAAAATCCTACTGCAAGCGATGTTACACAATCTCAGCTCTCATCGGCATCTAAACCTTCACAAGGTACAACAAACAATAATCAACCTATAATTCATTCTCAATCTAGGCAACAAGCTCAACCTGTGCAAGAGTCATCGTACCAAATAATCTCCATATCGCTGCAAGCATCATCCTATTCTGCTTCTAGCGGGAATACTATCACATTCAGTGGAAGATCGACCGATTCTGCTGGAAAAGGAATTCCAAACGGCCTTGTTTACATAAAAATGGATACGCCATTATACCTAGATCCAGTTATCGCGCAAGGATATACTGACTATAAGGGGGATTTTAGCATAGATTGGATGGCTCACAAGCCACACTGGTACAGTAACACAGGTAATTTTTATGCAATTTTCGATGGATCTAATAATTATTCAAGCTCAAGAAGTCAAGAAATCTCTGTATCGGTTTACTGACCGATACTAACTAGAGTACTTAGAGAGCACTTGTTATGAGAATAATCTGTATTTGCGTGTTAATTACTATTGCAACAACGGACGTGACAAAAGATACAATAGCTATGCCAAGTACAGTGGTTCTTCCAAATCTTTTCATTCTCAGAAATTTCCCAATGTGTTGTTAAGGCATACACTTCAATTAGCAGATCTATTTTGTCAAAAAAGTTAAGTCGTATCTGAAATTCAAAGTGTTACGAAGTTCTAGATTAAGATCATCTATACTTCAAGATAGGTTGTCTCACATTCGAAAGATCAAGACATTTGAAAAAGAAGTGAATCTTAATGCTGATAGGAAGAGACTTTGGTTGGGCGAAATTGAAAGTATCGATATTGAGTATGACGAAAAATCATGAATGATTCAATGACTATTTCAATGAATTATTTTGAGAAATCTATAAATTGATTTTTAATTAAGACCTCTACTTTTTCTATCATGACAATTTGGACACAAAGCTTGACAATTACTTGGCGAATTGTTAGAGTGGTCTCCGTCTATGTGGTCAAACTGATATGAAGATGCATGTCTACCACACATCGCACATTTTCCCTCTTGTTGTTGCAAAGTCATATCTCTAACATCTTGTGAAAAATGTCTTCTCGCAAGAGTTCCAGATTCAAGAGTTGTGGATTTACCACGACTTTTTGCAACTCCAGCTATTATTGCTATTATTATAATGAATACCACAATTCCAATTATCGTTCCATTATTTCCAGAATAAGATTGACCTGTGTTAGGGGAGCTTACAAACTGATTCGTTTTAGAATCCAAACAAGCTTGATTTCCAAAAGAATCCTTGCCTAGATAACTACCTAGTGGACATATTCTGCTTGCATCATTTGCCGAATTGTGTTGAACTGGATTCTGTCCTATTCCTTGATTTTGTTGGACTTGATAACCTTTAGGAACATAATCTGCGCATTTGACTGGATCTACCTTCCAGTTACTAGCACAATATTCAGCCATCAAATTCCTACTATTTTGTTGACCATGTGCATCTAAGAAAACCATCAGACTTAGAAAGACTAGACAAAACCAGAGTTTAGAGTGCAATCAATCTGAAAATGTTCAAGGTTTTTTAAAAAGGAATTGTTATCTCCAACAAATCATAACGACATCATAACGCCAGTTATGCACGGATTCCCTGCGTAGAGGGGGGGGATTGCATTTTTACTCTTTGTCAATAAAATGGAATCCCCCCTCTTTGAACCTAGAAATATGCTAGTTGTCGTAAAACTTTAGAATTAAGCAAAAACACTTCATACTGTGAGATCTAATATTTTCCTAGTATTCTTAATTACCATAACAATAATTTCAGCAAGTGCCAATAACGAAAATAATACTTCTAACCAACTGAATGATGAACGTCAATTAGTTACGTATACAGGGTACTTAGCTGGTGGTACTATTGCAATTGGAATTGCTACAATCATTACCTTAATTCTCAGCTACCTAGCCCATCGAAAACAAATTGCGATTACAGATAAGCAGAATAAAATAACTGCATTAATGGAAATTTTCAAGACTATGAGTGATGAAGAACATAGGATAGCCAGAAGTATAACATACCAAGCAAAAAGAGAATACGATAAAACAGGAGATATCGAGGTTTTTAACATTAGAACTCGTTACAAAGAAGTGGGCATAACCGCATCTCATTTTAATCAGATAGGTGAGTTAATCAAGAAGAACATTATTCCAAAGGAAGAATTTTTGGATTTACATGCTGATACTACCATATTATGTTGGAAATCATTAAAGGATTACGTAAAGAATCAGCAAGAAAAAAGAAAAAGTACATTCTACATGAACCAGTTTGTATGGCTTGGAGAACAAGCTGAAATATACTGGAAAGAAAATCGTCCTAACGATCCATACCCAGAACTTTATTGATTAAGAAGATGACTCTAAAAGGAAAGAAAAACCACTATAACATCAAACTTCTTCGTGGCTACGGTGTTTCAATTAGATTAAAAGATAACAGAATAATTCTTAAAAACGGTCAAAACGACATCACAGGAAAATCGGAAAAAGAAGAATGGTTTATCACAAAGATCCCATACGAGAAAATAGTAATCTCAGGAAAAGGATACGTATCCACAGAAGCAATCAAACTGTTATCTGAAAAGAACATCAACGTCTTACTGACTGACACTTACGGACATCCACACGCTTTCATGAATAATGTGATGAATTCTAGCACTTCTACTAGATATAGAATCGCACAATATGACACATTTCGAGATCCTGTCAAAGTTCTGTATCTTAGAAAGTGGATTCTAGACTCAAAGCTTGAGAGTCAGATTAATTTTCTAAAGTCTCTTGAACGTGATGATTTGAGAAAAGGAATCTCACAACTAGAACAATATAGAAAATCAATTCCAAATTTGAAGGAATATCGAGATTTTCTTACCCTAGAATCAAGATGTGGTCATATCTACTTTAACAATTATGCAAAATTGATTCCCTCAAAATATGGTTTTAAGTCAAGGCACGGTGGAGGTCTTGTGTTATCAAATCGTTATGCTGGAGATATCATTAACGCTTTACTGAATTATGGTTATACCGTTCTAGCTGGTGAGATCTGCAAGTTTGTAAACGCAGTAGGACTTGATTCGTACTATGGATTTTATCATAAACCTCATTCTTCGTTTCAAGCGTTAGTGTATGATCTGATAGAACCTTTTCGATGGCTAGTGGAATATTCTGTGTACAAGCTAGCGAATCACCAGAACTATGATCAATCAATCAAGAAAAAAGACTACACTTGGACAAGGGAAGGAAAAGTTGTAATGGATTCTGATTTGATTCGTAGGTTTTTGGAACTATTAGAGAGAACGTTTCAGATGGAAAGACCTTACAAGTTTAAGCATGGACTAAAAAGAAGCGACGGTATGTCTATGTGTCAGGAAATCACCATAGGTAAGGTCTACATAGAGAATCTAGTAGACTTCGTGATCAAGAAATAGAACATGAATTTGGATTAGAAAATTTGTATAAAAAAAGGAAATGGGAGAATTATGCTGGTGCAAATTTCCCATTCTGGATCAGGTAGCGTAATTGATACAAAATATCATTCACATTCCTTTGTTGGGCGATGGGTGGATAGTTCCAGATATTGCTGTCTTTTAGAGGCTTTAACTTTTGGAAAAGTCTGTTCCAATCTATCTGTTGACTGTGGAAGAATGGTGCTGTCTTCGTGGTGGAACTAGGATATCCATCTTGGATTAACATCTCAGCTACGAGTTTTGTAAATGCATCGAAAGGATGTATTCTAGCGAAGTTTATTGCTGAATCTATGTTTCTGACACTTATCCACGGTTCTATGAACTCCTCAACTAATCTGTTGAAAAATTCTCGTACATTGCGGTATTCGTATTCTCTGTAGTTCTTACCTTGTTCTTCCTCTTCTTTATCTACAGGTTTTTGCCTGACTAAGTTAGATAAAGCACTGAATACATTTTGCGCTGTAAAGAGTGGATACTTACCTTGGCTTATTGCATTGACGATCTTCTTTCTAGGAACTTGAGCGTTTTGAATTAATTCATACTTGTATGCTAGTGATTCAGGATCGTTTCTCAATCTGTCCACTACAAGTCCTCTAACAATCTCACTTACCTTTCCCTTAGATTTCATGTATGTCTCGTTGATGATTTCTTCTTCAGACGGAGTTGTTTTCCCTTTGATAAGATCACGTTTTGTCTCTTCAAAGATTGTGTACAATGCATGATACCTATTCCCTGCGGCAGGACGCTTTCTTGCCTCATTTGACATGTACCCAAGAAGCATTTTGTCTGCCTCTGTGAGATTTACGTAGACTTTTGCATCTATTTCTGTGAAGCCAAGTTCCTTGCATGCATAATACCTATGTTGCCCTGCAATTATTTCGAAACCTCCATTTGAATTCTGATTTACAGTGATTGGCTCTATCAACCCCTCCTCCTTAATTTCGCTTTTCAATCGTTCTTTGTGTTTTTGATCTAAAGCTCTAACGAGATACTTTGGGTTAAGTTCGATTCTTTCCAAAGGAAGCACAGTCAAATCGTATGTGCGTTCTGGGTGAATATGATCCACATGAAGATTTTTGTGTTTTATAGTTTCTATTTCATATCACCTCCCGTGACCTTGCCAACTGAGCTTTGAACTCTTTTTTGCGTTACAGTGTCTACAAAGGAATTGCAGATTAAATATATAGCCCGAACCACCCTTAGATTTGGGGAAGATATGGTCTACTTCCAGTAGCCCAGACTTTCTACATACGGCGCATTTTCCAGCGAATTTGTGCCGTATACTCCTTTTTATCAACAACTTTCTCGCTCTCAAGTTGGTCATGTTCTACAGTAGATCACACAACATTTTCATTAATAAAACTTGTGATAGGAACACGTTTCATGTTCTGATCGCTTAATCAATCGTGCCTGTATTAAAGATCACTTTCAGGCTCATACTTTTCATCATCGTAAAATTCAACTTCTTCCTTTGAAACCAACTTTCCTACCAAATCAATAGGCATGGCAACAGAATCACAAAAGGAACCATTATTTAACGACTTCAATTCAGAAAGCCAAAACCTCTTCTTGTCTGAATTTAGGTTTATTTTCTTCTCGCATTCTTCGATTTTGCCTACCTTTTTGAGCATATTATACAGAATGCCACTTTTGATATGCGTGGTACGAGTGGTCTTGACCTTGATGTAAAACTCTCCATTCTCGTCTATTTTACAATCTAGATGCTCAATTTCCTGCTTTTTCTCATTATCATAGCCAATTCCACGCTTTTTCCATATTCCGTTAAACAAGTAAAAGCCACTTGAAAGGAAAATAACATCATTTTCTTCCTTGTCTAGTTTCATCTCACCCAGTTTTTCACTGTGTAGATTTGGAATCTTTTTTCGTACTGCAATAGAATCTGTGGCAAAGGCAACAACGTCATTTTCTAAATTATGTTCTTTCATGAATCGATACAAGTATGCCCTAGTAAAACCAGTAATGTATGATGCAATTACAGGATTGAACAAGTTTCCCATCACCTTGTTGGTTCGTTGTGCAGTTTTACCATAGATTGAATTTAAGATAATCTTGATTGCTCTTTCAAGGTGATTCTTTTCGCTTCTTAGTTTGATTCTTCTTTTGTACTGATCTTCAATGAACTTTTTGAATGGATAACCACAGTTCTTGTTTGGAATAAACTGATATGATTCTAAGATTCTGTATCTTATTTTAGGATCTCCTTCTACCATTTTTAATTCATCAAGTGTAACATAGGTTCTGAATTTTCCAGTTGGATAACAAATTGTCCTGTTTTTCTTGATAAATGGAAATGGAGATATCTTAACAGAATCATCAATGTCTGCAAATATGTAAAAAAATCCGATCTTTGCTTTTGGATTAATCTCCTTTGATCTAATCCATCTACCATTTGTAATGTCTAGAAGAGTTGTCAGAGCATACGGATAAGCAGAGTTGATGTCATACAGGCAACAGTATCCAATAAAACCACGTTGAATTAGCTCAAACCTTCCGCCATAAAATGACTGTCTTGCAAGTTCTTGAACATAGTAAGGTATTTCATTGAAAAGCGGTATCTTGATCCCATTTCTTATCAAGACCTTCTCGGCTAGATATCCACTGCTTATCCAGTTATCCACATAGAAGCCAAATACCTCATAGAAGGTGTTAATCCAGTTCTCAGTAAGTTCCTTCGTGAGAATACAATCTTGGATGCAGTAGTTTCGTATCTTGTTTTTGTGCCTAGAATAGTAGTATTTTGAGAGTGATTTTCGCTTATCCTTCATGGCTAGATAATCAAGATCTAGTGGCTTCGCTATTGACACTGAATAAGCCTCTACAAGCGACTTGCTTTCGTAATATTGCGCTATGTCATAACAATTAACCGAATGATGACCTTTGGAAATTGTAAGCTTCTTTCTATCAATGTAATGAATCTTAAATCCGTTATATTCAAATTTTAACTCTCTTTTCCATTTGTAAGATCTAAGAATCTTTTCAGGAAGCAGTTTTAGAATACATTCTGCATCATAACTAAGATTATGAAAGAAAACCCACATACCTTCATATCGTAAAAGATACTTTGCTATGTTTTCAAAAGTAATATCATGATTTAATAAATTTCTAGCTGAATCAGCAATTAAGAAAATATCTCCTTTGTCAGTTTCAGTATCTACGGCAACGATTTCTCTCGGTTTATCCAAACAGTTTGCATTTCTGTTTTGCTTTCGTACTCTAATTCCATCTAATGATTTTGCGTTTGATATCGAAATAGATCTCATGGACTCGGATTTCGCCAAGCCACATCTGGAACATCTGTTACAAGACCCTGTCTATGCTTTCGTAGCGCAGTTCTAAGTTCACGAAGTGACAATTTGACAGGATAATTCTTCTGAATAGCCTTAAGATAGCGCCAAGTACGTTTCATCTTTTCAGAACGGTTTCTATTTGCAGTTAAGATTATCTCTTCTTTTTCAATTTGTTTCTGTTCTTTGGTAGATTGTAATTTGGAAAGCTGATTTTTTATAAAACTTCGTTCCCCCATTAGATTTCTTTTGAATTTGTTAAGTTGTGGAGTAATTCTGAAGATTTTTAGTGCTTCAAGCTCACGCTCTATGTCTTTGAGCCTATCTTCCAATGACCCTCTTGAGACCATGCATAATATTGATCAGAAATATTTATAGGCAATTCATGACTATCTAATGGGCATAGATGGCTGATTATCGTCGACATCTGACAATTAGTGAACAGAGGAATATTCTTTCCAAATACAAGAATCATCGTGACGTAGAGGGAGGAATTTTTGTTCCATCCAAACGACGTAAACTTTTAGGAGTCAAAGCAGAGTCAAGGAAGGGAATTCACGAAGACACAGCAGATTTTTGGAGTGATGTGCGAAAATATGTTAGACACGCTCTAACAGATTTGCAATTAATCTCAGAAGTTGCACATCCAGAACAGCTCAAAGAAATTTTCCAACTTGTTCCTTTTGGAGTCAGAGAGAAAGATCAATCTAAAGCATCTTTAGCTGATGTGCTAGAAACTCTTTTCAAATATACTACGCAATATAAGAAAATAGCATCTGGATGGATTCCTGTTAGACCTCAAGAGCATATTATTTGGAAGGCTCACCTTGCATCTGAAATCGTACAAAAATGTCTGCAATTCTATAAGGACAGTGGTATGATAACATCTAAAGCGCATGAAAGATTGGTTGAAGAAGTAATAGATATGGTGGGAACTGAATTAAGTCACGTGATAAGTCGTGAAATGAAGTTACCTTATTATGCTAAATCTTGACAGTTTCATGATGCTTATCATTGACTTCAAACTCTTTTATGAAAGACTCAATTCTCTTACATTCTTCCTTCAATCCAAGTATCTGAA
>Ga0209235_1001453_pt1 | contig 12825 bp, 10 predicted proteins | sample GraSoi013_1_20cm_4_FD_185817 | JGI IMG/M metagenome (GOLD analysis project Ga0209235, IMG submission 185817) | Grasslands soil microbial communities from the Angelo Coastal Reserve, California, USA - Sample 09_25_2013_1_20cm (SPAdes) (version 2) | ecosystem: Environmental > Terrestrial > Soil >...
ACGTCGTCGGCGGCTACTTGATGGACCGGTCCCGCGATGTGCTGTATCAGCTCGCGCGGTCCAAGAATCCGTGGAAGCGCCGCACGGCGATCGTCTGCACCTATTACTTCATTCGTGCAGGCCAGGTAGACGACACGTTCCGCATCGCCGAGCTCCTCCTCGAAGCGGATCACGAGCTCGTGCAGAAAGCCACTGGCTCGTGGCTGCGCGAGGCTGGTAAGAAAGACCCGCGACAGCTCGTTCGCTTTCTGGAGAAACACGCAGCGAAGATGTCGGCGACGACGCTCCGGTACGCGACTGAGAAGCTGGGCAGGCATCTTCGCTCAAAGATCAACGCGATGAAGGCGGACAGCGCATCGGGGAACGATGGGTGACGATCGCAACCTTCGCGGATCCGTAATACGGATTACCCGCCGGTAACGTGTGCGGCAGGACCGATGGTCTCGACCCGCGCATTCCCTCGGGATTCCACGAATTCGACGGCCGGCTCGGCTCTTGCCTCGAAATCACGACGCGCCCTGGTCTGAGCTCAGAGCTCGGGCTCGCTCTCTCCTGATCCGGCATTAAGCGAAGAAGAAGGAGAGCGTATGCGCAGGTTGATAGTCCTGGTGTCGCCAGTGCTGCTCGCGGCGAGCAGCGTGAACTGCGCCAACTCGCCAGGCGACAGCGTTCCTTTGTCCCCGTCTGCGTTCGTCGAGGATGCAACGGTCTCCTCGATGAGCGGTGCAGGCAAAGGCAAGAAGAACCCGACCACCTCCAGCCTGACACTCGTAATGGTCAGCGATATCAACGGCGACGGTCTTCCCAACTGGGGTGATTCGGTGACGTTCGATGTCTCGACGACCGAAACCTGGAATCAGGTCAACGTCACGTGTTACCAGAACGGTGTCGGCGTATTTGGGGCCGTGCTCCCATGGACGCCGGTCGTGACGTTGTCGTCGACGGCGTGGCAGTCGGGCGAAGCCGATTGCACGGCAGAACTGATTGCATTTGCGGGCAGGAAAAACGACACGCTCGCGATGTTGCACTTCACCGCGTACGAATAGCCGCCAACGACGAGAGGCCCCGGCTTTCGCCGGGGCCTCTTGATCCTCCTTTAGGGAATGCCGACGTTGTCGATACTGAGCGTCGATATCTCGCAGTTACTTGTCGAGCCGACGACGTTGGGATCGGTCGGTGTGAATGTGACTCGCCAGGAGACGGTGGTGCTCGCAGTGAACACAGTCGTGTTGCTGGTTCTCGCGGTCCCCCCGACGAGCGGAATGCCGACAAATTGCGCCGCTGGCGCACCGGTGCAGTTCCCGTTCAAGAAGAGGCTGAACGTCACCGATCCGCTTGCCTGCGCGCCGCTCCCGAGCACCACCGTCGCCGTGTCGTTCGGCAGCCAGTCCTGGGCGGTGGTCGTGCGCGACACCTCCCGCACCCGGAAGCACTCGTTCGTGCTGTCGGTGAACGGCGGTGGGCTGTCGTAGTTGGTCAGATGCGCTTCCGCCCGGAAGCAGTAGAAGCCTGGCGCCAGCGGGCTGGCCGACGTGTTGACGAAGTTGGAGAACGCGCCCGATATCCCGTCATTCGCGTTCGGCGGACTCGAGATGTCGGCGAGCACCTTGCCACTGCCCGCAGAAGTCCCGCCCGTCGAACAATCGGGATTGCCGGTCGCGCTCGGACCGCAGAGGAAGAAGTCGACGGTTCCCTGAGCGTCAGCTGGCGCCGACGCGCCGGTCACGGTGACCGTGGCGAGGTCCTGGACTTGCTGACCGGGCAAAACGGTGCGCGTGCTGTCGAGTCCCTGCACGCTCGTCGACAACGTCGGGGCACAGACGCCGAAATGACCCAGCACGAAGTCCTTCAGCACCGCCGTCGTGGACGTCGAGGAGCGCGTCTCCGCCACCATGGTCGAGAAGCACTCGCCTGCGAGGTTCAGCAGCGACAGGTTGATGCCGGCCTCGAAGAACTCGCCGTTCAGAGCGCCGTTACTCGGAGTGCTGCTCTTGTCTGTGAACGACCAAGGCATCGTGACGGTGATTGGATTCACGAGTCCGCAGGCCAGGTCGCCATTAGCGGCGGTTGTGCATTTGGCTGCAGGGCCTGTCAAGTTGCAGGTCGGATCCCAACTGTAGACGGTGATCGTGGACACCGTGCCGCCATTCGAGAAGTCGCTGATGATCAGCACGTCGCCGGGCCTGTGGAATTCGGGGGCGTTGCTGCTCGCAAAGCCGTTGGCGCCACCAACTTTATTGCTGCCGAGGGTGATCGCATTCTGCAGGAACCAGAATCCTTGCTGCGCGTCGCCGCTGTTGTCGAAGCGATCCGAGCCGAAGTAGATGACGTCGCACGTCGAGCTGGATCCGCTCGGACAATTGGGACCCGGAGGCAACGAATAACGGGCGGCGTAGGCGTGCTGCAGGTTGTCTTTGTCCGGCAGGCCGCCCGCTCCGTCCTTCCACGCCCACTGGTTGATGTCTATCGGGTCCTTCGAACCGCCGCCGGTGAAGATGCTGGAGTTCGAATCCGGCTCCTCTACCCATGACGTTGCGGTTGCGCCAGTGGTCGCGACACTGATGCCGCATTTCGCGGTCGCCTGTGCCGCGGTAAGGCCGAGGCCGCCTTGAGCGACCGGTTTGACGGCGACTTCGTAGCAGACCTTGTCCCAGTCGTCGTCCGCGGCCGGCGTGCCGGCCGTGTTCGTGCCCGTCGCGGCGTCTCCATCGAGCTGGAAGCGCCCCGTGTCGTGCACACCGAACACGATCACGACGCCCGCACCCATCACGATCGTGAGGCACAATAGCAGCGCCCATTTTCCTCGCCAGCTTCCGGTCGCCCCGACAACTCTCCTTGTCATCGTTCCTCGCTCCTTTCGGTTGGTGCCGGATGTTCTCAGCAATCCGGCAGGCTATCCGTTCGGAGCGGGCGCTGTGAATGGCCCTACAGATCGATCGAGGAGAGATCGGACAAAGGTGCCATCCGGTAGGCCCAGGTGGACAGCAAGTCGATCAGACAGCGACTGAGCGTGGAGCGTCCGAACGATCGACCGCGACGATCTGATGCCGCACCGCGAAGAGCACCGCTTCGAGGCGGCTCGACACGCCGAGCTTCTCGAAGATGTTCGCCAGATGATGCTTGACCGTGCGCTCTCCGATCGCGCACTTGTCGGCAATCTGCTTGTTCGCGTAGCCGCCGATCAACAGCGAGACGATCTCCAGTTCGCGATTGGTCAGCCCGAAGCGTCTATCGACGATCGCCGGTCGCGCTCGCGGCGGCAGCGTACAAAACGTTTCGACGAGATCGCTGACCATGTCGCGTGCGATCCAGTACTGCCCGGCGACGACCGTTCTGATGCTCATCGCGAGCAGCCGGGTCGGCGCCGATCTCGGGACGATGCCGCGAACGCCGCTCCTGAGCGCATCTGCCAGAACCGATCTCCCGATCGGCGGCGCGATGATGATGATGCGCGCCGGCGGATGCGCGAGGCCGATCGCGCGCAGCGCATCTCCCTCCGGAAGGACCGGCGCGCCGAGATCGATCAGGACGACATGAGGCGCGCAGCCGCACACGGCGTCGACGGCGGCGAGACAATCAGCGCCCATCGCGACGACCTCGAAATCCTCTTCCGAGGCCAGCAGAACCCGGAGCGCCTCGCGGTAGATCGCGTGCTTGCTGACGATGAAGATTCGCGTGGGACTCGAGCGTCGGTTGGTCGTTTGCGTAGGCACGGCAGGGGACAGGCGCGTCGGAGAGTAGCGCAAAGCGACACGCGGGACAAGTAAACACGGGTGAAAATCGTGGCGCCTACGCGCCAGCTCTACCGGGCGGTTACCCTTGAGGGTTGAAGCGGTAGCCGACCCACGGTTCGGTGACGAGATACCTCGGGTTCGACGGGTCGGGCTCCAGCTTCTTCCGCAGCTGTCCCATGAACACACGCAGATACTCGGGCTGCTCCTGCGATGCTTCGCCCCACACGGCTTCGAGCAGCGTTCGATGCGTGATGACGCGATTCGGATGGCGAGCCATGTAGATGAACAGATCGAATTCCTTCGGAGTCAGCCGAATCTCCTGTCCGCGCGCGATGACGCGGCGTCGGTCGAGATCGATGCGGAAATCTCCCGCGTCGAACGACGCCACTTCGGGTTCGGCGCTGCTGCCGCGGCGCAGCGCGGCGCGGACGCGCGCCAGGAGCTCGTCGATTCCGAACGGCTTCGTCACGTAATCGTCCGCGCCCGAGTCGAGCGCTTCCACCTTGGTGCGCTCCTCGCCCTTCACCGAAAGCACGATGATCGACACGTTCGACATCGCGCGGATGCGGCGGCACAGCTCCACGCCGTCCTTGTGCGGCATATAGGATCGGTGATGACCAGCTCGGGCCGCCATTCGGTGAAGTTGGTCAGCGCCGCTTCGCCTTCGGCGGCCGTTCTCACCTGATTCCGTACCAGAAGTCCTGAAAACTCACGATCCCTTCAAGGCCTTCTGATATCCGAAAGCCAGCATCTGTGAGTCGACGCCTGCGTTCTCGATGGCCCGATACCCGTTCGAAAGGTGATGATAGATGTACTCGAGCGACAAGGCTTGCCTCCTGGCAGAATCGCTACGGTACCATGCGCGGCGCATCAAACGAGACTGCGGCGGAGCATGTCAGCCGCGCACGCGTCGAGGCAGCGGCGAGGCGGTAGCGGTGCTGCCTATTGTCTTCTCATCGGACGTGGTAATCTGGTCAGTATGACCAGTTTTGGAAAGGCTTCCTCAGCGGCAGGACGACGACCAAGGTCACGCCGCGCGCGACCGGGGCAATGGCAGTTGCAGGAGGCCAAAGCCAGGTTCAGCGAGGTAGTGCGACGTGCGAAACAGGAAGGGCCGCAGCACGTGACTGTCCACGGCCGCGAAGAAGTCGTGGTCATCGGCGCTGACGACTTTCGCCGGCTCGCGGGCGAGCGGACGGGGGAGGCGCTCGTCGATGCGCTGCGGACGTCACCGCATCGATCCACGAGCATCGAGCCACCGCGGGTGCGGATGCCGGTTCGCGACGTCGACCTGTGACCGTTTGGCTGCTCGACACCAACGTCCTCTCGGAGATCCGCAGGCGAAGGCCACATCGCAAGGTCGTAGCATTTGTCGCCGAACAGCCGCTGGATCTGCTCTACGTCAGCACAGTAACGCTCGCCGAGATCCGTTTCGGCATCGAATTGGTGACGGATGCGAACCGCAGGGCCGAATTGAACGCGTGGCTCACCCATAAGGTCCGCCCGCTGTTCGGCCAACGGGTGCTCGACGTCAGCGAGGATATCTTGTTCAAATGGCGTCTCCTCGTCGAGGAAGGCCGGAAGTCAGGACACACGTTCTCGCAGCCCGATTTGTTCATCGCGGCGACGGCGCTCCATCATGGAATGACGGTCGTCTCACGAGACACGCGCGAGTACGAACGGGCGGGGGTTCCGGTGTTCAATCCGTGGAAATCGTGAACGGCCCTCTCGCATCGATCACCGGCCGGTTTGATGAGATCGCGAGCAGGTGGTGCACCGAGAGAACTGCTGTACGACGCCACAGATGGCCTTTTCAAAACTTCAGTCCAACTTCAGTCCAGGAGCGCCCGAACACCGCCGAAAACCGGGGAGTACCAGAGACCAGAGAGCAAGACGATTCAACAACTTACAGAACCCAGCGAAATCTGCAAAACCTCCACCCCCGGTTCAAATCCGGGCGGCGCCTCCAACTTCCTTAGGAAATCAAACGGACCACGGCTCGCACTGGCTGCCATCGCGTTCAGATTCTTCGCGGCTTCAGCGAATTCAGTTGGGCGTAGGATGAGCGCATGCGCTGGATCTGGTTCGCGGCCTGCCTGATGGCAATCCCACTCCTGCATGCCGACGATTCCAGCTACCTGCGCGATGTCCGGCCGATCCTCGACAAGAACTGCACCAGTTGCCATCAGCCCGCTTCGAAACAGTCGGACCTCGATCTGACGACGTACGCCGGGTTCCAGGCCGGTGGCAAACGCGGACCTGCGTTCGTGGCCGGTTCGCCGGAACAAAGCCTCGTCATCCAGTTCATCAGCGCGGCCCTGAAGCCGTCCATGCCGTTTAACCAGCCGCCGCTCGCCGCGAATGATGTCTCGACCATTCGCGATTGGATCGCATCCGGCGCCAAGGACGATTCGCCGTCCGAGATGGCGTCGAGCGAGCCCGCCGTCTACCACCAGCTTCCCGTGATCACCGCGTTGCGCTTCTCGCCCGACGGAAAGACGCTCGCGGTGAGTGGCAATCGCGAAGTCCTGCTGCATCGCGCCGATGGGAGCGGCCTTGTGAAACGGCTGCCGGGCAAAGCCGATCGCATCCTGTCCATCGCCTTTTCAGCCGACGGCAACCTGATGATCGCCGGCGGCGGAACGCCCGGTCGCTTCGGCGAGATCCAGTTCTGGGACCCGCGCGAGGGCACGCTGCTGCGGGCCGCGGAAGCCACCAACGATACCGTGTTTGGCGCGTCGCTTTCGCCGGACGGGTCCAAGGTCGCGGTCGGTTGCGCGGACAACACCGTGCGCGCATTTGAAACCGCCACCGGGAAGGAACTGTACAAGATCAGCACGCACGAGAATTGGGTGCTTGGGACGGCGTTCGGAATCGATTCCAAACGGCTCGTCTCGGTTGGACGCGACCGGGCCGCCAAGCTGATCGACGCCAGCGCCGGACAGTTCCTGGAGAACGTCAACCAGCTGCACGGCGAGCTCGCAGCCGTGGCGCGGCATCCGACCGCGGACGAGATCGTGATCGGTGGCGAGGATCGTATTCCCTACATTTACAGAATGGATCGTCCTCGCAACATCAAAGTCGGCGAAGACGCGACGCTCATCCGCCAGCTCGCCGCGCAAGACGGCGCGATCCTCGCCCTCGACTGGTCGCCTGATGGCAGGCGCGTGGCAGTCGCCGGTGCCGGTCCGAGCGTGAATATCTACGACGCCGATACTGGATTGCCGCTCGCTTCGTGCAAAGGACACACCGCAGGCATCTATGCCGTGGCATTTTCCCCAGATAGCACGCACTTGGCAACCGGAGGATTCGACGGTCAAGTCCGGCTGTATAGTACGAACGACTGCACGTTGGAAAAGAGCTTCGTGCCAGTACCGCTGTTCGGAGGTGCGCAATGAGGTGGGCGATGTCGTGGCGGGTGTTGCCATTCATTGTCTCGGCGTTGATTGTCTCAGCGTCGAGCCTCTCGGCACAGCCGGTGATCACCGAATTGCAGCCGCGCGGAGCGCAGAAGGGCAAGCCCTTCACACTGACGCTCGCCGGCAGGAATCTCGGTGAAGGCGCGAAGATTCGCTCGACGATGCCGGCTTCTTTCACGCTGCTGACTCCCGACGAGCCCGCCCTGATGCGGGGCGGTCCGATGCAAGGCGAGGGTCGCTACGCGACGTTCCTGGTCGAGCCGACCGCGGACCTTGCCGCCGGCGTCTACCCGATCCGAATCGTCACGGGCGAGGGCATTTCGAATGTCCAGCTCTTCACTGTCGGCGCGTTTCCCGAATTCACCGAGGACGAATCGCGGCCCGGCGCGCTCCCCAACACCAACGACAACATGGAGGACGCGCAGCCGCTGCCTCCGCCCCCGTTCACGCTGAATGGCACATTGCGCGGGCCCGAGCGCGACCTGTTCCGCCTGAGCGCCAAGGCTGGTGAAAAGCGAGTGATCGAAGTCGAGGCGCGGCGTTGCGGATCGGCGATCGATCCGCTGCTCGAGATTCTCGACGCCCATGGCAGTGTGATCGCGCGCAGTGAAGACGCGCCGTTGCTCGGACTCGATGCCAGAGTCGAGGTCGCCTTTCCGCGCGGCGGCGATTATTACGTCGTCGTGCGAGATTCTCGCTTTTCCACGCAGACGGCCAATTTTTATCGTTTGAAGGTGGGCTCCTACTCCTATCCGCGCGAAGTTGTTCCTTTGGGCGGAAGGCGTGGAGAGCTGGTCGAGACTTCGCTCGGTCCCGAGAAAATCACAGTCGACTTGCGGAACGCCGGCTCGAACGTGCAACAGGTTTTTGTGAACCTGCCTGGCAGTCCCGCGCTTCCGGTGCCGTTCGCCGTGGGAGATGATCCGGAGGTCAACGCGCCAGTGGGTGATGCACCGATCAGCGTACCTGTGACCATCAATGCGCGCTTGGCCAAGGCGGGCCAAGTGGATCGATACACGCTTCGCGTGCCGAGCCATGACATTTCGCATCCAGGCTCGCGAGTTGGGAACCTCCAAGCTCATGGCGGTCATCACGGTGCGCGACGAGAAGGGCAACGTCCTGGGACGATCCGGCGACGAGCCGCTGGCCGAGGATCTCTACAACGTCAACCAGAGCCGCACGGCAGGCGATCCGATCTTGCGGCTGCAAGCGCCGGCGGGTGTGAATCAGGTCACCGTCACGGTCGAGGATCTGGCGCTGCGCGGCGGCCCAAGCTACCCGTACCGGCTCAATGTCCAGCCAGTGGCGCAGGACTTCCGGGTCATTTTGAATCCGCCTTTCGTGAACGTGCCCGCGGAAGGTTCGGTGGCGGTTCCGGTGACCGTGCAACGGCAAGGTTTCGAAGACGAGATCCAGTTGCGGGTTACGAATGCGCCCAAAGGATTGCGAGTGGAAGGCGGCTACGTCGTGGCCGGGCTGCCAGTCAAGGAGACACCGCAGAATCGCAACAGCCGGGGAGTGTTGATTCTCACAGCGGACTTGACCGTGGAAGGCGTGGCCAAGCTGCCCGATGGTTCGATGATCGTCCGCAAGGCCGAGGGGCCGGGCATGATCGTGAACGTTGCGGGTGCGAGCAAGCAAGGCGCGGTCGACCGGCAACGCTCCCTGACCGCGCCATGGATGGGACTCGAGTTGGTCACGGCGCCAACGAAACCGCGCGCCGCGAAGCTCGAAGTGACCATGCTCGATCGCACGCGAATGGAAGAGGGCGACCAGATCAAGTTTCGCTGGAAGTGGATTCTCCGAGACGCGACGCAGGCCCTGCCCAGAACCGTCAGCGCTGAAATGGTGGGATCCGCCGACGTGCGGGTGATTGACATGCAAGCGGACGCGAAGGACTCTTCCACGGGCACGTTTGTGATGACCACGACGAAGCTCACACGGCCGTCCAATTACGACATTTACATAACGGGCAGACTGAACCTCGGGGGCGGCGAGCAGGAAGATATTGTGTCGCGTCCGAGCGGGCAATGCTAAAACTAGTTCTTAGTGTGGCCGCGGGTTTCCTTGGTGTAGCCGCCGCGTCGCTTGTCGCAGACGTGACCCATTCGGCAGGCTCAGGGCAGGCCGAGCAGCCGCGCGTGACTTTTCTGCGCGACGTCGCGCCGATTCTCAACAAAGCCGGATGCACGGCCGGCGCGTGTCATGGCGCGGCCAAGGGAAAAAATGGCTTCAAGCTCTCCCTCCGCGGATACGATCCGCAGTTCGATTACGAAGCGCTGCTCTACGACCTGGCGGGCCGCCGCTTCAACCGCGCCGATCCCGGCAAGAGCCTGATGCTGGCCAAGCCGTCGCAGGAGGTCGCGCACGGCGGCGGCCGGCGGTTCGCGAAGGATTCCGACTATTACAAGACCATCTACAACTGGATCGCGCAGGGCGTCCCATATGGCGATCCGGCGAAAGATACGGTCGCGGAGCTGCGCGCCGAACCCAAGGAAATTTTCATGACCAAGCCTGGCGAGACCGCGTCGCTCAAGGTTGTGGTCCGCTACCAGGACGATCAGACGCGCGATGTGACACGCGAAACGACGATTGAATCGAACGTGCCCGACGTGGCTCGGGTCGAGTCCGACACATCCGTCGACATGTCTGTCATCCGGGGCGAGCGCGTCGGAGAAGCCACGCTGCTGGTGCGCTATCAAGGCAAGTTTGGCGCGATTCCGGTGACCGTGTTGAATCCCAAGCCGGGTTTCGTTTGGAAGCCGCTTCCTCAGTACAACTATATCGACCGTCTGGTCGATGCAAAGCTCGAACGGCTGAAGATTCAACCGTCGCCCCGGACCGACGATGCGACGTTTTTCCGCCGGCTATCGCTCGATCTGACTGGACGCCTGCCTTCACCGGAGAGCGTCCGTGCCTTCCTCAACGATCCCCAGCTGTCCCGCGTGAAACGCGCGAAGATGATCGACAAGCTCATCGCCAGTCCCGAATACGTGGATCACTGGACGGTGAAGTGGGGCGATCTGCTGCAATCCAGCCGCAAGTATCTCGGCGAGAAAGGCGCGTACGAATTCCAGCAATGGATTCGCGATGCGATCGCGTCGAACCGTCCCTATGACAAGCTGGTGCGCGAGTTGCTGACGGCGCGTGGCAGCTCGTACGACAACCCGGCCGCGAATTATTTCCGCGTCACGCGCGAGGCCAAGCCGGCAATGGAGAAGACCACCCAGGTGTTTCTGGGCGTCCGCATGGTCTGCGCGCAGTGCCACGATCATCCGTTCGAGCGCTGGACGCAGAATCAGTATTACCAAATGTCGGCGTTCTTCTCGGCGGTGGGAATCCGCGCCGGATACGAAGTGGGCGAGGAGATCGTGTTCGATCAGCGCTCCGATTACGAGATGAAGCATCCCAAGGACGCACGCGTCATGAAGCCGCAGTTCCTGCTCGCGTCGAGCGTCGCTCCTGTTCCCGACGGCCCGCAGCGGCGCGACGCCTTGGCGGAATGGCTCACCTCCAAGGACAATCCGTTCTTTGCCAAGGCGATCGCCAACCGGATGTGGAGTTATTTCTTGGGCAAGGGCATCATCGATCCCGTGGACGACATTCGCGCGTCGAATCCACCTTCGAATCCGTCGCTGCTCGAAGCGCTCACGAAGGATTTCGTGGCGCACGGTTTCGATTTGCGCGACCTGATGCGCACCATCGTCAGCTCCCGCGCGTATCAGGCGTCCATCGTGACCAACCAGTGGAACGCCAACGACCGCGACAACTTCTCCCATGCCATTCCGAGGCGTCTTTCCGCGGAGGAGCTCATGGACGCGGTTTCCTCGGCGGCGGGCGCCACGGCGCGCTTCCCCGAAGTTCCCGAGGACACGGCCGCGTCGCAGTTAGTTGACCCGCACATCGGCAGAGAGGGGTTTCTGGATGTGTTCGGACGCCCGCCGCGCGAGTCTTCCTGCGAGTGCGAGCGGCGCTCCGATTTCAGCCTCCCGCAGGCGCTGAACCTGGTGAATGGACGAACGATTTCCGATGCCGTCGCGGATCCGAACGGGCGCGTGGCCACGCTGGTTTTGACCGGCAAGAGCGACGAGGCCCTCGTGGACGAGCTCTATCTGGCGGCGCTGAGCCGCCTTCCGACCCGGGAGGAACAACTGCGCGGCGTGACGTACTTGTCGAATGGCGCGAAAGCGCCTGCGGCCATGCCGAGCGAAGAGCGAGGCATCAGCGAAAGCACGCGGCGGGGGTGGGGCCCCGCCGCCAGTGGAAAAGGAAGCCGCGCCCAGGATCTCCTTTGGGCGTTGCTCAACAGCAAAGCGTTTCTCTACATCTACTGAGACCACGTGCAGAATCAAGCTCTCCACCACGTGGTGGCTAGGTAATCTCGCAATGGCACTCTGAGTAAGGGGCGGACATCATGCTGAATCTTCCCGGCCATCGCGGCTGCAACTGCGAGGGACCCACCCGGCGCGAACTGCTGCGCATCGGCTCCATCGGCCTGATGGGCCTGAGTCTTCCGCACTTCTTCTTCTGGCGCGACCAGGCCAGCGCCGCCACGGCGGCCGGCAAATACGCCGGCGCGCGCGGCTGGGAGTCGGCCAAGAGCGTGGTGATGATCTTCCTGCAGGGCGGGCCGTCGCACATCGATATCTGGGATCCCAAGCCCGATGCGCCGTCGAACATTCGCGGGGAATTCAAACCCATCAAGACCAAGATCCCCGGCACTTGGATCGGCGAGCACATGCCGATGATGGCGCAACATCTGGACAAGGCCACGTTGATTCGTTCGATGAGCTATACGCCGAACGGCCTGTTCAACCACACCGCGGCGATCTACCAGATGCTGACCGGCTACCCGCCCGACAAGGTTTCGCCCTCGGGCCAACTCGAGCCGCCCTCTCCGGCCGACTTTCCCACCGCCGGGAGTCAAGTGTCGAAGCTGAAGCCGCCGACCGATCCGGTGCTGCCCTTCGTCGAACTGCCGCGCCCGGTGCAGGAGTCCGGAATTATCGGCAAGGGCGGCAGCGCCGGGTTCCTGGGCAAGGCCTACGATCCGTATCGCATGTATCAGGACCCGGCCAAACCGGTGAAGCTGGAGGATCTGTCGCTGCGCAAGGACATGCCGCCGGAACGCTTGAAGGACCGCTTCGAGCTGCTGAAAGGCGTCAACGCTTCGATGCCGGACCTGCAGAAAGCACTGAACGACTACGCCGTCGACGAATACTACGGCAAGGCCTACGATCTGGTGCTATCGGGCAAGGCGCGCGACGCCATGGACCTGGAGAAAGAATCGCCCACAATGCGCGAGCGGTACGGGATGCACACGTTTGGGCAGAGCCTGCTCATGGCGCGCCGGTTGATCGAGGCGGGCACGAAGTTCGTACAGGTGAACTGGCCTTCCGTGGCCAACGGAGATCCGGAGGTCAGCGCGTGGGATACGCACGCGGCGAACTTCCGGCCCTTGAAGAATCTGCATTGTCCCAAGCTGGACCGCGGTCTTTCGGCGCTGCTCGAAGACATGGACGAGCGCGGAATGTTGAAGGAGACTCTCGTCGTCGCGGTGGGCGAATTCGGCCGGAGTCCGAGGTTGGGAGTTTCGACGTCGGGCAACTCCAACTCTCCCGACGGCCGCGACCACTGGCCGTATTGCTACAGCGCGGTTGTGGCGGGAGCGG
>Ga0209235_1001455_pt1 | contig 12824 bp, 9 predicted proteins | sample GraSoi013_1_20cm_4_FD_185817 | JGI IMG/M metagenome (GOLD analysis project Ga0209235, IMG submission 185817) | Grasslands soil microbial communities from the Angelo Coastal Reserve, California, USA - Sample 09_25_2013_1_20cm (SPAdes) (version 2) | ecosystem: Environmental > Terrestrial > Soil >...
TGCGGCGGTTCCCCTGCCGCCGGCGCCGCGGGCTCGGCCTCCGCCGTCTCAGGCGGGTGGAAGTGCTCGTAGATCTTCTGCGCCATCTTCGGCGTGACCTTCGGCACGGCGGCCAGCTCGGCCACCGACGACTCCCGCACGCGGCGCGCCGAGCCCAGCGTCTTGAGCAGGCTCGTGCGGATGGTCGGCCCCACGCCGGGGATGGCGTCGAGCGCGGACTGGATCGTGCGCTGGCCGCGCAGTTTCTTGTGATAGGTGATCGCGAAACGGTGCGCCTCGTCCCGGATCTTCTGCAGCGTGTGCAGCGCGGGAGACGTCGGATCGAGCAGCAGCGGCTCACGGCTGTCGGCGGCGTAGACTTCCTCCTGCTGCTTGGCGAGCGCGACAACGGGGATCCAGTCGAGCCCGAGATCCTGGAGCACCTGCAGCCCGACGTTGAGCTGGCCGCGGCCGCCGTCGATGAGGACGAGGTCGGGGAGCACGCTCCCCTGCTCGAGCGCGTGGCCGAAGCGCCGGCCCAGCACCTCGCGCAGCGACCCGAAGTCGTCGGCGCCGCTGACGGTGCGGATCTTGAAGCGCTTGTAGTCGTCCTTCTTCATCCCGCCGTTCTCCCACACCACCATGGAGCCGACCTGCTCGGTGCCCTGGATGTTGGAGATGTCGTAGCCCTCGATGCGGTTGGGCAGGCCGGGCAGGCTCAGGGCGCGCGTCAGCTCCTCCTGCACGAGCTGCTGGCGGTTGCCGCGCGACAGCAGGTGGTTCTGCAGCGCGATGGCGGCGTTGGCCTCGGCCATGGCCACGAACTCCCGCTTGCCGCCGCGCTGGGGCGCCAGCACCTGCACGCGGCTCCTCGCGACACCGCTCAGCCACTGCTCGATCAGCTCGCGCTCCGGAATCTCGTCGGAGACGAGCACCTCGGGCGCCGGCGTCACCGGCTTGGCGTAGAACTGGCGGACGAAGGCCGACAGGATCTCGCCGTCGCTCCATCCCGCCACCTTGTCGAAGAAGAACGCTTCCTGGCCGACCAGCCGGCCCTTGCGCACGAAGAACAGCTCGACGCACGCGTCGTTGCCCTGGCGGACGACGCCGAGGACGTCCTGGTCGACCTCCTCGGTCGAGATGATCTTCTGGCGCTCGCGCACCTTGTTGAGCGACTGGATCTGGTCGCGCAGCACGGCGGCGCGCTCGAACTTCTGCTCGGTGGCCGCCTCCTCCATCTGCCGCGTGAGCGTGAGCGCCAGGTCGTCGTTCTTGCCCTCCAGGAAGCGCTGGACGTCGCGGGCCGTCTGCGCGTAGCCCTCGCGCGTCTCCCAGCCCGTGCACGGCGCGTTGCAGCGATGGATCGCGTACTGGATGCACGGCCGCGGCAGCGTCCCGTCGATCTCGATCGAGCACGTGCGCAGCGGAAAGAGCTGGCGCGTGAGCCGCAGCGTCTCGCGCATGGCCGTGGCCGGGTAGAAGGGACCGAAATACAGCGCGCCGTCGCTCTGCACCCGCCGGGCGACCAGGAGCCGGGGAAACGCCTCGTTCGTCGTCAGTTTCAGAAATGGGTAATGCTTGTCGTCTCTCAGGATGATGTTGTAGCGGGGCCGGTGCTTGCGCACCAGGTTCGCCTCCAGCATCAGCGCCTCGAGCTCGTTGTCGGTCACGATGTACTCGAGGTCGGCGATCTGGCGGACCAGCGCGTCGGTCTTCGCGTCGCGCGGCCGCGACTCCTGGAAGTAGGAGCGGACGCGGCCCCGCAGCGAGGCCGCCTTGCCGACGTAGATGACCTGGGCCTTGGCGTCGCGATACAGGTAGACGCCGGGTCGCTCGGGAAGGCGGCTGAGCTTGTCGTCGAGTGTCGTGCTACTCACGTGTTCATTGTAGCGAGGACGCGTGCCCGGGTCGAAGCGTGGGTGGCCTGGCCTGGATTGTCAGCGGCTCCGCATCGCCGGGTCTTGCCGCCCCCGGGTCGATCCGCGGCGGCCTACGTGACCTGCTGGCGGCGGAGGGCACGGATGCGGTCGCGCAGCTCGGCCGCCTGCTCGAAGTCGAGCCGCCGGGCGGCGTCCTTCATCTGCGCGTCCAGCTCGGCGATCCGCCGCTCGAGGTCGGCGGGCGAGTCGAACGTCTCCTTCGCCGGCGCCTCGACCTCCACGGTGTAGTAGTCGCGCTCGTACACCGTCTGGAGCAGCTCGCGGATGGACGACCGGATGGTCTCCGGCGTGATGCCGTGCTCCGCGTTGTACTTCGCCTGCAGCGCGCGGCGCCGATCCGTCTCCTTGAGGGTCTGCGCCATGGAGTCGGTGACGTGGTCGGCGTACATGATGACCTCGCCGTTGAGGTTGCGCGCGGCCCGCCCCGCCGTCTGGATCAGGGACGTGCCCGAGCGCAGGTAGCCTTCCTTGTCCGCGTCGAGGATCGCCACCAGCGAGACCTCGGGGATGTCGAGGCCCTCTCGCAGGAGATTGATCCCGATGAGGCAGTCGAACTTGCCGAGGCGCAGGTCGCGGATGAGCGCCACGCGGTCGAGGGTGTCGATGTCGGAGTGCAGGTAGCGCACGCGGAGGCCGAGCTGCTGGTAGTACTCGGTGAGGTCCTCGGCCATGCGCTTGGTGAGCGTGGTCACCAGCACGCGCTCCTCGCGGTCGGCGCGGGCGCGCACCTCGTGCAGCAGGTCGTCCACCTGGTCGCCGGCGGGGCGCACGGTGATCTTCGGGTCCGTCAGGCCGGTGGGCCGGATGACCTGCTCGGCCACCGCGTCGTCGGCCAGCCGCAGCTCGTAGTCGCTGGGCGTGGCGGACACGTACACGGTCTGCTTGACGATCCGCGTGAACTCCTCGAAGGTCAGCGGGCGGTTGTCGAACGCCGACGGCAGCCGGAAGCCGTACTCGACGAGCGCCTCCTTGCGGGAGCGGTCGCCGTAGTACATGCCGCGGATCTGCGGGACGGCCACGTGGCTCTCGTCGATGATCACCAGCGCGTCCGACGGCAGGTACTCGATGAGCACCGGCGGCGGCTCGCCCGGCCGCCGCCCGGTGAGGTGGCGCGAGTAGTTCTCGATGCCGTGGCAGTACCCGAGCTCGCGCAGCATCTCGAGGTCGAACAGCGTGCGCTGCTCGAGCCGCTGGGCTTCCAGCAGCCGGTTGCGCGTCTTGAGGAAGGCCAGGCGCTCGCCCAGCTCCTCCTGGATGGTCACCATCGCGCGGTCGAGCTGCTCGGCCGGCGTCACGTAATGGCTGGCCGGGTAGACGTGCACCTCGGGCAGCCGCTCGAGCACCGCGCCCTTGAGGGGGTCGATGCGGTGGATCGCCTCCACCACGTCGCCCCACAGCTCGACGCGCAGGGCGTGCGACTCCTCGTTGGCGGGGAAGATCTCGACCACGTCGCCGCGCACGCGGAAGGTGCCGCGGTGGAAGTCGTAGTCGTTGCGCTCGTACTGCACGGCCACCAGCCGTCGCACGATCTCGTCGCGGTCGAGGGACTCCCCTTCCCGCACCGACAGGTGCATCTCCTTGTAGGTCTCGGGGGCGCCGATGCCGTAGATGCACGAGACGGAGGCCACCACCACCACGTCGCGCCGCTCGAGCAGCGAGCGCGTCGCCGAGTGGCGCATGCGGTCGATCTCGTCGTTGATGAGCGCGTCCTTCTCGATGTACGTGTCCGACTGCGGGATGTAGGCCTCGGGCTGGTAGTAGTCGTAATACGACACGAAATATTCGATCGCATTGTCGGGAAAGAACGCTTTGAATTCACTGAACAGCTGAGCGGCCAGGGTCTTGTTGGGAGAGAGCACCAGCGTCGGCCGCCCGGTATTGGCGATCAGGTTGGCGATCGTGTACGTCTTGCCGGAGCCGGTGACGCCGCGCAGGACGGTGTGGCGGCGCCCCTCCACGACGAGGCGCGTGAGGTCCTCGATGGCGCGCGGCTGGTCTCCGCGGGGCTCGTACTCGGAGGACAGCCTGAACGCGGCGGGCCGCGTCGTTAGGACGGCGTGGGTACCGCGACCAGGTACTTGCGCCACGAATCCAGCAGCGAGTGCGCGTGCGGGTGCCTCAGCATGTGCGTCGAGAAGACGAACTTGGGGTGGATCGGCTCACGAACCAGACGCATCCCGGTCTCTTCCGGCAGCCGGTTCCCCTTCTTGAGGTTGCAGCGCAGGCAGGCCGCGACGACGTTCGTCCACGTGGTGTCGCCGCCGCGCGAGCGCGGCAGGACGTGGTCCACGGTGAGGCGCTCGCCACGGCGGTTGCAGTACTGGCACGTATAGCCGTCGCGCCGGAGGATGTTCTTCTTGTTGAACGCGACGCGGTCGAGGAACGGCTTGCGGATGTAGACGGCGAGGCGGATCACCGCCGGCAGCGGGAAGGCGCGCGACGGCGAGCGGATCACGCGCGGCGAGCCCTCGACGGATTCGGCCTTGCCGGCGAGCAGGAGCGTGATGGCGCGACGGGCGTTGGTGAAATGTAGCGGCTCGAACGTATGGTTCAACACGAGTACCGCTACTTCATCCATGGCCACAACAGGATAGACGGCGGCTCCGGGCCTGTCAAACCTCGCGCGCGGCGAGCTCGGCCAGGATGCCCTCTCTCAGGCTAAAGTCGCTCACGACCAGCCGCTCGCAGTGAAGGCGTGCCAGCGTCGCCTCGACGATGGCGACGCCTGGGACGATCAGGTCGGCCCGCCCGGGCTCCAGGCACGGCACTCGCGCGCGTCCGGCGAGGTCCAGGGCCGCCAGCCGCCGGTGCTGGCGCGCGATCGCCTCGCGGGTGAGCGTGTGGCCCTGCACGCGCGCGGGATCGTAGTCGGCGAGGCCGAGGTCGAGCGCGGCCAGGGTGGTGACGGTGCCCGCGGTGCCGACGAGCACGTCCACGCGCGCCGTCGCGATCGCCGCCGGCAGCTCGCGCGCGAGCTGCGCGTCCACCTCGGCCCGCAGCGTCGCGTAGCGAACCGGCTCCACCGGGCCCGGGAAGGCAAACCGCTCGGCGAGCGGCACCACGCCGAGCCGGAGGCTCGCCGCGGTGACCAGCGCGCCGTCGCGTGTCAGGATGTATTCCGTCGATCCGCCGCCGATGTCGAACGCGATGGCGACGCCTCGCAGCGGGCCGAGCCCGGCGACGATGCCGGCGAGCGTCAGCCGCGCCTCTTCCTCACCGCTGATCACGCGGACGGCGACGCCGGTGGCGCGCTCGAGATCGGCGGCGAAGGCGCGACCGTTGGCGGCGTCGCGCACCGCGCTGGTGGCCACGATGGCCACGCGCGCGGCGCCGGCGGCGCGCGCCCGCGCGACGTAGTCGACGACGACCGCCGCCGTGCGTGCGGCCGGAAGGTCGCCGAGCGCGCCCGTCGCGGACACGCCCTCGCCGAGCCGTGTCACCCGTTGCGTGGCGAGCACGGTGCGCCAGCCGCGGGCGCGCGGCGTCACCTCGGCCACGAGCAGGTGGACGGTGTTGGTGCCGAGATCGATCGTCGCGAGGCGCGTCATGCCCGTCGCCGGACAGACGAATGCCCCGCCGATGGGTCGGCGGGGCGTGGTGAGATCAGGGCCTGCGCGGCGGCGCCTCTAGCTCTTCGGCTGCAGCGACCGGATGTAGTTGATGAGGGCCCAGCGCTGCTCCTCCGGCAGGTGCTTCCACGGGGGCATCGCGCCGCGGCCGTTGCTGATCTTCCAGAAGAGCTCCCCGTCGGTCTCGCTCGCGAGCTTCTTCGACGTCCAGTCCGCGGGCTTCGGCGGCGGCAGCGCCGCCGCGGCCGGGCCGTCGCCCTTGCCGCTGGGACCGTGGCACGTCGCGCAGTTCTGCTCGGCGAGCTTCTTGGCGTCGGCCAGGAGCTTCGCGTCGCCCTTCTTGGCTGCGAGCGGGTTCTTGGTGTTCTTCGCGTCGGCCGGCGCTTTCCACTCCCCCTGCGCCCAGACGCCGGAAACGACTCCGATCGCGAGCGCGGCGGCGGCGACGATCGACGACTTGCGGAACGGCCTCATGGGATCTCCTCTCGGGAAGAAAACGATCGTGAACGGCGTCACGATATCACGCGCGGCCGAGGGCCGCCAGCATGTCCTTCACTCGAGTGAACTTCACGCGGGGCTTCCCGGTTTCCCTCCCGCGCCGAGTCTCGATCTCGTCGAGCCGCAGCCAGTCCTGGTACGAAAGATACTGGGGCTGCCGCTCGCGGATCAGCCGCTCGACGGCTGCCGGCGACGGATCGGCCGGCCTCAGGTGGATGTCGCGCGCCAGATCTTCGATCATGCCGGCCACCGTCTCCGCCGCGTCGGGCTTGTTGGTCCCGATGACGCCGGTCGGCCCGCGCTTGATCCAGCCGGCCGTGTACTGCCCGACGAGCGGGTGCTTCGTCTGCGGGTCGAGCACGCGGCCCTTCGCGTTGAGGATGACGCCCCAGTCATCGTTGAAGGGCACGCCGGGCACCGGCACGCCGCGATAGCCGACGGACCGGAACACCAGGCCGACCGGCAGGTCCTCGACCTGGTCCGTCGCCTTCGGCTGCAGCGTGCCGGTGGCCGTCGCGTAGAGGCGATTCTTCACCAGCCGCATGCCGCCCACCGCGCCCGTGCCGTCGTCACGCAGCTCGACGGGCGAGACGAGGAAGCGCATGACGAGCCGCCGGGGCTTGCCCGTCGGCGTGCGCCGCGCGTACTCCTTGATGATCTCGATCTTCTTCTGCGTCGCACGGTCCGGCGCGCGCTCGAGCGCCTGCCGGGTCAGCTCGTCCGGCTCCACCTCCTCGGGCTGGGCGCTGACGTCGGCGCCGGCGAGCTCGCCCAGCTCGCGCACCTCGGGGTTGGTGAACGCGGCCTGCGCCGGACCGCGGCGGCCGAGCACGTACACCTCGCGGATGCGGCTCGCGCTCAGCGCCTCGAGCGCGTAGTCGGCGATGTCGGTCGCCGCCAGCTCCTCGGGCGTGCGCGAGAGGATCCGCGCGACGTCGGCCGCAACGTTGCCGACGCCGACGACGGCCGCGCGCTCCTGCGAGAGATCGAACGTGAGGTCGCGATAGTCGGGATGGCCGTTGTACCAGGCGACGAACTCGGTGGCGGCGTGGCTGCGCTGGAGATCCTCGCCGGGGATCCCCATGCGCCGATCGGTCTGCGCGCCCGTCGTGTAGAGGACCATGTGGTAATGGGCGCGGAGGTCGTCCACGCTCAGGTGGCGTCCGAGCTCCACGCCGCCGAAAAATCGAAAGGCCGGATTGGCCGCGACCTTGTCGAACGCCGCGGTCACCGCCTTGATCTTCTGGTGATCCGGGGCGACGCCGGCGCGCACGAGCCCGTAGGGCGTCGGCACCCGGTCGTACATGTCCACCTCGACCACGAGACCCGGCGTGCGGAACAGCTGGTCCGTGGCGTAGAACCCGGCGGGACCGGCCCCGACGATCGCGACGCGCAGCGGCTGCGCCTCGGTGCCGGGTCGCGTCATCTGGCCGTGGGCCTGCCGTGCTCTTCGGTCAGCTCCATCTGGAGGTTCTCGACCTCGCCGCGGTAGAGATCGCGCTGAGCCTTGACGACGTCGCCGATCGAGATGATGCCGACCAGCCGCCGCTGGTCGACCACCGGCAGGTGGCGGATGCGCTTGTCGGTCATGGTGCGGCCGACGGACTCGAGGTCGTCCTGCGGCACGCCGAGGATCACGTCCCTGGTCATGAGCGCGCTCACCGTCTTGGTGAACACCGCCTCGTCGCGCACGGCGGCGCGCACGACGTCGCGCTCGGAGAGGATGCCGATCGGCCGGCTCTCCGGGTCCACGACGACGAGGGCGCCGATGTTGTGCTCGGCGAGCAGGGCGAGCGCCTGGCGGATCGTCTGCTCCGGCTGCACGGTAACGACCTTGGGCCCCTTCTTGGCGAGGAGGCTCGCGATGGTCATGGGACTCTCCTTCCGCCTGCGCCCCCCGGCGTCGGCGGCTCCGATCTTACAGCCGGCGCAGGCTCGCCGCCGCGCAGAGCGCGGCCAGCACGCCGTAGGCGCCGGCCAGCGGCAGGGCCTGGGCGCGCGGCGCGCCCTCGGCCCACGGCCAGAAGAGCGCGCCCCCCGGCAGCGGCGAGTGCACGAGGCCGACGAGCGTGGCGAGGCTGGCGACGGCCAGCACGGCGGCGGTGACGAGGAAGCGCCGGTCGATCATCGTCACCACCGCCCAGCCCCAGAGCACGGCGGTGAGGATGAAGCCGTTGCCGAGGACGAGCAGCGTGCGGTAGGTCAGCGCGGCGTCGCCGCGGAGGTCGGCCGGCGACTTGCCGAGGGCGGCGAGCACGCCGCCGAGCTGGATCAGCACGACGGCCGCCGCCACCGGCACGAACGTGATGGCCACGGCCGGGCCGTGGCGGGGCGGCGAGGCGAGGAACGCCTGGGCGGTGATCGCCAGGCCGATGAAGACGAGGATCGGCGCCACCGCGGCCTCCGGCAGCAGCGTGACGAGGATCGAGAGCACGCCGACCATCGCGCCGACGCCGATGACGAGACCGGTGGCGAGCGTGTAGCCGGCGCGCGCCCCCATCGCCTTGTACGCGGGGTGGCCGATGTAGGGCGTGTTCTGCACGACGCCGCCGCACAGCCCGGCCACGAGCGTGGCGACGGCTTCGGTCAAGAGGATGTCGCGCGCGCGGTACTCGTCGCCGGCGGCGGCCGCCGACTCGGTGTTGTCGATGCCGCCGATGATCGTCACCAGCGCGAACGGCAGCGCGACCGAGAGGTATGGCAGCGCGGCGTCCAGTGCGTCGAGCCAGGCGAGCGTCGGCCACGGCAGCGCCATCACCGGCGTGCCCACGGTGAACGCGTGATCGACGCGGCCCGTGAGCCAGACGCCGCCCCAGTGCACCACGGTGCCGGCGAGCACCGCCGCGAAGGCGCCGGGCAGGCCGAGCGGCATGCGAACACCGCCGACGAGCGCCAGCAACAGCACGCCGAGCGCGACCAACCCCACCAGCGGATCGCGCAGCAGCTTGAGCGTGGGCAGGAACGCGATCAACAAGATGGCGACGCCCGCGATGGAGCCGAGCAGGGCCGCGCGCGGCACCACGCGTCGGGTCCAGTCGCCGGCGAAGGCGAGCGCCGTCTTGACGAGGCCGATGGCCAGCGTCGCGACCATGCCGACCTTCCACGCGAGCATCGCGTCGCCCGTCGCGATTTTCACCGGCCCCAGCACGCCGAAGACCATCGCGAAGAGCGTCGGCGTGTCGATGCCGAAGGGCATCGCGGTCACGTCGGCGCGGCCGGTGCGGCGCATGAGTCGCAGCGCGAGCCACGTGTAGGCGAGATCGCCCACGAGGACGCCCAGGGCGGTGCCGGGCACCATGCGCCCGAGCACGAGGTCGGCGGGAAAGCCGAAGACCCCGATCAGGAGCGAGGACAGGATGACGAGGTTCGTGACGTTGTCGAGGGCGAGGCCGAGGAAGCCGTTGACGTCGCCGGCCGCCACCCAGCGCGATGCGCGGGACTCAGCGGGCGCGGACGTTGGCCGTCGTGCTGCCGGCGAGGAGCGTCCTCGCCTCTTGGCGGACGCGCTCGGCGAGCGCGGCGCACCACGCCAGCTCGCCGCGATGCTGCGCGACCTCCTGGTAATCGAACTCCATCAGGCCGGTCGAGTGCTCGCCCAGCCGCAGCCAGGCGCCGTACGAGCGGCCCTCGCGCTCGTCGTCGTCGTCCAGCACCGCCTCGACGCGCGGGTCCTCACGCTTGGCGTGCGAGTTGAGGAACATCCGGAGCCAGCGCTTGACGTCGTCGTAGGAGCCGCCCGAAAACATGCGCGGATTGTAGCAGGGTTCGAACGCGTGACTGCGGCCGCGCCGATTCCCGGTGGGGGTGTCGCCGCGGGTACGCGGGGGGCGTGAGCCCCCCCGCGAATGATTCAGGAGCGGCGTCGCTCCCCCCGACGTTGACTGACTACCGTCTCGGGCGAATCCGGCGGCGGCTGCGCGGCTGGCGGGCGCTGCGCGCCCGCCGGAGCAGCAACCGGATCAGCATTCGTTGAACCCGCACGACAGGCACTTCTTGCAGCCTTCCTCGTACACGAAGGTCGCCTGGCCGCACTCCTTGCAGAGGTCGCCGATGCGCCGGCGCTCGTCGGCCTTCGTCGATGGCGGACCGGCCACCTTGACCTGGCCGATGTGCTCGGCCAGCGTGCGGCCGAGCGCGTCGGGCAGCGACAGCACCTTGCCGGCGCCGAAGCCCATCGGCTGGGCGCCGCCGATGCGCGAGAGCTGGCTGATGACCTCTTCGAGCCGGCGCTGAGGCGTGAGCGGTGAAGGTAGCCTCAACGTGAGTGAAATCAGCCGTCCGAGCGCCTCGGCCACGGCCATCGTGTCGGAGCCGCCCTTGCCCACCTGAACGAAGACCTCGAAGGGCTCGCCGTCCTCGGTCTCGTTGACCGTGATGAAGGCGGTGCCGATCGGCGTCTCCTTGCGGTAGGTCTTGCCCGCCAGGCTGTGCGGCCGCGGCCGGATGACCTGCTGCCCCGCCGTCGGCAGCTGGGCCGGCGACTTGTCCTTCTTGCCGAGGCCGACGTTGAGCACCTGCTCGCCCTTGCAGCCGTCGCGGAACACGGTGATGCCGAGACAGCCGAGCTCCCACGCGAGCCGGTACGCGGAGGCGACGTCCTCCTCGCTGGCGTCGTTGGGCAGGTTGATCGTCTTCGACACGCCGTTGTCGGTGTAGCGCTGGAAGGCCGCCTGGTGCCGGACGTGCCACTCGAACGGGATGTCGTGGGAGGTCTTGAAGACGTTGGCGGCGTTCTCGGGCAGGCCCGGGATGCCGTGCAGCGAGCCGCGCCGGGCGATCTCCTCTTTCAGCGCGTCGGAGTAGAAGCCGCGCGCCTTGGCGATGGCCTCGAACGTCTCGTTGACGAAGGTGAGCACGCGCTCGCCGTCGGGCTGCTTCACGCGGTGCTGGAAGGCCAGCGCGAAGATCGGCTCGATGCCCGACGAGCACCCGGCGATCATCGAGATCGTGCCGGTCGGCGCGATCGTGGTGACCGTCGAGTTGCGCATGGGCCGGACGTCCTTGTAGATCGACTTCGACCAGTTCGGGAACGGCCCGCGCTCCTCGGCCAGCTTGGCGCACTGGTCGTGCCCCTTGTCCTTCACGAACGACATGAGCCGCTCGGCGAGGTCGATCGCCTCCTGGCTGTCGTACGGGATGCCCATGATGAACAGGAGATCCGCCCAGCCCATGATGCCGAGGCCGATGCGCCGGTTGGACTTGACCGTCGCGTCGATCTCGGGCAGCGGGTACGGGTTCATCTCGATGACGTCGTCGAGGAAGCGCACGGCGAGCCGCACCACCCGCTCCATCTCGTCCCAATCGATCGACAGCTCACTGTCGTCGCCCGGGCGCGCGAACTTGGAGACGTTCAGCGAGCCAAGGTTGCAGGCTTCGTTCGGCAAAAGCGGTTGTTCACCACACGGGTTTGTCGCCTCGACCTGACCGAGATCGGGCGTCGGGTTGGCAGGGCTCGCATTGATCCGGTCGATGAACACCATGCCCGGATCGCCGGTTCGCCACGCCGCGCTCACCATGCGGTCGAAGACTTCTCTGGCGGAGAGCCGCCCCACCACCTTCCTGGTGTGCGGGTTGACGAGGTCGTACTCCTCGCCGCGGGAGAGCGCTTCCATGAACGTGTCGGTGGCGGCCACGGAGATGTTGAAGTTCGTGATCCCGCCGTCGAGCTTGCAGTCGATGAACTCGAGGATGTCGGGATGATCGACCTTCAGGATCCCCATGTTCGCGCCGCGCCGCGTGCCGCCCTGCTTGACCGCTTCCGTCGCGCCGTTGAAGACGCGCAGGAAGGACACCGGGCCGGAGGCCCGGCCGCCCGTCGACGACACGATGTCGTCCTTGGGGCGCAGCCGCGAGAACGCGAAGCCCGTGCCGCCGCCCGACTTGTGGATGATGGCGGCCGCCTTGACGGAGTCGAAGATCTCTTCCATCGAGTCGCCGACAGGCAGGACGTAGCAGGCCGAGTACTGCAGCCCGTTGCCCTTGCCCGCGTTCATCAGGGTCGGTGAGTTCGGGATGAAGTAGCCGTCCACCATCATGTCGTAGAAGGCCTCGGCGACCTCCCGAACCGCCGCCTGGCTACGGCCGTATCGGCCCTCGCCCGCGGCAATCGAGACCGCGACCCGCCAGCACATTTCCTCCGGCGTCTCGATCACCTCTCCGTCCTTGCGGAGCAGGTAACGTTCCCGCAGGACGCGCAGGGCGGGCTCGGTCCACGTGCCGACCTTGGCGGGACGGGTCTCCGACAGCATGGGGGGTACCTCCTATATCTTGTGGTGAGGGGCAATGTACCACGCAGCATGTCGCGCTCGTCAAGGAAAAACGTGTCCACCGCCCGTCCCCGGCGCGCCCCCCTCTTATCCACCGCTCGTCCACCGTGCGTGGACGCGCCGTTTGGCGTCGTGCGACGCCGACCTGCGTGGGAGTCGAGGGGGTGCGTGATATCCTCGCCGTGGTTCGCGGTCCTGACAGGTCGTTAGATGGGCGACGTTCTGGCCCGGGGAGATCGAGTGCGATGAGGATGGGCGTTCGGAGGTTGCTGCTGGCAGGCGCACTCCTGGTTGTCGCGACGACGAACGTTGCGGCGCAGGCTCCCACCGCGCCGCCACCCACGCAGACGCCGCCGGCCACGCAGACCGCGCCGCCCGTCGTTCCGCCGGTGACGAGCCCGCAGTCACAGGTCTTCGGCAGGGTGCTCTCGGTCGAGGACGCGGTAGCCATCGCGCTCGACACCCAGCCCAACATCAAGGCGCGGATCAGCGACTACATCGCCGCGGCGTTCCGCGTCGACCAGGCGCTGGCGCCGCTGCTGCCGCAGATCACCGGCTCCTGGACGGCCGCC
>Ga0209235_1001456_pt1 | contig 12823 bp, 11 predicted proteins | sample GraSoi013_1_20cm_4_FD_185817 | JGI IMG/M metagenome (GOLD analysis project Ga0209235, IMG submission 185817) | Grasslands soil microbial communities from the Angelo Coastal Reserve, California, USA - Sample 09_25_2013_1_20cm (SPAdes) (version 2) | ecosystem: Environmental > Terrestrial > Soil >...
GAGGAGCCGATCCGCATCATCGCCCAGAACGCGGGCGCGGAAGGCGCTATCGTGGTCGGCAAGGTGAAGGAGTCGAAGGACAAGAACTTCGGCTACAACGCCCAGACCGATAAGTTCGAGGACCTGGTCGCGTCCGGCGTCATCGACCCGACCAAGGTCACCCGGACCGCTTTGCAGAATGCCGCATCCATCGCGAGCCTGCTCCTCACGACCGAGTGCGTCGTGGTGGAGAAGAAGGAGAAGGAAAAGGCTCCGCCGATGCCCGGCGGCGGCATGGGCGGGATGTACTAAAGACTAGACGCCTAGAGGTTTAGACGCCTAGGGAAAACCCTAGTCTCCCCCTCGTGTGACGTTCCGCACGAGGGGGAGCGCTATTTTGGGACCCCATGACCGCCCCGTCGGAAAAGTCGGCCCTCTCGCGAGAGTTGGCCGACTTCCTCATCGAGCTGTCCATCGCGCTCCACAAGCACGCGATGTATCCGGAGGGACACCCCTCGCTCGCTCCGGCGGCGGGGGGGGTGACGCGGCGCGCGGAGCGTCTGTTCGAAGATCGCACCACGCTCGCGCTGGGGGTCGCGCGGCAACAGCTCGTCATTGAAGGCGTTGCCACGGACGCGAAGAACCCTCTGTTGGCCGAGCTCGCCGGGCGACTGCATCGCCACCATCTGGGCGCCGTGACGTTCCATCGCGGCCTGCGCGTGACTGAGGTCGCCGACGTGTTGAAGACGCTGGCCATGGAGGCCGATCGCACCGGAGAACCCCTCGGGCTCGGCCCGCCGGAACAGCTGCGTGCCTGGGATCACGTGCGGCTCCATGCCGTTACGTACGAGCGGCTCGAGCTGCTGCAGGAGGATGATCGAGTTCCGTCCACCGAGGGTCTCCGCGGTTCGCAGCTGTGGGTGGGACTCGCGCGCGCCGCACTCGCGGCCGACGCGATAGCCGGAGATGAAGGTCCACCGCCACCGACCGAGCCCTCCGTCATAGCCAAAGCAATCGACGCAAATCCGCAGAGCGCAGCGTACGATCAGGTTATCGTGGGCTACCTCCTCCAGATCGCCGACGAGTTGAAACACGCCGGCGGCGCGGAGGCGGTCGCGCTGCGACGCCGGACGTCCAAGCTGGTTGGCGCGCTACAACCGTCGACCTTGCGCCGCCTGATCGAAATGGGAGGCGATAGCGCTCAGCGCACCAAGTTTGCGATCGACGCGACGCACGGGTTGGCCGTCGATGCGGTGCTTGAAATCGTGCGCGCAATGGCGGCCGCCTCGCACAAGACCATCTCCGATCCGCTTGTGCGGATGTTGTCGAAACTGGCGCAACACGCGGAGCAGGGAACCGCCGAGGCGCGCTCGCAGGCGGACGAGGCATTGCGCGATCAGGTGCGGGATCTGCTGCAGGGCTGGACGCTGGACGATCCGAATCCCGACGCCTACGGACAGGCGCTCCACAAAATGGCGGCGGCCTCGCCCGCGGCGATCCCACGCCAGGACGGACAACAGGCCGCCGAGCCGTTGCGCATCCTCCAGACGGCGGTTGAGACCGGAGCGCTGGGCTTCGCCGCCTGGCGCGCCGTCGAGCGACTCGTAGCCGAGCACCACGTCGCAGACCTGGTCGATCTGCTGACCGTGTCGCCTGGCGCTCCCGAGGTCGGCCCATTGTGGACGCGCGTCACCTCGCCCGATGTGGTGCGGGAGCTCGCCAGCACCGAGCCGCCCGACTTTGCGACGCTGGATCGCGTGCTGCCGCGGCTCCCGGTCGATGCATTCGCGCCCCTGCTCGATGTGCTGGGCGTCTCGGAGTCGCGCACGACGCGCCGGGGGCTGCTCGATCGTCTCTCTCGTGCCCCGCGGGAGCTCGGTCCCGTGATCGCCACGCGGCTCGCGCGCGACATCCCCTGGTACGTCACGCGCAATCTGCTGCTGATCCTCGACGGCTTGCCGGCGCTGCCGGAAGGATTCTCGACCGCCGCCTTCGTCGCGCATGAGGACGCGCGCGTTCGGCGTGAGGCATGGAAGGTTTCGTTAAAGGTCCCGGCCGAGCGGGAGCGTGCGCTGATCGGTGCCCTCCGAGACGACGATCCGCGTACCGTGCGACTGGCGCTCACTTGGGCGCTCGAGGACTGCCCGCCAGCGGCGTTGCCCCTGATCACGCAGATCGTACTGGATCAGACAATGACTTCGGAGCTGCGCGTCCTGGCCATCAAGGTGCTGGGCCGTGTTGGCACCACCGTCGCCTTGAACGCGCTGCTGCAGCTGGCGGACGGTGGCACCAGCTGGCTGGGGCGCCCGAAGCTCGCCGTGCGGTCGCTGGAGCTGCTGGCCGCACTGATGGCACTCGCGGCGAGCTGGCGCAGCGATGCTCGCGCGGCCGCCGTCCTCGCGCTCGCCGCAGCCTCCAAAGACCCCGATATCCGCGGTGCCGTGATCAAGCGATGAGCGGCGATCCGGCCCGCTTTCTCACCGCGTTCGCCCAGGCCCTCGCCGCGATGGCGTTGTATCGCGACGGGCATCCGGCGCGTGAGCGTGCCCTCGATGTGGCGTACCAGCAGATCCAGGATCTCCAGGCCGACACGCCGCGCCCGCTTTTCACCTTCCTCGGTGATGAAGTCGTGTTCGGCCGCCTGCCGCTCCGCGAGCTGAAGGCGTGGGACTGGGGCAAGCGGCTCGCGCAGGCCGGCATTCAGCGGCTCGAGTTCGAGGATCGCGTGGGCCGCGAGGACTTCCAGGGCTTCCTCGAGGAAGTCCTGGCGCGTCTCACGCTCTCGGCCATCAGTACGGAAGCGCGGCAGATGCGCCACAGCAGCATTCGGTTCGGCACGGTCGGGTTGAAGGGGGAGACAGAAATCCCCCCCGAGCCGCTGCAGACCGCGACGATCAGTTTCTCGCTCGGCGACGAAGTGGATACCCTGCGCTGGTTGCAGGGCGAGGTGCAGTCCACGGGTGCCATCCCGCTGGCCGAGGCGGAAGCCGTCGTGCGCTCGCTCGCGGTGGCGATGCATGGCGGCCGGCAGATCATGATGCCCCTGCTGCAACTGAAAGAGTTCGACCAGTACACGACGACGCACTCCCTCAACGTGGCCGTCCTGTCGATGGCACTGGCGGAGTTTCTCGGCCTGTCGGCCACCCCTGTGCGCACCTTTGGCGTGGCGGGACTGCTGCACGACATCGGGAAGATCAAAATTCCCCTGGAGGTGCTCACGAAGCCCGGGAAACTGACCGATGAGGAGCGGGCGCTGATGAACGAGCACCCGGCGGCCGGTGCGCGCATGCTGCTCGATGTCGAACAAGATCTCGATCTCGCCATCGTCGTGGCCTATGAGCATCACATCATGATCAACGGCGGCGGATATCCGACGCTGCATTATGCGCGAGACTGCCATCAGGCCAGCAAGCTCGTGCATGTCTGCGATGTCTATGATGCGCTGCGCACCCGGCGGCCGTACCGTGAGGCGTGGTCATTCGAAAAGACGCTCGGATATCTGGAGGCGCGCAAAGGCCTCGAGTTCGATCCGGAGCTCTGCGGGGCGTTTGTGCGAATGATGAAGCAATGGGAAGGCCAGGTGGCGATGGTGACGGAGCCTGCTGCAAATCCTCACTAGATCCCGCTAAGATTGGTGCCATGGCGAAGGCGATGGTGATCGTCGCGGCCGCAGTCGCGGCCGCACAAGCGCCCGTCCGATTCACGGGCAACTGGCAGGCGCGCGCCGGGGATGAGATCCGTCACATCATGGTGCGCGGCGACAGCTCGGCGCAGTTCGGCCAGGATGTCGCGCGCTGGCGCGTCGTCGGCGACAGCTTGTGGATTACGCTGGGGGACGGCGTCTGGGAGGTCTACGGCATGAAGCTCGCCGGCGACAAGCTGACGATCAGTGGTGGGGACTTAGAGAAGCCCGTAACGCTGCGGCGCGTGGGGGCACCGACGGCGCGCCCCGATTCGCTCGCGATTCCCGAACCTCCGGCACCGAATCAACGGGCCTGGTAGCCGTCACATCATTTCGGCGTCTACTTCAATTCTGTAACCGCCGCCAACCGCCACCCGACCTCTTTCTTCTCAAACCGCATCGCGAATCGCCGCCGGTCCACGCGGGGCGCGCCCCCCCGCGCAGGGACATATTGGAACATGGCGCGCACGTTGCCCGTGGCGGTCGCGCCCTGCGTCTTGAAATCCTCCATCGTAAACTTCGTGGTGATCTGATTCCATTCGCGGAAGAACGCTTCCCAGCTGCGCCGCTCCTCCTCTGTCAGACCAGGATACAGCACGCGCAGATTCGCGATCCGCTGGCTCGAAAGCGCCCGGCCGAGATCGTCCAATAACACGTCTATCGCGCCACGGGCACCGATCTGCTCCGCGCTTTGCGCGGCGACTTTGGCGAGCGTGAAATCCTGCTCGCGCAGCAGTGACTCGGCGCGCGCCAGGAAGACGCCGGCGTTGGACGCCGCGCGCCCGGCGGGCAGGGCCTGCACGACGGGGGTCACGCGCTGGATCATGTGCTGCGCCTCCCGATCCATCTCGCGGGCTTCCTCGCGCGCCTGGGCGTAGCGCTGCGCGGACTCGACGTAGCCACGCAGCGCGAGCGACGGGTCGCCGCGTTGTAAGGCCTGGTCGGAGGCCTCGAGCATCGTGCGGGCGAGCAGCAGCGAGGGGACACTGTTTTTCTCCGCCCCAGCCGCGACCGCGCGATCACGTGCGGCCATTGCCGAGTCGCGCCGGGAGCTCACCGCCAGAGAGACGGGCGCGGCGTGCGGAGGGAGGGGCGGTGGGGCAAGCGCGCCCCCGGACCCCCCCAGCGGCTGCCTCGGCGCCGGCGGATTCGCGGCGACGGCACCGGGCGGTTGCTCACCCGGCGGGCCCGGCGCGTACAGCAGGAGCACGACCACCGCCGCCAGCGCGCCGAGCACGGCCAGCCGCGCCCGCATCGACGCATGCGTGATCAGCTTCAACATGGGCCTGGGCAGCGGGGTCCAACGTCCCAGCGGTTGCGTCGCTTCTTCGTCTGCGCCGGATAGCGCGGCGCGGATTTGCTGCAGCGTCGCCATCATCTGGCCCGCCGACTCGTAGCGCTCGTGCGGCACCTTGTTCATCGCCTTCGCCACGACGCGCTCGAGCGCCGCGGGAATCGATGGCGCTACCGTGCGCAGCGGCCGCGGCTCGGTCGTGAGCACCTGGTACAGCACGCCGTGCACCGACTCGGCCTCGAACGGCCGTTGATAGCACAGCAGCTCGTAGAGCAGGCAACCGACCGAGAACACGTCGGTGGCGGGCGTGATCGCGCCGTTGGTGATCTGCTCCGGCGCCATGTACGTCGGCGTCCCGACGATGGCGCCGGAGCCGGTCGCATCGGCCTTCTGCAGCCGCGCGATCCCGAAATCCATGATCTTGATGCGCCCATCGGGCATGACGCGGACGTTGGACGGTTTGACGTCGCGGTGAATCACGCCGCGTTGGTGCGCGAAGTGGAGTCCGGCCAGCAATTCGATCGTGATGTCGAGCTTGCGCTCGAGCGCGAGTGGATCGCGGAGCGCGATCATGTCGGAGAGATCGCGGCCCTCGACCAGCTCCATCGCGATGTAGAGCTGCCCTTCCGACTCGCCGAGGTCGTAGACCGTGACGATGTTGGCGTGCTGGATGGCGCCGGCCGCGCGTGCTTCGCGCAAGAAGCGCTCTTGCATGTCTTTGGTCTTGCGGAAGCTCGCGCTCAGTAACTTGAGCGCGACGTAGCGCCGCAGCACGGTGTCGTAGGCCTTCCACACGATGCCCATCGCGCCTTCGCCGAGGAGCTGATGCAGCTCGTATTTCCCGAGCCGCCGGTAACGCTGCGGGGCGTCGCTCATGGCGACCGGGTCAGCCAGTCGAACGCGCGGCGCAGATACGACCGCATCGCGTCCGTCACCTGCACGTTGCGCCGGGGAAGGACGCGTTCGATCGTAGCCAGGAATCCCTGCTGCGTCATCCGCTCTGATGAAGAGCCTCCCCAGGCGAAGGGCGCGACGAATTTCGGCGCGCGCACACCGTCGAACACGCTGGCACCGGCGCCAATGACCGATCCGGCATCGAACAGCATCCCGATAGCGGTCTTGGCGTGGTCGCCGAATAGACTACCCAGGAACTGGTGGCCGGTTTCCAGCTTCGTGCCCGCTACAGCCAGCCGGACGGAGCCGTAGGTGCTCTTGAGATTCGACGTTGTCGTTCCCGCGCCGACGTTCACCCAACGGCCCAAGATTGAGTGCCCGAGGAAGCCGTGATGGCTCTTGTTCGCATAGCCGAGGAATGCCGTGGTCGATACCTCGCCATGCGCGACGCACCACGGCCCGATCGCGGAATTCCGGATGGCACCACCGACGAGCCGGGTGTTCGCACCGACCCAGAGGGGACCTTCGAGCCGCATACCGGAGCGGACCTCGACGCCGCTTTCCAGGACGATCGGGCCGTTGCGCGTGTCGAACACGACACCGGGTTCGATCGCCGCTTCGCGCAGCGTGATCCACGCGGGATCGCCCAGCACGATCGAGCCTTTGGGCACCGCATCGGATTCGCCGAGTAGTCTGAGCAGATCGTCGCGCAGCAGCTGCTCCAGCGCGCTGACCAGATCGTGCACACCCCGGAGCAATACTCCTTCCACGTTCATCGCGTGAGCGTTCGCAACCGGGCCGGTCCATGTCGTTCCCGCCGGCACCGACCACCCGACCGTGATGCCGTCGTGCGTGAGCCGCGCGGGTGCGTCGGGCAATGGCCCCGCGAGTCCGCGCGGCGCAAATGTGGACGATCCGATCACCGCGGGTCCGGTCACGCTCCGGCGTGCCTCGACGGGCGGCACGCCGGCCTCGGGAAAACCGGCGAGATGGGGCAGCGCAAAGATTGCCGCTGCCTCGGTGCCGACCAACGTCTCCCATCGCTCCCGCACCAGATGCGCGCCGGCCCTGAGCTCGCTGAGCGGCCGGATCCCGGCGAACGGCATCCACGGCGGACCGGGATCGGGATCGAGCATATAGAGCGCGTGCGTCACAGGCCCTGCACCAACGCTTTCAGCTTGTCCGGACGGCCGGTCGGCATGACGAGCGTGTGTCCGTTGGCGCGGACCACCACCATATCCTCGATGCCGACCACTGCGATCGCTTCATTCTCCGCCCAGATCACCGAATTCTTGACGTCGTCACCGAGCGTCACATTTCCGACGGTGACGTTACCACGCGCGTCACGCCGGCGGACCCGCAGCAGCGCGTCCCACGAGCCGATATCATCCCAGGCAAAGGCGCCGGTCACGACGGCGAGGCGCGGAGTCCGTTCCAGTACGGCGACGTCCACGGCAACAGGGGTTATCGCGGCGAAAAAGCGCGGCGCATCGCCATTCGTGAGCGCCGGCCACCCGGGCGCCAGCTCTTCGGCGTACGCGCCCGCTTCCCCGAGAAAGCGCGCGGCGCTCCACGCGAACAGTCCACTGTTCCAGAGCGCCCCGCGCCGCCGGAGCAGCGCGGCCCGCGTGGGACTCGGTTTTTCGATGAACCGTTTCACCTTGCGCGCGCTGCCTGATGGCTTGCCCGGCACGATATAGCCGTATCCGGTTTCGTTCCGCGTCGGTTTGATGCCCACCGTGACGAGGACATCCTGCTCGACCGCGACCCCCAGCGCGTGCGTCGCGGCGGCGCGGAACGCGCGATCGTCCCCCACGGCCCAATCGGCGTGCAGCGACAGCATCTGCCCGCCCGGGTCGTGTTTGGCGATCCAGTGCGCCGCCCAGGCGAGCGCCGGGGCGGTCGAGGCGGCGCGCGGCTCGGCGAAAATGTTCGCTTGCGGAACCTCGGGTACGGTGGCGGCCACGCGATCCACCAAGGACGCCGCGGTGAGGATCAGGATCCGTTCCGGCGGCACGAGCCCCCGGAGGCGGGACACGGCCTGCGCGAGCAGTGGTCGATCGCCCGTCAACGGCAGCAGCTGTTTGGGTCGTTCAGGCGTCGAGAGCGGCCAGAATCGCGTTCCGGATCCGCCGGCGAGGATCGCGGCCCACGTGCTCACGGCTGCTCCGGTTGGGTGTCGCCGAACATCATGGCGATGCGTTGGCTCAGCTTCGTCGGGCTGAAGGGCTTGGTCACGAGGGTGGCACCGAGCCGCCGTGCTTCGCGCAGAATGCGGTCCTCTCCCTCGGCGGTAAGGACGAGCACCGGCAACCGGGCAGTGCCGCCCTGGGCGCGCAGATCCCGCAGGAAGTCGAGTCCCGAGCCGTCGGGGAGATGCAGGTCGAGGAGCAGTCCGTCGGTCGCCGGCGTTGCGCGCAGCGCGCTCCGTGCCTCGTCGAGCGTGCGTGCGAAGCTCACGCGGTAGCCGAGCTGCTCGAGATACGGACGCAGGACGAGCCCGATATGGGGCTCGTCATCGACGACAAGGAGGTGCCGTGCGGAGGAGGGGGCCACCAGCCGACCGTCCGTCTACAACAGACCGGCGATGGCGGTGCGGTGTCGGCGAAGATCGAACAGCAGGGCGCCCACGTTCGTCGCCGGCTGCACCAGCACGATGAGGAGGGCGTCGGCATGGAGCACCGCCACGATAGCGAGTCCCTTGCCGAACTCGAGGACGGCGGTCGCGAAGTCGCCCCGCCCGCCCGCGTCGCCGAGCTGCGCCATCTGCGTGATGGCCGTCGGCAGGACGGCGGCGACGCTGTCGGCATCCACGCCGTTGGCGACGCGCGAGTCGATGGGGAGCCCGTCGCGGCCCACCACCACAACGGCGTCCACGCCGTTCGAGCGGCTGAGTGCCTCGACCACGTCGCGGATCGTCGCCATAGGGGTTGCCAACCTAGGATTCGACGAAGTCGAAGTCAAGCAGCCACCGTGGGTTGACCCACTCGAACGCGGCCCTGTAAGTTCTCCACACTTCTATGCGTTACCTCACTTCGCTCCTGTTCGCTTGTGCCGCCGCCACCGCTGCCGCGTGTGGCGATTCCTTTGGACTGCAGGCGTACCGGTCCAACGTGGTCGATACGGTATCGCTGTATGCCTTGAGCGGAACTCCGGTCACGAAACCCTCGGGCTACGCGCTGCTCAATGGCGCGGTCCGCACCGAACAGGTTGCCTACTTCGACTTCGCATTCGACATCGATACCGCCGACCGGGCGGTGCTCCTCCCGACTGGCGCGTTGAAGCTCGGTCAGCAGTCCGGTCTCCAACTCAGCACGCAGGCTTTCGACTCGCTTCGGATCGCACCCACGGCCAATTATCACCTCGATAGCGCGGTCGTCGTGCATGACAGCAGCGTCGTGCTCGCGCACTCGGCGCAGGTGCCGTGCGGGAACGGCTTCTTGACCTACTACTACGCGAAGCTTCACGTCCTGACCATCGACACGACTTCGACGCCCAACGGGCGGCGGATCGACTTCGAAATTCTCGCCGACCTCAACTGCGGCTTTCGCGGGCTCGAACCAGGCGTGCCGAAGCAATAACCCGTGATCGACCTGAAGGTGCTGCGCGCCTCGCCCGGTCAGGTGCGAGCGGCGCTCGCCCGTCGCGGCGATCCGTCATTGACGCGGCTGCTGGACGAGATCGAAGCGCTGGACATGAAGCGGCGCACGCTGACGGCGCAGCTCGACACGCTCAAAGCCGAACGCAACGACGCCGCGAAAGCGGACGCGCTCGCCGCGAAGTCGCAGGGCGGACTGCCGGCGACCATCGTCGCCGAGCGGCGCAAACTTGGCGAGCGTATAACCGGCCTCGAGTCCGAGCTGCGCCAGATCGAGACGACGCTCGAGGCGAAGGCTCTGTTTGTCCCGAACGCGCCGCTCGCCGATGTCCCCGATGAAATCACTGCCCTGCGGAGCTGGGGCACGCCCGGCCCGAAAGGCGGCAAGCCGCACTGGGAGATTGGCGAGAGCCTCGGTATGCTCGACCTGCCGCGGGGCGCGAAGCTTGCGGGCTCGGGATTTCCGGTGCTGAGGGGCCAGGGCGCGCGGCTCGCGCGCGCGCTGATCAACTTCATGCTCGATCTGCACACGCGCGAACACGGCTACACCGAGGTCGAGCCGCCGTTTCTGGTGCGCCGCGAGATCATGACCGGCACCGGACAGCTGCCCAAGTTCGAAGCCGACGTGTATCGCACGACCGACGACCTGTTTCTTGTGCCGACCGCGGAGGTCCCGGTTACGAACCTCCACCGCGATGAGATCCTCGACGGCACGACGCTGCCGCTGGGCTATGTCGCGTACACGCCCTGTTTCCGGCGCGAAGCGGGCGCCGCGGGGAAAGACACGCGCGGATTGCTTCGCGTCCATCAGTTCGACAAGGTGGAGCTGGTGCGCTTCTGCCGCGCGAGCGATTCGCCGGCCGAGCACGAGAAGCTCACCGGGCATGCCGAAGCGGTGCTGCGACGTCTGGAGCTGCCGTACCGCGTGGCGGTGTTACCGGCCAACGACTTCGGGTTCGCGGCGGCTAAGACCTACGATCTCGAGGCGTGGGCGCCGGGCGTCGGCCAGTGGCTCGAGGTCTCGAGCTCGAGCACGTTCACGGATTTTCAGGCGCGCCGCGCCAACATCCGCTGTCGCCCGCGTCCGGGCGAGAAGCCGGAATTCGTGCATACGCTGAACGCGTCTGGCGTGGCGCTACCGCGGACGATCGCCGCATTGCTCGAGACCCACCAGCAGTCTGACGGCTCAGTCCTCATCCCTCCAGCGTTAGTGCCGTATGTCGGCACTGACCGAATTGCCTAGGGGCTCGTTGCGCCGCGCGGGTCCGCCCGCGCTCATCGCCGCCGCACTGTTGTTCGGCGTGCTGTCGGTCGGTTATGCCTGGATCGTTGCGCGGCACCTGCGCAACGACGCGCGCGAGACCAGCCGGCTGCTGGGGCACGTGTTCGCCGGCTTGAACGATCCGCGCGAGGGTGCCGCCGCCGACGCGCTGCTCGCGCTCGCCGACGAAGTCCGCCGGCTCGGCATTCCCATTGCCGTGACCGACACGGCGGGCCGCATCACGGCGCTCGACAACGCGCCATTCAGCGCTGACGCGGACGAGGCAACGCGGCGCAACTGGATCGCTGAGCTGGACCGCATCCAGCCGCCGTTGAAACAGCCGGGCGTGGGTACCATCCACTACGGCGCGCTGCCCGCGGCAAAGGCGTTCGCCGGGCTCGCCATCCTGCAAGGCGCGATGTTTCTCTGTCTCGTGTTCCTCGCCGCGTGGGCGATGCGGGAACGCGTCACCGCGGCACGCGACCGGCTCTGGGTCGCGATGGCCCGCGAGTCGGCACATCAACTGGGGACGCCGCTGATGAGCCTCACGGGGTGGATTGATTACCTCCGCGAGAATCCGGATACCCCAGGGAGCGACCTCATCCCCCATCTTGAAGCGGACGCCGAGCGCCTGCACCGCGTCGCCAAGCGGTTCGAGCGCATCGGCCGGCCCGCGCGACGCGAGCCGGTCGGACTGGGCACTGTCGCCGAGCGCGTCGTGGCGTACTTCCGGCCGCGGCTGCCGACGCTGTCGCATTCCGTGACCATCACCCTCACGTCGCCTGGCGCCGGGCCGGTGGCGACCGGTGATCCGGTGCTCATCGAATGGGCGCTCGAGGTCATCGTCAAGAATGCGGTCGACGCCTTGAGCGGCCGCGGAGGCCGGATCGAGGTCGAGGTGGAGAGCAGCGACGCGGTTGGTCGGGTCAGCGTCCGGGATGATGGGCCGGGAGTCGCGGCGGATATGCAGCATCAGCTCTTCGAGCCCGGCGCTTCCGACAAGACGGGTGGCTGGGGGATCGGGCTGGCCCTCGCCCGCCGCATCGTCGAGCAGCAGCACGGCGGGCGGGTGGCGTTCCGGCCGGGCGCCGAGGGTAGAGGCTCAGTGTTTGTGCTTGAATTTCCGCTGACGTGAGTTCACACGCTATTTCACAGGCGCCACTCCCGCTAAATCCCGCGCAGCGGGAGGCGGTCGAGCATCCCGGGGGACCGCTGCTCGTGCTCGCGGGCGCGGGCTCCGGAAAGACCCGCGTGCTGACGGCGCGAATCGCGCACCTGATCACGACGCGCGGCGTGGCGCCGCAGCGCATCTTCGCCGTCACCTTCACGAACAAGGCAGCCGGCGAAATGCGCACGCGCATCGCCCAGCTGCTCGGAGCGGACCCGCGGGGACTCTGGATCGGTACGTTCCACTCGCTGTCGGCCCGGCTGCTGCGCCGCGAGGCACCGCTGCTGGGCTTCGGGCCGAACTTCACGATCTACGACGCGGACGACTCGGAGGCGCTGGTCAAGCGTCTGCTCGAGGCGCGGCAGCTCTCCACCAAGGTCTACCCGCCGCGCACGGTCCACGGGGTGATCTCGAGCGCTAAGAATCGAATGCTCACCCCCGAGGAGTTGGGACAACAAGCCGACACGCCGCTCGTCAAGGTCGCCGGAGAGATCTACGCCGCGCTCGGCCCCGCGCTAAAGCAGGCCAACGCGATGGACTTCGATGACCTGCTGCTGCATCCCCTGGTGCTGTTCCGCGAGCATCCGGAGCGGCTCGCGTATTGGCAGGACCGCTTCCAGCACGTGCTCGTGGACGAGTTTCAGGACACGAATGCCGCCCAGTATCTGCTGGTGAAGCAGCTGGCCCAGCGACACGGGAATCTCTGCGTCGTGGGTGACGACGATCAGGCGATCTACGGTTGGCGCGGTGCCGACGTGCGGCACATGCTCTCGTTTCAGAACGATTTCCCCGGCACGAAGCTCGTGCGGCTCGAGCAGAACTACCGCTCGACCCAGATCATCCTGGATGCGGCCAACGGCATCATCGCCGAGAACACGGCGCGACTCGGCAAGACGCTCTTCACGGAAAAGCAGGGCGGGGAGCCGGTGATCCTGTTGAGCACGGCC
>Ga0209235_1001458_pt1 | contig 12806 bp, 9 predicted proteins | sample GraSoi013_1_20cm_4_FD_185817 | JGI IMG/M metagenome (GOLD analysis project Ga0209235, IMG submission 185817) | Grasslands soil microbial communities from the Angelo Coastal Reserve, California, USA - Sample 09_25_2013_1_20cm (SPAdes) (version 2) | ecosystem: Environmental > Terrestrial > Soil >...
CGAACACGTCGAAGGGGTCAGCCATCGGGGAAAGATTGTCGGGCCGCACCTGAAGCGCCTCCCGTTTGCCGTTCCAAGCCGGAATGGACTGCCTCCATTGGAGCGGTACGCGCATCTTGAACGCGACGGCGCGCAGCACGTTGTCGGCTACGTCGAGGCCAGCCGCGGATGCCTGCACCACTGTCTCCACTGTCCCATCGTGCCGGTGTACGAAGGCCGCTTCTTCATCGTGCCGGCGGAGGTCGTCCTGGAAGATATCCGGCGGCAGGTCCGGGCCGGCGCGACCCACATCACGTTCGGCGACCCTGATTTTCTGAATGGCCCCGGTCACTCGCTGAGCATCGTGCGCGCGATGCGCGCCGAATTTCCCCGCGTGACCTTCGACTTCACGGCCAAGATCGAGCACATCCTCAAGCATCGGTCCATCTTCTCCGAGCTCGGATCACTCGGGTGCCTCTTCGTGATTTCGGCCGTGGAATCCTTCAGCGACTTGGTGCTCGCGAAACTGGAGAAGGGGCACACACGCACAGATGTGTTCGCCGCGCTTGCGATCGTCCGTCAGGCAGGGATCACGCTGCGCGCGTCGTTGGTGCCGTTCACTCCGTGGACGACGCTCGACGACTATCTCGAGCTGTTCGACATCGCCGAATCCCGCGATCTGGTTGATGCGACGGACCCGGTGCAATACACGATTCGGCTGCTCATCCCGCCCGGTTCCGCCTTGCTTACTCGTTCGGACGTCCGCCGGTTCTTAGGTCCGCTCGATCAAGCAGGATTCCAGTATCAGTGGACCCATCCGGACCCGCGCATGGATAAGCTCCACCGGGAGGTGAGCGCCGCCGTGGAAGCCGCCGCGGGCACCAGCGAAGATCCGGCAGCCACATTCGATCGCCTGCGGGCGATTGCGTATCGGTTCGCCGACCGGCAGCCAGTTGATCCCATGGCATCACGAACACCATCGCTTGACCGGCATCGCCCCCCGCGGCTGACCGAACCGTGGTTTTGCTGCGCGGAGCCGACGGAACGCCAACTGCATCCGCTCCACACGAAGGGATGTGGCGAGGTTTGAGGAGGCACGATATGGATCGCACGACACAGGGCACGCAGTTGCAGGAACTCCTCGGGTTGGCATTGCCACCGGTGGCGATCGCGTTCCCCGCCGCTGCCCCGGCTGGAATTGCTCGAATTGATGCGCCCTCACCGGCAGGATGCGGGTACTGGCGACTGGCCGCGGAGGGGAAGGTCTTCTACACCGAGGCGGCGGATCACTATACCTGTCCGGTGGGCGCGCACACGCATGGCGTGGTTTTGCCCCCGGAGGTAGCGAAGGAGCTCAACGGTCTCGTGCAGACCATGGTCCAGATGCAGTACATCAAGATGGAGGAGATTCCGTCCATCCCGCGCCGCCAGGGCCCGTTCGGCGTCGCGCTCTACGCCCCGCTGGCCCGCGCGCCGTTCGAGCCGGATGTCGTGCTGGTGCGCGGGACCGTCAAGCAGCTCATGCTGCTGGCGGAAGCGGCCCAGGCGGCCGGCGTCGCCGGTGGCGGCGCGACGATGGGGCGGCCCACCTGCGCGGTGCTGCCGGAAGCCTTGCAGTCCGGACGGGCGGCCACGAGCTTCGGCTGCATCGGCAACCGGGTGTATACCGGACTGGGGGACGACGAGGGTTACTATGCGATTCCCGGCGCGAACGTTGCGGACGTGGTGGGTAAACTCGCCGTGATCGTGGAGGCAAATCGGCAGTTGGAGGCCTTTCATAAGTCGCGTGCGGTGCGCTAGTCTAGGAGTCGAGTGGGTCCTGCCGCCGGTTTCCCCCGCCGTCTTGCGGCCGGTCGCAGCCCCGATGACTCCGGCTCGCGTTGGCGGGGGTCCCCCGACCGGCGTCACCCACTCGCCTGCGGCGACATCGGCGCCACCCGTAAGACATTAGCGAAGGTAAAATGCCAAGACTTCTCCTGCTGCTCCCTACGACGACTTACCGCGCTGAGGCGTTCTTGGATGCGGCTCACAAGCTCAAACTGGATGTGGTGGTCGGCTCGAAGAAGGCCGCAGTGCCGGGGGATCTGGGTGACGCGGCCTTCCTCCCGCTGAATTTGCATGATTTGGAGGAGGCGGTCCGCTCGGTCGTGGAGTTCGCCCGCACCACTCCGATTGACGTCGTGGTCGGCGTGGACGACCACACAACGGTGGTCGCGGCCGTGATCTCGGCGGCGTTGGGGCTGCCGCATAACCCCGTGACGGCCGTGGCCGCGGCGCGCAACAAACACCGCATGCGGGTGCTCCTGCAGGCGCGGGGCCTGCCGGTGCCACGCTTCGCCCTGTTTTCCGTTGACGACGCCCCCGCGGCCATCACCGAGAAGATCGCTTTTCCGTGCGTGGTGAAGCCGATCAGCTTATCCGCCAGTTGCGGCGTAATCCGCGCGAACGACCGCGACGAATTCGTGGCAGCGTTTCACCGGGTGGCGGCCCTGCTCGAGAAGCTGGGAGAGGAGACGCTGGGAGAGGGCACTGGCAAGATCCTGGTGGAAGACTTCGTGCCGGGACGTGAAGTGGCGCTGGAAGGTCTACTCACCAATGGCGAGCTGCGGGTGCTCGCCCTGTTCGACAAGCCGGACGCGCTGGATGGGCCGTTCTTCGAAGAGACGATCTACGTCACGCCGTCGCGGTTGCCGGCGGCCGTTCAGCGGGAAGTCACGTCCTGCGCGGCGCGGGCGGCGCGGGCGCTTGGGCTAGGAGAGGGACCGGTGCACGGCGAACTGCGCGTGAGCGATCGAGGCGTGTGGGTCATCGAGATCGCCGCGCGCTCGATCGGTGGCCGGTGCTCACGGGCCCTCCGCTTCGCCGCCGGTCTGTCCCTAGAAGAAGTGATTCTCCGCCATGCCCTGCGCATGGACATCCCCTCGCTCGATCGCGAAGGCAGAGCCGTCGGCGTGATGATGTTGCCGATCCCTCGCGCCGGAATGCTGGAGGAAGTCCGCGGGCGGGAGGAGGCGCTGGCCGTGCCGGGGATCGAAGATCTGGAGATTACTGCACAACTGGGGGACGAGCTGGTGCCGCTCCCGGAAGGGACGCGCTACCTCGGCTTCCTCATCGCGCGCGGGGAGACACCGGAAGCAGTCGAAGCAGCGCTACGCGACGCCCACCGCCGGCTTGAGTTCGTCATCGCTCCGGCGCCGGTGGAAGAACGGGGATCGAGGGCGATGAGTTTTTAAAGGGACCCGCGTTCAGGACGGCTTCTTATTAATCTCTGCCGCCATTTTCTTGGTCCACTCTTCGAGGCTGTTGGCCTGGGCGACCAGGTCCGGCAGGCCCGTCATGTCGTGCACCCAGACCGCCTGCACCTCTTCGCCGTTCCCCTTGGCGACTTTCTGGATGTAGGCGATCTCGCTGTCGAACCGTTGGGGGAGAACGGCAAGGATGCGGTTGACCCGCCGCTTGCCCTCCGGCGTGCCGTCGGAAAGAAGATCGCAGGCGTAATGGACGATGTCCAGCTTGCCGATGGGCAGCATCTTGGCCACCATGCGATAGGTCGTCCCTTGCTTGGTGTGGATGATGGCCGACTTGTAGAGACGCTCACCCCTGTCGGGATCGACATTCAGCGCAGACGGATCTTCGATCTTTCTCGCCGGAGCCGCGGCTTCATCCACTTCACCCATCGGACTTGCCTCCTTCCGTGAAGGAACCTCCGAGCGGATGGACTGAGCTTATCAGACTGATTCCCCAACAGCAAGGGTGTCTAGCGAATGGACAAGACACGCTCGTTGGCATATCCTTTCACTCCCGATAGGAAACGCATGCAGGGACGACGATGAATCCGCTCGTGCAGCTCCGCGAATTCGGCCAGAGCCCGTGGTATGACTACATCCGCCGGGGCCTGATCACCTCCGGCGAGCTCAAATCGCTGATCGACAATGACGGCCTGATGGGCGTCACCTCCAATCCGTCCATCTTCGAGAAGGCGATCAGCGGCAGCACCGATTACGACCAGGCCCTCAAGCAGATCGCCTCGAACGTCACCGGCATCAAGGAGATCTATGAGACGCTGGCGGTGCGGGACATCCAGGACGCCGCCGATCTGATGTCTCCGGTCTACCAGCAGAGCCAGACCCGGGACGGCTATGTCAGCCTGGAAGTCTCGCCAGACCTCGCGTTCAACACCCAAGGGACGATCGAGGAGGCGGTGCGCCTGCACAAGGCCGTGGGGCGGGCGAACGTCATGATCAAGGTTCCGGGGACGTCAGAGGGGCTGCCGGCCATCGAGCAGTTACTCAGCCTTGGCATCAACGTCAACGTGACCCTGCTGTTCAGCATCGAGGTGTATGAGCAGGTGGCCTGGACCTTCATCGCGGGGCTGGAGAAGCTGGCCGCCAAGGGCGGCGACCTGAAGAAAATCGCCTCCGTCGCCAGCTTCTTCGTCAGCCGGATTGATACGCTGGTGGACAGCCTTCTGGAGGCCAAGCTGAAGGAGGAGACCAATCCGGTTCAGAAGGCCACGCTGCAGAGTCTCATGGGCAAGGTGGCCATCGCCAATGCCAAGATGGCCTATCTGAGGTTTCAGGAGATCTTCAGCAGCCCGCGCTTTGCCGCGCTCAAGGCGAAAGGCGCCAAGGTGCAGCGGCTGCTATGGGCCAGCACCGGCACGAAGAACCCGAAGTACCCGGACACCTATTATGTGGACGGGTTGATCGGACCGGACACGGTGAACACCATGCCGGCCGCCACCTTCAATGCGTTCCGGGACCACGGCAGGCTCCGCGCCAGTTTGCTGGAAGGCATCGACGAGGCTCGGGAGACGATGAGCACGCTGGCGGATTGCAAGGTCGACATGAAGCAGGTCACCCAGAAGCTGCTGGTGGACGGCGCGCGCCTGTTCAGCGATTCGTTTGACCAGATCATGAGTGTCATCAGCCACAAGCGGGAAGAGCTGCTCGGTCCGAAGCTCAGCCGGCAGACCTACGCCTTGGGCGCGCTGGACAAGAGCGTGCAGGCCAAGCTCAAAGAACTGCGGCAGACCGGCTTCGTCCGCCGGCTCTGGGCCAAGGACCCGACCCTGTGGCACACGGACCCCGTCCACCAGAAGATCATTCGCAACGCGCTCGGCTGGTTGCACATCACGGAGCAGCAGGTGCACCACCTGCCACGCATCAAGGGCGTCGCTGACTCGGTGCGCACGGCGGGCTTCAAGCATGCGCTGCTCCTGGGCATGGGAGGCAGCAGCCTTTGCCCCGAAGTCTTCCGCATGACCTTCGGCGTCGTGCCTGGCTACCCGGAGCTGCACGTGCTCGACAGCACCGTGCCGGCCCAGGTGCGCAGCTTCGAGAAGCGGGTGGACCTGGCGAAGACCCTCTGCATCGTCGCGAGCAAGTCCGGCACAACCACCGAGCCGCTGGTCTTCTGCCGGTACTTCTTTGAGCGCATGCGGCAGGTCAAGGGCGACCGAGCCGGCGAAAACTTCATCGCGATCACCGACCCTGGCTCGCTGCTGGAGAAGCTGGCGCAGGAGAACAAGTTCCGCGATATCCTTCCTGGCGTGCCGGACATCGGCGGGCGCTATTCGGCGCTGTCCAACTTCGGCATAGTCCCGGCCGCCATCATGGGCATCAACGTCGAGCACCTGCTCTATCGCGCCGAGCGAATGCGCCATAGCTGCGACTCCTGCGTGCCGCCGGAGGACAACCCCGGCGTGGTGCTCGGCGTCGTCATGGGCGAGCTGGCCAAGGAGGGCCGGGACAAGGTCACGTTCGTCACCTCGCCGGCGATCTGGGACCTCGGCGCATGGATGGAGCAGCTCATCGCCGAGAGTACCGGCAAGGAAGGGAAGGGCATTGTGCCCATTGACGACGAGCCGCTTGGGCCGCCGGCGGTGTACGGCCAGGACCGGCTCTTCGCGTACATCCGGTACACGGCCGGTGCGGACGCAGCGCAGGACGCCAAGGTGGCGGCGCTGGAGAAGGCCGGCCATCCGGTGATCCGCATCGAGCTGGCGGACCTGATCAACCTGGGCGAGGAGTTCTTCCTGTGGGAGATCGCCACAGCGGTCGCCGGTTCCCTGCTGGGCATCAATGCGTTCGATCAACCCAATGTTCAGGAGAGCAAGGACTACACGAAGAACTTCCTGGACGACTACAAGAAGAACGGCCGCTTGCCGGAGGAAGAGCCGATCCTGACCGCCGCCGGCGTCAAAATCTACGGGGATGCCACGAATCGCCAAGCTCTCAAAGGCGTGTCAACCCTGGCAGACGCGTTGAAAGCGCACCTCGCGCGGGTCCTGGCAGGCGACTATGTCGCGCTGAACGCCTATGTAGAGCGCACGGATGCCTCACACCAGGCGCTGCAGACGATCCGGTTGCGGGTGCGGGATAAGAAGAAGGTGGCCACGACGCTCGGCTATGGTCCGCGCTTTCTCCATTCCACCGGGCAACTGCACAAGGGGGGGCCGAACACAGGAGTCTTCATTCAAATCACGTCCGACGATGCGGAGGATCTGCCGATCCCCGGCGAGCCCTACACATTCGGCGTGCTCAAGGCGGCGCAGGCGCTCGGCGACTTCCTCAGCCTAAGCAAGCGCAACCGCCGCGCTATCCGCGTGCACCTGGGCGCGGATGTGGTGGCGGGACTGAAGAAGCTGCAGGCGGCGGTGGAGAAGGTGCTGGGATAATTTAAGGAGCGGGTCCTGTCGCCGCATTACCCGGACGTGCTCAGAGCCTTTCGCCGTCGCAGCCCCGCAGACTCGGCTGTAGGCTCTTCCGCTCCGCCCGGGTCCCATGCAGCGCCACCCGCTCTAATAATCCCTCGCCCCCTGAGGGAGAGGGCAGGGTGAGGGGGCGACTTGAGGGGACTGGCTGGTTTCCTTCTTAGAAAAGCTCCCCGTTTTTGTTCTCCAGCCCATACTTTTAGTGAAAAGGATGGAAGCATGAGAAGGAAGTTTATTCGTGTTTTTTATTGGTCACTTTGGTCGAGGCGCTGGTAGTTCCCGCAGGCGCGCTTCCGCAGATGGAGCCCAAGGAATTCGCTCAAGGAGTTGAATACAAGTTGCTGATGAGCCGGGACGACAAGGCGTGCACGCACATGCTCGCTCTCTTCAATAGCGATCTCAAGCAATTTGGATACGAAAAGTATGGTGAGCATGAGGAATTCATGTCTATTGGCTGGAGAAAAGAGAAGTACATCCGCATGGAAGGTGAGAGGAAGGTTGAAGGCACGGTCGAAGTCGCAAACATCGATATCAATAACGACGGAACGAAAGATGCCGTTCTTCGGCTTACAAATTTCTTCGGAGGGTATGACACACAAGTTCTTTACATATTCCCAAATCTCACAGCTAGTGGAAAGGAATGGACTCTGGAAGAAATAATCCATAGCCCTGGGAGGATCTCACTGTATAACCAGGTCTATCCTCTGAGCCAGGCTCGGGTGAAGAGTCAGAAGAAACAAAACACTACTGCAACTCCCCCAATCGCAACAGGGCTTTCACTTCTGGAACCCTTTATCCTCCATGGGACAACCTACATCAGCATGCGCTCACTGTACGAGCTTGCTGCCGGATCTGATCCGGCAAATGAATTCTCTCGGATTCACGTGATTACGAAATATCGAAAGGGCAAATTCGGAGGTGGTCCAGAGCCCAACGAGCCACAAACAGGGGAAACAGATGACATCTGCTATTACAAGGTGCGGACGAAAAAATTCGTACCACGCGGTGAGTGATTTTAACAGGACTAGTTACGACGTGCTTCCAGAGCGGACAAAAACGGGGACAGGCTACTTTCTGAAAAGTAGCCTGTCCCCTCTACTTTCGCCACAGCGCGAGGCCGCTGAGGAGGCCGATGGCGCTTCCTCTTCAGATGAGGATGTCGCTCGCGCTGATGGTGAGATGGGGCAAAGCCTCAGGGGTCAGTTGCTCGACGCCCCGGGCTTGAATGCTTGTCTGATAGCCTTGGAGTGAGGGCTGCCGGTACACCTGGATCACACCTTCACTCAGGTCCACGATCCACACCTCACCAATTGCCGCCTTGGCATAAAGGGGCAGCTTGACCCTGCGGTCAACTACTGCGGAAGCGTCCGCAACCTCAATGAGCAGCAGTACGTCTTCTGGGCCAGGATGCGCATCCTTATAAAAGTCAGCTCGCGAACGCAGTATGGCGATGTCCGGCTGCGGTTCCGTACGGTCGTCGAGCCGGATGGGGTTCTGCACCCAGACAATGGCCGTCTCTCCTAAACGGTGGCTCAGGATTTTGGTCAGGCGCGCGACGCAGGCGGCGTGCCGGCTGCCGATCGGAGTCATCTCGATGATTTCTCCATCGAGCAATTCGACACGGTCATCTTCCGAAAAGATACCTGCCTGGGCCATCCGATGGAAGTCGTGGACCGTGAAACGGTGCGTGGAAAGCTGAATGCTCATGGGTTGAAGTCTAAGTTATTCGCGGGATTCCGTCAACAGGTCAGTCCCGCCAGAGGGCGAGGCCGCCGAGGAGACCGGCGACGTTGGAGACGATCTTGACGTTGCTGGGCAGTTTACCCGTGATGTGCTCGGCGTTGCCCCCGCCGATGTACAGGAGATCGTAGTTGAACACTAGATCCAGGGTGCGGATTGCTCGCACCAGACGCTTGTTCCATTTTTTCTTCCCGACTTTTTTGAGTACGGCATCGCCCAGCAGCTCTTCGTAGGTTTTGCCCTTTTGAAACGGATGGTGCCCGAGTTCCAGGTTCGGGACTAATTTCCCATCCACGAACAACCCTGAGCCAAACCCCGTCCCCAGCGTGACCACGAGCTCAACACCGTGACCTGCGATTACGCCGAAGCCCTGCACGTCGGCATCATTGGCGACGCGCACGGGCACGCCGAGCTTTTTCGTCAGCGCGTCTGCCAGATGGAAGCCGCCCCAATTGCCATTAAGGTTCGGCGCGGTCACAGTCACGCCTCGGCGGACCACGCCGGGAAAGCCAACCGACACGCGGTCGAACTCACCCTGTGCTTTTGCCAACTCGACGATGGTGTTGATCACGGCCCCCGGTGTGGCCGGCCTGGGAGTCTTCACCCGGCTCCGTTCCGTGAGAGGCTTGCCGGTTGCGCTTAGTACTACGGCCTTGATGCCGGTCCCTCCAATGTCGATGGCGAGAGTCAGAAGCGGTTGGGGTCTGCGAGTGACCGATGCCTCGACCGGCTCCTGCGCCGTCGTCTCCATCAGAGCGTTCTCCAGGCCCGTCCGTCGCTTTCGATGAGCCGATTCGCTTCGACCGGCCCCCAGCTTCCCACCGGATACTCCGGCAGCCATTTGGTCCCGTAGGTGTTCCAGCCCTCGAGGATGCCCGTGATCCAGGCCCAAGACGCTTCCACCGCGTCACGACGCATGAACAGCGACGCATCGCCGGCCATCACGTCTAGGAGCAGCCGCTCATAGGCTTCCGGTGACGGCGCGGCGAAGGCCTCTCCATATTGGAAATGCAGTTCGACGGGATTGGTCTTGGCCTTCGTGCCGGGGACTTTACAGATGATGCGAAGCCCGAGCCCCTCCTCGGGCTGAATCTTCATGGTCAGAATATTCGGGTCAAGCGGGGCGTCAGGGTTGGCGTTGAACAGGATCTGGGGGATCGGCTTGAAGAAGACCGCGATCTCGCTGGCCCGCTTGGCCATACCCTTGCCGGTTCTCAGGTAGAACGGCACGCCGGACCACCGCCAATTCTCGACGAACAGCTTGATCGCCACGTAGGTCTCGATCGTTGATTCGGGTTTGACGCCGGGCTCTCGGCGATAGCCTGGCACATCCTCGCCCTTCACCTTACCGGGTCCGTATTGCGCCCGCACGGTGTATTTCTCGACGTCCTTGCCAGTGATCGGCCGAAGACACCGCAGGACTTCCATGCGGGCGTTGCGGACCACATCCGGGTCGAGCGAGTGCGGGGGCTCCATCGCCACCAGGCACATTAGCTGGAGGATGTGGTTCTGCACCATATCCCGCAAGGCCCCGGCCTCTTCATAATAGGTCGCCCTGGTTCCCACGCCTTCCGCCTCGGCGACCGTGATCTGGACGTGATCGATGAACTTGTGGTTCCAGATCGGTTCGAAGATGCTGTTGGCAAAGCGCAGGACCAATAGATTTTGGACGGTTTCTTTGCCGAGATAATGGTCGATGCGGAAGATCTGGGATTCATCAAAGACCCGCGACACGGCCTCGTTGATCTTCCGGGCGGAATCCAGGTCGTGCCCGATCGGCTTCTCCACGATGATCCGCGAGAAGGGTCCCTCGCTGCTCGGTGGTTGGACCAGACCGGCGTCTCGAAGCCCCTCCACCACGTCGGCGATCGAGGTGGGCGGGATGGCGAGGTAGAAAATCCGGTTGCCGGGAAGCTTCAGATCGGCCTCGAACTGCTCCAAGCGTGTGCGGAGGTCCTTGTACGCCTTGGGATCCTCGATCGAACCGGCGACGTAGAACAGTCGTCGCTCGAAATCCGGCCAGACCTTTTCGCTGATCTTCTGGCGGGAGTATTTGACGATCCCCTCGCGGGCGATCTCCCGGAAGTCGGCGTCGCTGAGCGGCTTGCGCGCGTTGCCCAGGATCGCGTAGTTCGGCGGCAGGACGCCGTCCAACACTAGGTTATAGACCGCCGGGATCAGCTTGCGCCTCGCCAGATCTCCGGAGCCACCGAAGATGACCAGCGTGCAGGGTTGCGGGACGAGCGGACGGGTCGGTTCTGACATGGCGATGGCCTTTCCTGTGAAGCTAGGAGCTCTTTTTCACGGCGTGGCCGCCGAAGGCGTTGCGCATGGCGGCCAGCATCTTCTCGGCGAAGGAGTCTTCCTGACGTGACCGGAACCGGGTGAAGAGGGCGGCCGTCAGCGTGGGCAGCGGCACGGCCTTGTCGATCGCCTCGAGGACCGTCCACCGGCCCTCGCCCGAGTCCTGAACGTAGCCCTTCAGGCCTTCCAGCTTTGGGTTCTCCTTCAGGAACCCCGCGGTCAGCTCCAGCAGCCAGGAGCGCACCACGCTCCCGTGCATCCAGAGATCGGCGATCCTGGCAAGGTCGAGATTGTATCCGCTCTTGGACATCAGCTCGAAGCCCTCGGCATAGCCTTGCATCATGCTGTACTCAATGCCATTGTGGACCATCTTGACGTAATGGCCCGCGCCGTGGCTCCCCATGTAAGCCCAGCCGTCCTCGGGCGCGAGGGTCTTGAAGATCGGCGCCAGCTTGTCCACGATCTCCTTCTCGCCTCCCACCATCAGGCAGTAACCGAGCTTGAGCCCCCAGATGCCGCCGCTCGTGCCGGCGTCCACGTAATGGAGGCTCTTTTTCTTGAGCTCGGCGGCGCGCCGCACGTCGTCGTGGAAGTTGGTGTTGCCGCCGTCAATGATGATGTCGCCGGCGGACAGCAGGGCGGCCGCCTTGTTGACGGTCTCTTCGGTCGGGGGGCCGGAGGGCACCATGATCCAGACGGCGCGGGGCGCTTTCACCTTGGAGACCATGTCCTCGAGCGAGGTAGCTCCGACGCAGCCGACCTTTTCCGCCTGTTTCACGAGATCCGTCGTCCGGTCGTAAGCGACCACGCGGTGCTTGCCCTGTTGGAGGCGGGTGACCATGTTCATGCCCATCTTCCCGAGGCCAATGAATCCGAGTTCCATAAGATACCGCCCTTTCCCGCTCCGAACAGAGCGTTGTGGCTTGAAAAGCAGGCAGATTATAGACCAACCCTGAGGGCAACACAAAAGTCGGAACCACCGGCGCGTAATTCCCTTGATTCGTTCCGAGAGGTCGGCTAGGTTCCTGTTCCATGTATGTCATCGGCTTGATGTCGGGAACCTCCGCCGACGGCGTGGATGCCGCGTTGGTGGATATCCGGGGGACCGGACACGATCTGAAGATCACGCTCAAGGCGTTCCGCACGTTCCCGTACCCGACCGCCTTTCGCGAGCGGCTCTTGCAGGCCATGACCGGTGGGACGGTGGAGGACGTGTGTCACTTGAACGGCGCGCTGGGGGAATGGTTTGCCCGGGCGGCGTTGAAAGTCCTTAAGGCGGCTGGAGTCTCGCCTCGACGAGTGACGCTGATCGGCTCGCATGGGCAGACGCTTCATCACCTGCCGAAGCCGCGGCGCGAACCGGTCATCGGGTCGGTCCGGTCCACCTTGCAACTGGGCGCGCCGGCCGTCATCGCCGAGCGGACCGGCATCACCACGATGGCCGACTTTCGAAGTCGGGACGTGGCGGCAGGCGGGGAAGGCGCGCCGCTGACGCCCTACCTCCACTACCTGCTCTTTCGCCATCCGTCGCGTGCGCGGGCCGTGGTCAACATCGGCGGGATCTGCAACCTGACGTATCTCCCGGCCGGGGGGACGCTCCAGTCGGTCCGCGCGTTCGATACCGGCCCCGGGAACATGGTGGTTGACGGGGTCGTGCGCCACGTGACAGGTGGCCGGCATCAATTCGATCGCGGCGGCCGGCTTGCGCGCGCCGGGAAAGTTGATGAGGGCCTGCTGCGACGACTCCTCCAGCATCCCTTTCTGCGGCGCCGGCCCCCCAAGTCCACGGGGCGCGAAGAGTTCGGGGAACGGTTCATCGACCGGTTCGTCCTGCTGGGCCGGTTAGCCGGTCTTTCAGACGCGGACTTGGTGGCGACGGCCACGGCCTTCACGACGCGGACGATCGCGGACGCGCAGAAATTCCTGCCGCGGCGGGTCGCGGAGGTGTTCATCAGTGGAGGTGGCGCACGGAACCCCACGATCGTGCGGATGCTGGAAGAAGCATGGGAGGGGATTCCGGTGCGTCCAGTCGAGGCGCTGGGCTGGGACGGGCGCGCGCTGGAGGCTG
>Ga0209235_1001459_pt1 | contig 12806 bp, 14 predicted proteins | sample GraSoi013_1_20cm_4_FD_185817 | JGI IMG/M metagenome (GOLD analysis project Ga0209235, IMG submission 185817) | Grasslands soil microbial communities from the Angelo Coastal Reserve, California, USA - Sample 09_25_2013_1_20cm (SPAdes) (version 2) | ecosystem: Environmental > Terrestrial > Soil >...
CGCCCCGTCGCCGCCACCGCCGCCGCCACCACCACCGCCGCCGTCGGCCAGCGCCAGCGCAGGCAGGAGCAGGACTGCCACGAAGATCCATGCGATGCGTCGCCAGGGTGCCGTCATGACCGCCTCCGTTGCAACGTGTGGGGCCCCGCGCCGGCTGTCAAACGTGCGAAGATCATCCTCCGTTCCATGCCGCCCGCACGCGTCCGCATCATATCGGTTCCGCTCGGCGAGGCGCCCGCGGACATCCGGCGCGCCAGGGTCGGCCTGACCCTGCCCATCGTCGGCCGCGGCCCGATGACGGGCTTCGGCTCCGGCGTGCTGACCGGCCCGAAGAGCATCCTCGAACTCCTGTGGCGCCTCGTCACCTTCCGCATGCAGGTGCACGAGGGCTACGCGGTGGACGTCGCCACCGCCATCGACATCCTGGCGAAGGCGCGGCCCGACGCCGCCGCCTGGTGGCGTCACGCCGCGCCGCATCTCTTTCGACGTGGTCACCGCTTCGTCTTCGCCCGCGACTGCTGTCAGCCCGTGGAAGAGCCCTAATCCACGCGGAAGACGCAGTCGGAGGTCAGGCGCTTCACGCTCGTCTGGCCGCAGAGGGCCATGTCTCGCCGCAGCTCGTCGCGCAGGATGTCGAGCGAATTGTGCACGCCCTCGGCGCCGCCGACGGCGAGACCCCAGAGCACGGTGCGCCCGACGGCCACGACGCGCGCGCCCCACGCGAGCGCCTTGAGCACGGCCGTGCCGCGGCTGAAGCCGCCGTCGATGATGACGTCGGCGCGCTCCCCGACGGCGTCGGCGATGGCGGGCAGCGCGTCGATGGACGCCTGGGTGCTGTCGAGCTGGCGGCCGCCGTGATTGGAGACCCAGACGATCTTCACGCCCATGTCGACGGCGCGCTTGGCGTCGCGCGCGGTCATGACCCCCTTGAGGCCGATCGGGAGCCGCGTCGTCTTTTGGAGAAATTCGACGTCGCTCCACGTGAGCCGCGTCGGATAGTTGGCGTCGGGCCCACGCGGGTTCGGCGCCTTCTTCATCGCCTCGCGCGGACTCCAGCGCGCGAGGATGTCACGCTCGCGCCGGCTGTACACCTGCACGTCGACGGTCAGGCAGACGGAGAGGTAGCCGGACGCCTCCACCCGTGCGAGCAGGTCCGCCACCCACGCACGATCGCCGTGATGGTAGAGCTGGAACATCTTCGGGCCCTTGCTGGCCGCGGCCACCGCCTCCACGGACCAGCCGCTGGCGCCCGACAGGAACTGCAGCGTGTCGGCGCGCTCGGCGCCGCGGCCCATCTCGACGTCGCCCTCGTCGTGGAACAGCACGAGCCCGCCCATCGGCGCGATGACCACCGGCCACGACAGCGGCACGCCGCAGAGCGACGTCGTCGTGTCGATCTCGCGCGCGTCCACCAGGATGTCCTGGCGGATGGCGAGCCGGTCGAGCGCCCGGCGGTTGCGGCGCTTGGTCAACTCGGTCTCCGAAGCGCCGTCGCCGAAGTTCCACACCTCGAGCGGCAAGATCTTGCGGGCCTCGCGGCGAATCTCGGGCTGGGTCACGAAGCGAAAGCTCACGGTCGGTCTCCTCCTCCTCGCCGGGCCGCCACGTGGCGCTCCAGCTCGTCGAGCGTGCGCGGCCAGTCCTGCTTGAGCAGACGCGAGAGCCCGCGATCGGCGAGCAGCCGGTCGCCGGTCTGGCAGCGCGGGCAGTAGTTGGTCTCGTTCTCCGCGTACACGATACGCTGCACGGGCGCGCCGCAGTCGGGACACGGCTGGCGGAAGCGGCCGTGCACGGCCATGGCGGGGCGGAACGCCGTCACGCCCTCGGGGAACTCGCCGCCGGCCTCGCGGCGCAGGCGCTCGATCCAGTCGGCGAGCGTCGCGCGCGTGGCCTCGTAGAGGCGCTTCGTCTCGTCGTCGGACAGCGCGCGCGTCAGCTTCACCGGCGACAGCCGCGCTCGATGCAGGATCTCGTCGCCGTACGCGTTGCCGATGCCGGAGAAGATCGTCGGGTCGGTGAGCGCGCGCTTGAGCGTGTGGCTCTCGGTCGTGAGCGCCGCGCGGAACTCCTCGAGGCTCGCCGTCAGCGGCTCGAGGCCGCCGGGGTCGTGCTCGGCCAGCGCGCCCGCGCCTCGCACGAGGTGGATGGCCGCGCGCTTCTTCGTGCCCGCCTCCGTCATGACGAGCGTGCCCGTGCTGAAGTCGAATGCCGCCACGCCGATCTTGCCCGGCGGCCGCGCCCCCGCCGCCTTCCAGTGCAGGCGTCCCGCGATCATCAGGTGGATGACGACGAAGCGCTCGTCCGGGAGCGCGAGCACGATCCGCTTGCCGAGCCGGCTCACGCCGGTCACCGCGCGGCCGACGACGTCGGAGAGCGACGGATCGACGGAGCGCAAGACGAAGGGGTTCACCAGGCGGAGGCGCTCGAGCCGCGCACCGACCACGCGCTCGCGCAACGCCTCGACGTAGACGGTCACGTCCGGCAGCTCAGGCATCCTATTGCACTGGCCGCACGAGCGCGTAGACCACCCGGTCGATCGTCTCGCCGTCCTTGGTGACGTTCTTGCGGTGGCGCGCCTCCAGCGTGAAGCCGGCCTTCTCGAGCACGCGCATCGAAGCGGGGTTCCATTCGAAGACGCCGGCCTGCAGGCGGCAGAGGTCGAAGGTCATGAACGCGTACTCGGTTATCGCGCGCAGCGCCTCGGTGGCGATGCCGCGGCCCCAGTACGGCTCGCCGAGCCAGTAGCCGATCTCCGCCGAGCGGTAGAACACGTCCCGTCCGAGCTCGACGCCGATGCCGCCGACGGCCTCGCCGTCCACCGTGATGGCGAAGTCCGTCACCGGCGACTGGGCGCTCGCGCGGCCGATCCAGTCGTCCGCGTCGGCGGTCGTGTACGGATGAGGCAGCCGCGACAGGTTGCGCCACACGCGGCGGTTGTTCGCGTTGCGGACGAGCGAGGCCTCGTCGCCCACGCGCCACGGCCGCAGCGTACACCGGGTCAATTTCAATTCCATGATGAGCCGGCATTTTCTCACGGTTCCGGGCCGGGGCCGACGGCGGCGCGGGCGGAGGTACAATCGGGGCCCTATGCGCCCGGCGCCCCCCATCGCGAAGCGCGTGCCGAAGACCGACGTGGTGCACGGCGAGCGCCGCGAGGACGAATACTCCTGGCTACGCGACAAGAACAGCCCCGAGGTCACCGCCTACCTCGAGGCCGAGAACGCGTACACCGACACCGTCATGAAGGGCTCGGAGGCGTTCCAGGACGCGCTCTACAAGGAGATGCTCGCGCGCATCAAGGAAGACGACTCGACCGTCCCCTACCGGCGCGGCGCGTGCGTCTACTACTCGCGCACGGAGACGGGCAAGCAGTACCCGATCCACTGCCGGCGGCGCGACGTGCCGGGCGCGCCGGAAGAGATCACGCTCGACCTCAACCGGATGGCGGAGGGCCACGCCTTCCTCTCGCTCGGCGTCTACACCGTGAGCGACGACGGGCGGCTGCTCGCGTACTCCGTCGACTTCACCGGCTTCCGCGACTACACGCTGCACGTGAAGGATCTCGAGAGCGGCGCCCTGCTCCCCGATCGCGTCGAGAAAGTGTCGTCGGCGGCCTGGAGCGCCGACAACTCGATCCTCTTCTACGTGACCGAGGACGAGGCCAAGCGCCCGTACCGGCTCTGGCGGCATCGCCTCGGCGCCGCCGACGACGATCTCCTGCTCGAGGAGACGGACGAGCTGTTCCGGCTGGGCGTCTTCCGCTCGCGCAGCCGCAAGGTCGTCTTTGCCGCCGCCCGCTCGTTCACCTCCGGCGAGTATCGCTGGCTGCCCGCCGCCGAGCCGTTCGGCGAGTGGCGGATGATCCTGCCGCGCGAGAAGGACCACGAGTACGACGTCGACCACGGACTCGACGCGAGCGGCGAGCGGTTCTGGATCCGCACCAACGGCGGCGGGCGGCGCAACTTCCGGCTGGTGACGGCGCCGATGGACGACGCGCGCGGCGAGCGCTGGACGGAGGTGCTCGCGCACCGCGAGGAGGTGATGCTCGAGGACTTCGACGTCTTCGCGCGCCATGTGGTGGTCCACGAGCGGGAGGACGGCCTGATCCGCCTGCGCGTCCTGCGGCCGGCCGACGGCGCCTCGCACCACGTCGAGTTCCCCGAGCCGACGTACGAAGTCGACGAGGAGGCCAACGCCGAGTTCGACACCGACCGCTACCGCTTCCGCTACCAGTCGCTCGTCACGCCGGCCTCCGTCTTCGACTACGACATGGAGGGCCGCACCCTCGCCCTGCTGAAGCGTACCGAGGTGCTGGGCGGATTCGATCCGACGAAGTACCGCAGCGAGCGGATCCACGCGACGGCGCCCGACGGCACGCGGGTGGCGATCTCCCTCGTGACCCGGGCGGACGCGCCGCGCGACGGCTCGAGCCCGATGCTGCTGGCCGGCTACGGCGCCTACGGTCTGCCCTACCCGGTGAACTTCTCGTCGAGCCGCCTGAGCCTGCTGGACCGCGGCGTCTCGGTCGCCCTCGCGCACGTGCGCGGCGGCGGCGAGGGCGGCAAGCGCTGGCACGATGCGGGCCGCATGCTCGCCAAGCCGAACACGTTCACCGACTTCGTGGCCGCCGCCGACCACCTCGTCGCGCAGGGCTACACCGCGCGCGACCGGCTGGTGATCGAGGGCGGCAGCGCGGGCGGCCTGCTCATCGGCGCCGTGCTCAACCTGCGTCCCGACCTCTGCGCGGCGGCCGTGCTGCGCGTGCCCTTCGTGGATGTGATCAACACGATGCTGGACGAGTCGCTGCCGCTCACCGTCGGCGAGTTCGAGGAGTGGGGCAACCCGAAAGACCGCGCGTATTACGACGTGATGAAGGCCTACGATCCCTACGCGAACCTCGACGGGCGGCGCTATCCCGCGCTGCTCGTTCGCACGTCGCTCAACGACAGCCAGGTGATGTACTGGGAGCCGGCCAAGTACGTGGCGCGACTGCGCGTACGGTCGCCCGAGACGTCCGTGCTCTTCAAGATCAACATGGCGGCGGGCCACGGCGGCGCCTCGGGCCGTTACGATTACCTGCGCGAGATCGCCTTCGACTACGCCTGGATCCTGGGCCGCCTCGGGAGGGCCGCGTGAAGATCGCGCGCCTCGAGCACCTGCACGCCGACGCCGGCAAGGGCGCGCTCGACTTCCTCAAGCTCACCACCGATGACGGCGTCGTCGGCTGGAGCGAGTACAACGAGACCTTCGGCGGCGTCGGCGTCAGCGCGGCCATCGACGGCCTGGCGCCGCTGGTGGTCGGCAAGGATCCGCGCGCCCGCGAGGCCATCGTCACCACGCTCTACGCCGTGCGCCGGCAGGCGCCGGGCGGCGTGATCCAGCAGGCCATCGCCGCCATCGAGAACGCGCTGCTCGACGCGCAGGCGCGGGCGCTCGGCATTCCCGTGTACGAGCTGCTCGGGGGGCCCCAGCGCCAGCGGCTGCGGCTCTACTGGTCGCACTGCGGCTACTTCCGCCTGTTCGCCTCGCAGCAGATGCAGATCCCGCCGCTGCGCGGGCTGCACGACATCGTCGCCCAGGGCAAGGAAGTCGTGGCCAGGGGGTTCACGGCGCTCAAGACCAACATCTTCCTGTTCGACGCGGGCGCCCCGCACGCGCACATGCCCGGCTTCGCGCGCGCCGACTCCGAGGTGCCCGGGCTCAACGCCGAGCGCCGGATCATCGGCGCGCTGCGCGACCAGCTGGCGGCGTTCCGCGAGGGCGCCGGCCGCGACGTGGACATCCTGGTGGACCTCAACTTCAACTTCCGCACGGAGGGCTTCGTGAAGGTCGCGCGCGCCATGGAGCCGTTCGACCTCTTCTGGGTGGAGATCGACTCCTTCGACCCGGCCGCGCTGCACGACATCCGCTCGCGCATCGACATCCCGCTGGCCTCGCTCGAGAGCCAGTACACGCGGCGCGGCTACCGCGAGTTCTTCGAGCGGCAGTCGGTGGACGTGGCCATCGTGGACGCGCCCTGGAACGGCGTCGCGGAGTCGCTGAAGATCGCGGCGCTGGCCGACACCTACGAGGTCAACATCGCGCCGCACAACTTCTACGGCCACCTGGCCACCATGATGAACGCGCACGTCTGCGCGGTGGCGCCGAACTTCCGGATCATGGAGATCGACGTGGACGCCGTCCCGTGGATCGACGAGCTCTACACGGTGCCCCCCACCATCAAGGACGGCCACCTGGTCCTGCCCACGGGTCCCGGCTGGGGCACCGAGGTCAACGAGGCGGGCGTCCGCAAGCATCCCGCGAGGAGACCGGCATGAAGATCGAACGAGTCGAGCACCTGCACGCCGACGCCGGCGACCGCAACTTCGACTTCCTCAAGGTCATCACCGACGACGGGCTCGTCGGCTGGAGTGAGTACAACGAGACGTTCGGCGGGCTCGGCGTCTCCGCGGTGATCGACGGGCTGGTCCCGCTCGTCATCGGCAAGGACCCGCGCGCGTGGGAGGCGATCGTCACCCAGCTCTACGCGGTGCGGCGCCAGGCGGCGGGCGGCGTCGTCCAGCAGGCGATCGCGGCCATCGAGAACGCGCTGCTCGACGTCAAGGCGCGCGCGCTCGGCGTGCCCGTCTACGCGCTCTTCGGCGGGCCCGTGCGCGAGCGCGTGCGCGTCTACTGGTCGCACTGCGGCACCTACCGGCTCGCACGGTGGCAGGCCATGCAGATCCCCCGCCTCAAGACGCTGCAAGACGTCGTGAACCTCGGCAAGGAGGTGCGCGAGAAGGGCTGGACGGCGCTCAAGACCAACCCGATGATCCTCGACGTCGACGAGCCGTACCAGCACGCGCCGGGCTTCGCGCGGCGCAGCCGCGACTTCCCCGAGCTGAACGCGGACCGCCACGTCCTCAGGAACGTCCGCGACCAGCTCGCCGCGTTCCGCGAGGGCGCGGGCAAGGACATGGACATCCTGGTGGACCTGAACTTCAACTTCAAGACCGAGGGCTTCATCAAGATGGCGCGCGCCATGGCGCCGTTCGACCTCTTCTGGGTCGAGATCGACACGCGCGACCCGAAGGCGCTGCACTACATCCGCTCGCGCGTCGACATCCCCGTCGCCTCGTGCGAGTGCCTCTTCGGCCGCCGCGACTACCGGCCGTACTTCGAGCACCAGTCCGTCGACGTCGCCATCGTCGACACGCCCTGGAACGGCGTGGGCGAGTCGGTGAAGGTCGCCAACATGGCCGACACGTACGAGGTCAACGTGGCGCCGCACAACTTCTACGGCTGGCTGTCGACGTGCATGAACGCCCACTTCTGCGCGATCGTGCCCAATCTGCGGATCATGGAGATCGATCCCGACGTGGTGCCGTGGTACGACGAGCTGGTGACGACGGTCCCGAAGATCGAGAACGGCCATCTCGTGCTGCCCACGGGAGCTGGCTGGGGCACCGAGGTCAACGAGGCGGCGGTGAAGGCGCATCCGCCGAAGAGGCGCTGATGGCTGCCGAGATTCTGCACCGTATCGTCGACACGAACGGCATCCGCATGCACGTGGCGGAGGCCGGAGAGGGCCCGCCGGTCGTGATGTGCCACGGATTCCCGGAGTCCTGGTACTCATGGCGTCGCCAGCTCGTCGCGCTGGCGGAGGCCGGCTACCACGCCGTCGCGCCGGACATGCGCGGCTACGGCAAGACCGACCAGCCGGAGCCGATCGCGGACTACACGCTGCTGCACCTCGTCGGCGACCTCGTGGGCTTGCTCGACGCGCTCGGCGAATCGACGGCGGTGATCGCCGGGCACGACTGGGGCGCGCCCGTCGCCTGGCACGCGGCACTGCTGCGGCCCGATCGGTTCCGGGCCGTGATCGGCCTGAGCGTGCCGTTCATCCCGCGCCGGGCGACGCGCCCGACCACCACGATGCCACGCACCGACGACGCGATCTTCTACCAGCTCTACTTCCAGGAGCCCGGCGTCGCGGAGGCCGAGCTGGGACGCGACCCGCGCGAGACCATCCGGCGGCTGCTCTACTACGGCTCGGGCGACGCTCGCCGGGACCCCGTGGCGCCGGGCTCGGGCGACGTCGGCATGGTCCCGCGCGGCGGGGGCTTTCTCGGCGGCCGCAAGGCGCCGGAGACGCTGCCCGCGTGGCTCACGGACACCGACGTCGACTTCTACGCCGGTGAGTTCGCGCGCGCCGGCTTCCGCGGCGGGCTGAACTGGTATCGCAACATCGACCGCAACTGGGAGCTGCAGGCGCCATGGATGGGCGCCAGGGTCACCGTCCCCGCGCTGTACGTGACCGGGGATCGCGATCTCGTCCGAGGCTTCCGCGGCATGGACCGGCTCCTGCCCGCGCTCAAGCACTTCGTTCCGGATCTACGAGGCACGATCGTTCTCCAGGGCTGTGGCCACTGGACGCAGCAGGAGCGGCCGGCCGAGGTCAACGCGGCCATGCTGCGATTCCTGGCGGAGGTGAAGTGATGGCCGTCACCGGCTTCGAGATCACGCTGCGCCGTCCGCTGGCCGGTGGCGCGCCGTTCGGCGACGTGGGTCCCTACGAGGAGCTGAAGGGCCGGCTGCGCTACGCGATCGATCCGAGTCACGCCGCCAACCGCGGCGTCACCGATGTCGCGCTGGCGCCGAGGAACGCCGCCGGGCTCGTCGAGTTTTCCGCCGACCTCTCGCTGCTCGTCCCCGTGGACCGCGCGCGGGCGAGCGGCCGCGCGCTGATCGACGTCGTGAATCGCGGCAACACGGTGAGCGTTCCCAACTTCAACCACGCGACGCGCCCGGCCTTCACGGCCGGCTCCGATCCGAACCCGCCGATCGACGTCGGCGATGGATTCCTGATGCGCCGCGGCTACGTCGTCGCCTCGTGCGGCTGGCAGTTCGATCTGCCCGACGTGCCGGGCCTGATCCGGCTCCACGGCGTGGAGGCGCGCGAGCAGGGCCAGCCGCTGCGCGGTCGCGTGTACGTGCAGCTGCAGGCGCCGGAGGACGTCGCTGACTTCCTGCTCTCCGACCGCGCTCACCACGCGTACGCCGCCGCCGATCTCGACGAGCGGGACGCCGTGCTGACCGTGCGCGACATGCCCGACGCCGAGCCGGAGGTGATTCCGCGCGCGAAGTGGAAGTTCGCGCGCGCCGAGAACGGCCGCGCGACGCCGGATCCTCGCCACGTGTGGCTGGAGGGTGGCTTCACGAAGGGCCGGCTCTACCACGTCGCCTACACCGCCACCGGCGCCCAGGTGGTCGGCCTCGGACCGGTCGCGCTGCGCGACTGCGCCGCGTGGCTCAAGAGCGGCGAGGCGCCGGTGCACGTGCGCCGGGCCTACGCGTACGGACGCTCGCAGACGGGCCGCCTGCTGCGCACGCTGATCCATTACGGCCTCAACGACGACGAGCGCGGTGACGAGGCATTCGACGGCGTCATCGCCAACGTCGCGGGCGCCATGCGCGGCGAGTTCAACCAGCGCTTCGGCCAGAACAGCAAGGACCGGCCGTGGACGATGTGCCACCTGGAGCCGTTCCGGGTCGAGCCGCGCGGCCGGCTGAGGGTGATGTACACGAACACCTCGGCCGAATACCATCGCGGCGACGCGTCGCTGGTCCACACCGACCCCGATGGCGCGCGCGACCTCGAGCACGGTCCGAGCGTGCGCGTCTACCACTTCGCGGGCACGGAGCACGGGACCGGCGTGTGGCCGCCGACGGACACGCAGCCCGCGCCGGCCGATCCGCACGGCTGGGTCGACCGCTCCCAGAACCTGCGCGGCGTCGTGAACTACGGCCGCCTGCTGCGCGCGTGCCTGATCAATCTCGACCGCTGGGTGACCGACGGCATCGCGCCGCCGCCGAGCCGCCATCCGCGCGTCGCCGACGGCACGGCGATGGCGCCGGAGACGCTGGCCAAGACGTTCGACGCCATTCCCGGCGCGCGCTACCCGCGCCGCCACGCCCGCCCGCTGCGCCAGGACTACGGCGCCGACGCCGAGATGCGGCGGATCACGGTGGCGCCGCCGAAGTCGGGCGCGCCCTACGGCACGCGCGTGTCGGCCGTGGACAGCGACGGCAACGAGGTCGGCGGCATCGTCCTGCCCGAGCTGGCCGTCCCGCTCGCGACCCACACGGGCTGGAACCTGCGCCACGCCGACATCGGCGGCGTCGAGCAACTGCTCGTCTTCGCCGGCGCCACGCTGCCCTTCGCGAAGACGCGCCGCGAGCGCGCGGCCTCCGGCGATCCGCGCCCGGCCATCGCCGAGCGCTATGGGTCGCGCGACGACTATCTCAAGCGCGTCCGCGCGGCCGCCCGCGCCCTCGTGGAGGACGGCTACCTGCTGGAGGAGGACGTCGAGACGTCGCTGACGTTCGCGGCGCGGATGTGGGACGCCTTCGCATGAGCAAGCCGAAGACGTTCTCGCTGCCCTGGGGCAGCGGCGTCATCCAGGAGGAGGCGCAGATCGAGACGCCCTACCACCGGCCGACGGTCCAGCTCCTCAAGTTCACCCGCGGCGAGGCGGCGGGATCGTACGAGATCCGACTCTGCCACTACGACCGGAAGGGCCGCTTCCAGCGCTCGCCGCTGATCCTGGATGCGGCCGACGTTCCGCGGCTCGGTCGCGCGCTGCGCCGGACGCCGAAGCTCCGGCGGCTGCTGGCTCCGCTGACCCGCTAGAGCAGCGGCGCCAGCGCGGCGCTCGTGTCCTTGCCCGCGACGACGGGCACGACCTCGAAGCCGATCAGATCGGACCACTGCGCGACCCAGCGCTGCAGCAGCGTGACATCGTCGCACTCCATCAGCTGAAAGCAGCGCCCCATGTCGGCCTGCACCCAGCTGCCGACGAAGGCGAGCCCGTCCGGCATCTGCCGGCCTTTGTCGCGGAACCGACGGTAGACGGCCTTGCCGTCCTGGTTCTTGAACGTCTCGATGACCATGAACAGCATGGCGCCCCCTCTCGCTCAGTCGCCGGCGCCGCCGACCTCCGGATGCAGCCCGAACTTCTCGGGCATCGGCAGCCCGGCCGAGCGCCGCTTCTCCACGCGCGCTTCGATACCCGCCCAGTAGCATTTGGCGAAGTAGGCGATGTCGTGCGTCTGGCCGGCGTCGACGTCCAGGTCGAGGTCGCCGTTGACGCCGACGCTCTTGAGGTGCAGCGAGCGGAACCGGTGCTCGCACTCGCGCGCCGCGTCCCAGTAGACGTCCGTGACGAGCGCGTTGCGCAGCCGGCCTTCTGGAGTCGTCGCGCATCCCGCCAGCAGGAGCGCAGCAAGCCGCAGCGCGCGGCGCCCCATCAACGGTCGACGATGGCGACCGCGCGGGTCCAGCCGGCGGAGGCGCCGCGGATCTTCACCGGGAAACAGGCGATCGTGAAGCCGTGGCCGGGTAGCGCCTCGAGGTTGTGCAGCTTTTCGAGGTGACAGTAGCCGATCTCGCGCCCGGCCTTGTGCCCCTCCCAGATCAGCGAGGCGTCGCCGGTCTTCTCGAATTTCGCCTTCGTGTGAACGAACGGCGCGTCCCACGACCAGGCATCGGTGCCCGTCACGCGCACGCCGCGCTCGAGCAGGTACAACGTCGCCTCCCGGCCCATGCCCGCGCCCGCCTCCACGTAGTCGGGCTTGCCGTAGGCCGAGCCCGCGCGCGTGTTGACGACGACGATGTCGAGCGGACGCAGCGTGTGGCCGATGCGCTTCAGCTCCGCCTCCACGTCCTGCGCCGTCACCACGTCGCCGTCGGGCCGGGCACGGAAGTCGAGCTTCACACCGGGTTGGAAGCACCACTCAAGTGGCACCTCGTCGATCGTGATCGCGCGCTCACCGCGGTTCATCGTCGACGCGAAGTGGTACGGCGCGTCGAGGTGGGTGCCGTTGTGGGTCATGAGGCGGATCCACTCGATGGCCCAGCCCTCGGCGTCCGGCAGCTGGTCTTCCTTCAGCCCCGGGAAGAATGTGGTGACGTCCTTCGCAGTGTCGCGGTGGCGGAGGTACTCGATCTTCGGGCCGTAGCCGGGCGGATCGGAGACCACATCGTTCTCGATCGGCATCGACAGGTCGACGATGGTTCTGGCCATGCCGGGAGTTTATGCGATTCTGGGGCGGTGGTCAGGCTCTACCTCGTCCGTCACGGCAAGGCCGCGGCATCCTTCTCCGAGGCGCCCAACCCCGGTCTCGACGCGACCGGCACCGCGCAGGCCGAGGCGATGGCCGAGCGGCTCGCGCCGCTCGGCCCGCTGCCCATCGTCACCAGCCCGCTGAAGCGCGCGCGCGAGACGGCGGCGCCGCTCGAGAAGCGCTGGCGCTTCACCGCGCGGATCGAGCCGACGGTGGGCGAGATCCCGTCGCCGATGGAGGATCCGGCGGCGCGCGGCGAGTGGCTGCGTGGCGTGATGGCCAGCGCGTGGTCGGCTCAGCCGGAGGACCTGAAGCTCTGGCGCCAGGACGTCGCCGGCGCGCTGCTGGCGCTCCAGCGCCCCACCGTCGTCGTCACCCACTTCGTCGCCATCAACGTGGCCGTCGGCATCGCCGAGGGCGACGACCGCGTCGTCAGCTTCGCGCCCGACAACTGCTCGGTCACCGTGCTCGACGTGGAGGACGGCGCCTTGCGTCTCGTCCGCCGCGGCGTCGAGCGGGCGACCCAGGTGCTCTGAGACCCGAGAGTCGGAGTAGAGATGACGATTGCTCGTAACCCCCTCCACAGATCCGGACGTGCGGCATTACCGCATCCGGCTCCTGCCTTGGGTGACAACGCCGAAGCGGACGAGGGGAGAGGGATGGCAGATACGTGCGGGTGGAAGCCACCGGTCGAGGTATCG
>Ga0209235_1001463_pt1 | contig 12798 bp, 14 predicted proteins | sample GraSoi013_1_20cm_4_FD_185817 | JGI IMG/M metagenome (GOLD analysis project Ga0209235, IMG submission 185817) | Grasslands soil microbial communities from the Angelo Coastal Reserve, California, USA - Sample 09_25_2013_1_20cm (SPAdes) (version 2) | ecosystem: Environmental > Terrestrial > Soil >...
GTGGTTACTGCCCCTGCGGTGCAGAGTGCTCCTACCAAGAAGCCGCCGCTATTCGTCTGTGCAACGCTTTTGGCCAACGAGTAGCTGTATGGGATGTTGTACGCCTTGGCCCATGTCGCGGAGGTCGACGATGGTGGTGGTTGAGGCTTTGTTGCGGCTACAGTATGAATAGGAGAAAATTGGGTAAAGACGGGAACTATTGTGAGCATCAGAACCGCTAAGGTAATCGCGAAGGGGGCTGTCCTACCGTGGTACATTAGAAGTCAACTATTTCCTAGGATGTATATAAAAGGTACTATCATGATAGCAACCGAATTGATCTCTAGGTGGGAGATTGAGCCGCTCCAGGGCTTTCGGAATGCAGGCACTTCTAAGCTACTATACGTGTAAAAGCTTTTAAGTTATGGCTCTCGACCTAAAGATCATGGTTACTTGGAGTCCTCGAAACACAGTAATCGTTGCAGTATTATTGTCGGCGTTGGTTGGAGGCGTCACCGGGTTTAGTGCGAGCTATCTTTCTCGCGCCGGTCCGACTGCTCAGACACGGGATTTCTATCTCTTCGGAGTGGACCAATCGTTCAACTCGACCCTCGCCTCGGGACTCAGAGGTGACTACGCGTTCTCTTCGAGCGTAATCCACGTGAACAAGGGTGACACCCTGGTAGTTCGCTTCTACAACCCGACTGACGCAAATCATACCTTTACGATTGGTTCGCCTTATGGAAACGATGTGGTCGTGGCGGGACGCCCAACTGATACCAGTCCGATCCATAATGCAACCATTACCATAGGTGCCAGCCAGGCTGGAATTTTTCCGTTCTACTGCAGGTTCCACATGCCATCTATGTCGGGAAGTATCGTCGTCCAGGGATAATCTGGTCCCCTCCTCATGGCCATACCCTGGATCAACCCTCTGTTCGATTGTTGGAGCAACAGTGTCGCTTTAGTTTCCCAAAAAGAGCTTAGTGAGATTCACCATTAGTGCACGGTGCCCTGGTGGGTTCTTGAAAAATAGGAAGAGTTGAGGGGGTTGTCTAGATCGGTCTAGCTGTCAGTCTCGCAGTCTGCCTACTGCCTGGAGAATGTGCTCCCTGCTGCTGACTTGCTGGTATGGCCGGATCTTTTCTCCATTTCCATTACTGGCTTGTTTCGCTGTGGGGTTGAGCTTCACCCAGTCGGGAATGATAACGGCCCTGATCAATTCTTGGACCGTTATGCCGCGGTCCTCGGCTTCGTTTGTTAGGAGTTTGAAGTTCTCGTCGCGGAGGGAGAGCATGAATTTTGCCAAAGAGTCACCTAATTAGAGGGGAGTTGTTCGATGCCGGCAGTTCATATAAACGTTCCGAAAAAAAGTAAGGAAGATTTTCCTCTCAAGAGAGTAAACACATCGGAAGGAATACCTATCAATCCGTGCTCGCCTCTCCTATTTCGAGGATAGAGCGTCCCGTTCGATCGCTGCTGCCATGCGAGAGCCAATTGAACTTCATCTCAACGAAGCTCCGAAGCTCCGTAGTCCAATCCTAATTGCGGGACTTCCCGATAGTGGACGTGTTGCGAAGATTGTTCTCGATCATCTTGTCAAGACCCTCAAAGCCGTTCCACTAGGTTACCTTCATTCCGATTATCTTCCACCTCGCGTCCTGCTGAAGCCTGACGGGACGCCGGAGTTGATGAAGCATGAATTCTACTACTGGGTCAACAGCGATGAAGCTGGCAACGATCTAGTTCTCTACACTGGAGACGCTCAGCCGATACTTCCTGAAGGAGCTTTCCGACTCTCAGAGGCCGTCGTCGATCTCGCGGAACGACTGGGCGTAGGCACACTCATCACTGTGGGTGCTTTCATTACTGGAAGAATCTCTGACAACCCCAAGGTCTACGGAGCAGCCAGTGAGTCCGATCTCGTCAAGGAACTCAAAGCTCTAGATGTTCAGATCATAGACAGCGGCGCAGTAACCTGGATGAACGGACTAATCCCCGGCCTTGCGAAAGTTCGAAACCTCAAGGGACTATTCCTTTCCGGGGAAACCTCCGGTTTCATGGTGGATCCGAGAGCAGCGATGATAATCCTGCGGGTCCTGATACGAAAGCTAGGGTTACAGATCGAGATGAAAGAGTTAGAGGATCAAGCGAAGGAGATTGATGATGCTCTCAAGAAGGGTACGGACAAGGAATCCCAGGCGGCCCAGCCAGGCAAAGCAAAGTACGTAGGATAGAATCCTTTCCTAGCCTGCGCTTCATTCACTTCGCCCAGATTACGGAAGCCGATTCTCATCGGATGGCACGGGTTCGCTAATGTTCTAGACCCCGGAGGCCTGGCTCAATTGTTTGAGCACAATTTTTCTCTCTATGGTATCGCTTAGATGGCTGATGTCTGATTCCCAGTAGACAGTCTCCGCTTCGTTCGATTTTATTTTTCCCTTCCAATCCCTGATGTGTAGATAGTGTATTCTCTGCCTCTCTCCATTCGACGCCGTATAGTAACGGACGCGAATCGGTGTGATCTTTTCGACTCGTATCCCTAGTTCCTCTCGCATCTCTCTCTTCAGAGCCCGGTTCAGCGATTCCCCCACCTCGACGTGCCCCCCTGGAAGCAAAACTAGCCCCGGGTCCGCGTGATCATCGGCTCGTCGTTTTTCGACAAGAACTGCACCGTCGCTTATCAGAACTCCACTCACGCACTCAGCAACAGCTTTGCGCGGCGCCGGCGCTGAGAATTCACTCTTCATTTGGATCTCTCTTCAGGCCTACTTGGTCTCTTCCTTTGTGTCTACTACACACATTCAACCGGCAACACTGGGCACTAGACGCGCACACTGATTGAATGCCATTCGCCAGGAACCACATATGTGCGGAAGTGCGGATCTCTCACAAGCCGTGTCAGGTAGGATCGGATCGCAGGCTTTCCCTGCAACCTTCCGCCCCAGCCGCCAAAGAGCGGGTTGAGATTGGCGGTCACAATAATGCTCCCGGGATGCGTGAGACGGCGGAGATGTGGAAGGTATCGTGGATATTCGCGCCAGTCACCGTCTAGGAACACAACATCGTAGAGGCCCTTCAGTTTGGGAAGGATGTTTTGTCCTCGCCCATGGAGAACTTTGATTCGCCTAGAGAGATCTCGCTGCTTCAACGCTTGCTCTGCAAGAGCCGCATGCAGTGGGTTCTCCTCAATCGTGTCCACCTGACAGCCAGGTCCTGCCGCGGAAGCCATTACGGCAGCCGTGTACCCGTGACCACAGCCGACCTCTAAAATTCGTCGCGCACGGGTCAATGATGCAACCACTGTCCATAGAGGCGCCTGCAACGGGTCGCTAGGGTACATGTCGCAATCCCGCCCGTGCTTACGACGGTGCTGGTTCGATAAGTGGTACAGGTCGAGATGAGCATCAGCCCGACCAGCGTAAATCTTCATGAGCAGTTGCTCAACGCTCTTCTTCAAGGTCTCATTCCCCCTTTCGCAGCTTCAGACTATTAACGCGAACTAATGACGACTAGACGTTGACCTATTCGAACACTCCCGTAGGCGAGGAGGATCAGACTGAACCAGAGCAAGGCGAACGTGTCCTTTCAGCTAAGCCGGGCAAGGCAAAGTACGTAGGATAGCCCACACAACCTGCGACTTGACGGTCTTCTGGCTCAAACAACTGAGCTGGGAGGATAACTCACTTTGAGAAATCATAATAATCCGCCGTGTCCATTTATCAAATGAACATCATTGGCAAGCGATGATTTGGAGAAGTTGAAGCATGAATTCCTGAAGCTGACCACCGAGGAGAGAGCTTCGATAGCAAGGGTCATGCTCAAGGGAGCTGTAGAGTACGCGCGAAGAAAGAAGAAAGTAACTGTGCGAGCTACTCGGACCAATTGAAGAAGATCTTCTCATAGAATTATTGCACGCTTGGCGTGACAGGAGAGCATCCGAGTTCTGGACAGCAGTCGACCAGCTCAAGTCCTCCGATGAAATGAAGGAGAAGGTCTGCAAGAACTAGTCTCGGTGGGAGCACGCCGGGATCGCCAAATTCAAGTAAACGGTTTACCATGGCAAACCTCTGCGGTTCTTCTTTTGACTGAAGTAACTGTGGCGACGAAGAGAGGTATCGAGGAGTTGAAGCGGATAGATGCCATCGTTCGCCGCCGAAGGCTCCTTAACCGGAGCGACCTAGTCAGACAGGCGATTAAGCTCTATCTCACACTGTCAAGTCTTGACACTGGCACTCGGCTCAGGATGCTCCGTCTCTTCAATGAGAGCGAAGGAGTCTCCGGGAAGACTGGAGCGCAGCTAGTTGAGGAGGCTCTGAGAGAGGAAGACTGCTGAGGCTCATCTTGAGCCAGCATACTTGGCGAGCTATTCAAATCCGTAGATGAAAGAGCTGGGCGATCAAGCAAAGGAGATCGACGACGCCATCAAGAAGGGCGGCTACAAGGAGCCTCCAGGAGGTCAGCCGGGTAAAGGTAAGTACGTCGGATAGAGTCTATTCCTAGCGTTACAGTCTACAAGAAAGCTCCGTTAGCGACTCAAGAGATACGCTTTCGAGCTGAATCGGAACATGAGGAATCGCATCATCGTTGCTGGGGGCAGTGGCTTCATTGGCCGCTTGCTCACCGACAGACTTGTCTCTGAAAACAGAGATGTCGTTGTCCTGACCCGAACGCCGCAAGAAGATGCACGGTCGATTCGTCAAGTCCGGTGGGATGGGCGTACGCTGGGCGACTGGGCGAGAGAACTCGAAGATGCGCGGGCACTAATCAATCTCGCCGGGCGATCAGTGAATTGCCGATACAACGAGCGCAACAGGAGGGAGATTCTGGAGTCGCGAGTAGATTCGACGCGCGTGCTGGGAGAGGCAATCGCTCGTTGCAGCAAACCTCCTCCGGTCTGGCTTAACGCCAGCACGGCCACTATCTACAAACACACATTCGACCGGCAGATGGATGAGGCCACCGGCGAAATTGGCGCGACTCCGGAGGCCAAGGATGCATTCTCGATCGAGGTCGCGCGAGCTTGGGAAGAAGCGTTCTTCCGCGCGTCCACGCCTGCGACACGGAAGGTCGCACTGCGCACCGCGATGGTCTTCGCCTCGAGCAAGGGTGGCGTTTACCGGGTCCTGCGAGGGCTCACACGATGGGGGCTGGGGGGCGCTATTTCCGGCGGGCGTCAGTATGTTTCCTGGATTCACGAAGCTGATTTTGGCCGCTCCGTCGAATGGTTGATTGATCGAGACGATTTCAGCGGGCCAGTCAACCTGGCCTCGCCGAACCCGATTCCGCAACGCGAGATGATGAGAATCGTACGTCGGGAGCTTGGCGTACCCTTTGGATTGCCTGCGACGCGCAGGATGCTTGAAGTTGCGGCTTTTGTTCACAGGACCGAGGCCGAACTGATAGTCAAAAGCCGCCGCGTTGTCCCAGGCCGGCTGCAGGCAGCAGGCTTCCAGTTCGGTTTCCCTAGAATGGAAGATGCCGTGCGAGAGATTGAAGGCCGCTTAAGATTGGGTTAGGACTTCAACGATCGAGCTGATTATGGGGCTATCCCTTATTTCTCAAACCTAGTTCCGCCCACAGAGTTACGCCTATTTTGACCGCAAGATTTGGAGTCAAACCCTTTATTTTTGATTACTCTCCCGTGATCGAGCCATGCTTTCAACTCAAGCGGCAGTAGTCGCAAATCGGCTAGGATCTGTGATTGACGGGAAGCTTGTTCGTACGAAGATTAGCACCCCTCTCGGGTCGATGATCGCCGTCTCGGATGACGCAGCGTTATTCCTACTCGAATTTGAGAATCGTGCGGCATTCACAGGCGAACTTCGTCGTCTAGAGCGAAACTTTGGACTGGTCGGTTCAGGCACCAACACTGTTCTAAAAATGCTCATCGCTCAGCTCGACGATTATTTCGCCGGCGAATCTGCCGCTTTTCAAATCCCTACAATTCAGCATGGAACAGCGTTTCAAGAAGCCGTCTGGAATGCCTTGAAACAGATTCCTCCCGGACAGACACGCAGTTATGGTGACATTGCTGAAGTGATCGGACGACCCGATAGATCTCGCGAGGTTGGACAGGCAAACGGCGCCAACAAGATATCGCTCGTTGTGCCATGCCATAGAGTGATTGGTTCGGATGGCTCGCTTGTCGGATACGGCGGAGGAATATGGCGGAAAAAATGGCTTCTGGATCACGAACGACGGTACGCGTGGACCTTGTTCGAACATAGTTAGATAGCACTCAGTCGGTCCACGTGACTGTCCTCAAATGATGTTTCGAAGTCGTCACTCCTAATCTAAAATCTCCGAGAAAAATAATTGGCGGAATATGCCGCTGTTCCCATCTATCACCAAGGTAGGCTCAGTGCCCCTGCTAGGAACTTGTTGAGGGGGTCAAGTTTCTTACTTGCTTGGACGAAATCCTTCATGAATCTTGGGCCCGTAACTTGTGCATTGCTGAATCGGACCCCTGCGGTAATGTCCTTCAGTTTCAAATCCTCGGCGAAAGGATGGTTACGGTCAAACCCGGCTGGGGGTCTCTTCAAGGATTCACCCTCCATCTTCAACCCACTCTCCTTGACTCGTCTCCAAGCCTCGGGCCGAGACACGATCGCCCTACGGACCCTGTTGAGGGTCGGGGGATCAGGATGCCATATGCCTGCGCCGGCAAAACTGTCTCCCGGTGCAAGGTGAAGGTATAGCCCGGTGTAAGACTTCTTTCCTCCTCGACGGTGCCAGAACTCCATGGCCACATTGGTCTTGTAGGGACTCTTGTCCTTGGAGAAGCGAATGTCACGGTAGATCCGGAAGAGAGACCCGCCAAAAGGCCGAGGGTCTGCCACAAGGTATGGGCTAACTGCCTTCAATTCGATCTTAGCGTCTTTGATGAACCGCAGGCTAGGAGTGAGCACAAACCTCTCATATCGGGGCTTGTTCTTCTGAAACCATACTCTGTTATTGTTTCTAGCCAAGCCCCCCAGAAACTTGAAGAATTCAGGAGAGAAGTAGGACCCGCTGGACTTCGAGTTCAAATCCATCAGTACTTACTCGCGGATTTCGTATTGTTAAGCTCTGCTCACTCAGATCCAAGTTCTTTCATCAGCGGCCGAATTTCCGTCCGGCTTAGCTCTCAAGAGAAAACATAGAGAACGCTCAAGAGAGAAAAACATAGAAGCATAGGAAAACACTCACGACGAGTGACACAAAGTGAAAGACCCCACTCTTAGCTGGCTGCTTGATCCCAAGGACCCGTCGGTACGACATCAGGCTCTCATCGATCTACTCCACAAGTCAAGGGATGGAAAAGATGTCTTGGCCGCACGTGATAAGATTCCAAGCTACCGGCCTGTCAAGAAGATCATCGGAACACAGACAAGCAAAGGTATCTGGTCTCCCAAGGAGACCTGTTATCGTCCAAAATGGGCGTCGGCTGTCTGGCCTCTAGCACTTCTCGGAGAAATGGACGCTCCTCCCGATCCTAGAATCAGTTCGGAATGCGAGAGATTTCTCGACCTTCACCAGACAGAGACCGGCGCGTTCGCCTGCCCGAGCAAGGTCGAGGAGAGCAAGAGATGGGACGAGCCGTGTCTCACAGGAAATATGATTCGGACTCTGATCAAGTTCGGCTACTCCAACGACCCGCGGGTCAGAAGAGCGATCGACTGGCTGCCGAAAGATCAGCTGGAAGATGGTGGTTGGAACTGCGATCATCCTGAGAAGAAGGTGAAGCACAGTAGCTTCATGTCCACCATCGAGCCCTTATGGGCCTACTCTGAGATTCCAAGACAGAAATGGACCCGGAAAATGAAAAGCTCCATCGGTGAAGGAGCAGATTTTCTCCTCATGCATCACGTATACAAATCGGATAATCATCACTGGCAAGAAACCTATCCATTCTTCACCAAACTACACTTTCCAATGTACTACTTCTACGACATCCTCCACGCACTCCGTGTATTGACGAAGCTTGGCTACGAAGACGATGAGAGGACTAGGAGCGCCGTTCAACTGCTACTGTCAAAACGCAGACCCGATGGAGCTTGGAACCTCGAAGGCGACTGGTATCGAGAAGGCGACTTCTTCTATCCAAGCGGCAAAGGCCGAAAAGCGCCTGTAGCGGTTGAAGAGGTCGGAAAACCCAGCAAGTGGATCACTCTGAATGCCTACAGAGTCTTGACCCAGACTGGCGACCTTGACCCAAACCAAGATTCGTAACGGTGTTAGCAATGATTAATCTAGATGAGAGGCCCTTGTAGCTCACCCATGATGGCATTGAAGAGTCGCATGGTCGAATTCAAAGCAGAAGGCGGACTGGGAAAGGGATACCTGGCGTCGCCTGAAAAGCCACGCGGGGGAGTCCTAGTTCTGCATGCTTGGTGGGGGCTCAACGATTTCTTCAAAGGCTTCGCTAACAGGCTAGCCTCTCAGGGATTTCTCGCACTAGCACCGGACCTTCATGACGGTGCTGTAGCAACGTCCGTAGAGGGGGCGAAGGAGCTCCGGTCAAAAATCGCCGACGAGAGAATAAAGCAGATAGTCCTAGGAGCAACCGACTACCTACGGGCAGACCCATCAATATCCGGACACAAAATCGGTGTCGTGGGCTTCTCCATGGGAGCAGCATGGTCATTGCTATTGAGCACGCTGAAGCCCGAAACTGTTGGAGCGGTTGTGGTCTTCTACGGGAGCTACACTATGGATTTCTCAAAAGCCGAAGCATCCTTTCTGGGTCATTTCTCACCCGAGGATGAATGGGAACCCATCGGGGACGTGCGCGCTACAGAGGAGAAGATTCGTGGGGCCGGAAGGGAGGTCTCGTTTCACTTCTATCCGGGAACGAAACACTGGTTCGTCGAAGAGAATCGGCCCGTAGAGTACAACCGGGACGCCTCAGACCTAGCTTGGAAGAGGACGCTAGACTTCTTCAACAAGAAACTACGGTAATCCGATAGATCGGCTCAGTCGCAAGCACCGACCTATTATACGCAATGCGCAATTCGCCCAGTTGGATGAGCCCTGATTACCGAGTAATCATCGGCGACAGTCGTCGAATGAGCGAAGTCACCGACGAATCGGTCCACCTTACCGTGACCTCGCCCCCATATCCTATGGTATCGATCTGGGACGACTCTTTCGCGGAAGCTTCAGCTCCATCCTACGATGATATGCACGAGTACCTCAACGAGGCTTGGCGTGAAGTCAGAAGAGTGCTCGTCCCTGGAGGCATTGCATGTATCAATATCGGAGACGCTACCCGGACCTCGAAAGGCGTCTTCCACCTCTACCCGAACCATTCCAGAACAATCGAGAACTTTGAGAAGCTCGGCTTCGTAACTCTGCCCTACGTGCTCTGGAAGAAGCCCACCAACCGGCCGCATTACAAGGGCAAAGGAGCGTTCCTGGGATCAGGATTCCTTCCACCAAACGCGTACGTAACGCTCGATATGGAGTACGTCCTCATCTTCCGCAAAGGCCCACCACGTACCTTCCCGCCAAAAGACCCTAGACGTTACGACAGCAAGTTCACCAAGAAAGAACGGGACGAATGGTTCTCACAAGTCTGGAAGGTCCCTGGTGCTAGACAGGATATTGAGGGTCTTGAGCGGCGAGTAGCAGCTTTTCCAGAAGAGATTCCCAGAAGATTGATCAGAATGTTCTCGATTCTAGGAGACACGGTCCTCGACCCGTTCCTTGGGTCTGGCACAACTCTCAAAGTAGCCATGGACCTCGACCGCAAGTTCGTGGGCTACGAAAAACTCCCACAAATGGCCGAGATCATCAAACAGAGACTAGGATCCAACCGGAGGCCAGTCGAGTTTCTTGAACAGGGCCTTGTCGTCAACGAACTCGTAGGATAGATCTGAGTTAACTACTCGTCCTCGAAGACCATCACGTCCTTTGTTTTCTTCACCATGTCGCCGAAGACTCCCTTGTATCTGGTGGCCCGAATCGGAGTGTCGTCAATGTAATGGTACTCGTCTCCTTCTCTGCGCCTAGGCTTGCCGAGGATCAGCCGATGATACTTCACCCCGTGTCTCTCTAACCATGCTAGAGTAGCTTCTCTGTGAGCTTCTGTTCTTGCGGTGAAGAAGCAGATGAAGTGCCCCCGATCATACCATTGATTGATCTTTCTGATCGAGTCAGGATATGGCTGAGCGCTTGACATCAGCTCAGGATGTTCATTGTCCACATGCTCGCAGATGCACCCATCAATATCGATAATGAAGATCTTCCCCAACCAGACTCGTCCATCGAATGGCCTATGGAATGCTTAGAATGTTTCTAATTGCGCATACGTTCTCAACGAGCGCGTTGGATGGATCTGACGAATCCGGTTAGCGCGCGTAGATTAGGGACTCGATAATCGGGGTCGCCTCCCCGGTTTCCTTTACGATGAACGATTACCGAGATCATTCCGACAGCCTTTGCTCCTTCGATATCGGTTCTCGGATTATCGCCCACGTAGATGCTAGATTTCGGTTGCACTCCGAGCTTTCTTGCAATGAGAATAAATGACTCATGACCAGGCTTGACCCTCGGCGTGTCTTCGCCTGCGACCACAATGGCTTCGAACAGATTGTGAAAAGGGACCCCTCGTATTCTCTTCCTCTTCATTCCTGGTGTTCCGTCGCTGTCCGAGACAAGACCAAGCTTGTAACCGGCGCGTTTCAGTTTGCGGACTGTCGGCTCTGCGTCCCGAAAGGGAGGGCTATTCGCCGCATAGACTCTCCAGTATTGGAGAGTTAGATTGTGGATCCATTTTGGATCCATCCTCTTCAGACCCAATTCCTTGAATAACGTCTTCCACAATACGTCTCTGTTGTATCGGAATTTTCGCCCCAACATCTCATGATCTATACGTCGCAGATGTTCGAATAGTCGGACATAGCCGACGGAGTAGCCATTTCTCTTCAGTTGCATTGAAACAAGTTTCGCGACAGCAAGCAGTGCTAGTCTGGCACCGATAGTAGATCTGAGTAGGGTGTTGTCTAGGTCGAAGACTATGGCTTCGATGTGTCGGGCCAGAATCGCTACTGCCCTCTAGTTGTACGTCTCAGGTCTTCTGTCAGCGAACCGTTCTCTTCGGAGACGGTTATGGAATGAGAGGTCGATTTCCTGGGTCGAAATTCCTTCTCCCATTCTGGAAACTGACGCGATTTTTGGATGAGAGATCTTTGTTCTAGGATCCTCTCGCAGGCTAATGATCATGCTGTGCCCATTGAACCAGGGTGGCGCGTAGACGTTAGGCGCGACTATCGGCATGCGATTCTCTAAGCAGCGAACAGTAACGTATTGTTGCCATGGCGTGATTCCAGGTTTCACTATTCTCGACGGGCAGAGAATTAGCTCGACACCGTTCAAGGCATAGATGCGTGATGGCTCAGGAAAATCAACATCGTAGCAGACCAGTATGCCGATCTTGTACCCCTTCATCTGAAAGACGGGATAGGAGCTCCCAGGCCTAGCGTACTTCCTTTCAAAACGGAACAAGTGGACCTTGAACTGTCGCCCAATAATTTCCCCATCTTCTCCAATAACCGGACTGCTTAGCCGCACCTGTCCCTTGACCTTTTCATAGAACGCCCCTCCAACAACAGCCACTCCATACTCCTCAGCCAGCGACTGCAGGCCTGGCAGAGGGCTCATGGGCGCGGGAATCACTTTCTCCGGCAACCAATGCTCAGGCAGACAGATGATATCTACTTCTCTCTCTGCAACTTTCTTCGCGAGCTTCACCGCGTGAAAGATCGTATCCTCCACGGATGTCTCGATTGGTTTGACCTGCACTGCTGCGGCTCGGATTATCTTCTTCGCCACTAAAAGAACAGTCCCAAGTTAGTCTCTCATTCTCTTGACGGCCAGGTCGACTAGCAGTCGCGCAACCTCCCGCTTCTCAGCCAGAGGAATGTGCACAACTTTCTTTCTACCATCGACAACATACAGCTCGTTCGTATCCACCTGGAACCCTACGCCCTCGTGTCCGACATCATTCGCTGCCACTAGGTCAGCATTCTTCTCGTGTATTATCTTGAACGCTTCATCAATCAGCTCTTCATTCGACACATTGTGTTCGGTCTTGAAGGCAACTAGGAATGTTTTCGGGCTTGCTCTCCGGATCTCCTCCAATATCTTGGGAGTTGCGCGAAGTTCCAGGTTTATCTGTGGTTTCTCGCGGGTCTTGATCTTCTTAGGAGCGACCGTCACAGGTCTGTAATCTGTCGGAGCGCCTGCGGCGAAGACTAGATCTGGCGCAGTCTCCTTGAGTTCCCCAAGAACCGCCTCCAGCAGGTCGCTCGTACTCTCAACCCTGATTGTCCTAATTCCTGAAGGCGGATTCACCGTCCCGGGACCCAGTATCAACGTCGTGTCTGCGCCACGAGAAGCAACCTCCTCTGCGATGGCTACGCCCATCTTCCCGGAACTCCGATTAGTTACAACGCGGACAGGATCGATGTGTTCGATTGTTGGACCTGCGGTCACGAGAACTCGTCGACCCTCCAAGTCCCTACTTTGGCTGGTCGAGAATCGGGCGATAATTGAACGAACTATTTTCTCGGTTGACGCTATCTTTGCCTTTCCTTCCGAGACCTCCGGCTCGACGAATTCTACTCCAATCTTCTTGAGCCGTGAAATATTCTCCTGGACGATCGGATGGTCATACAAGGGCTCGTGCATCGCGGGCGCAATCATTACCGGTATTCGTGAGCCTATGGCTGTCGCGGCAACTGTGGTGACAGGAGTGTCATCGATTCCGGACGCCAGTTTTCCTATCGTATTCGCGGTAGCAGGCGCAACTAGAACAAGGTCTGCGTGGCCCTC
>Ga0209235_1001465_pt1 | contig 12796 bp, 17 predicted proteins | sample GraSoi013_1_20cm_4_FD_185817 | JGI IMG/M metagenome (GOLD analysis project Ga0209235, IMG submission 185817) | Grasslands soil microbial communities from the Angelo Coastal Reserve, California, USA - Sample 09_25_2013_1_20cm (SPAdes) (version 2) | ecosystem: Environmental > Terrestrial > Soil >...
CCCGCCAGCCGGCGTGGAGCTGCACTTCATCAAGGCGTCCCACTCGGACGTCCTGAGTGAAGATACGCTCCACCGGCTGGACGGAGTCGTCGCGACTCCCCGTATTTCCCTTCACGTCGTCCCAGGCGGCCACTGGATTCACGCCGATAACCCGGATGAGGTTGTCCGGCTGCTCGCTCGCCATCTCCCTTAAGTGAGCCGGTTTGTGCTCACGCAGTCCGAAGCAGCCGGCTGAGCTCCGCGCGTGCGCGCTCGACACGATCGGGCCCTTCCGGCGCGAGCGGCACAGGCCCCAGGCCGAGACGCCACACCACAGCCGCGCTCAAAGACGGCCTGTGGCGCTCTACGAACGCCCGGAAGTCCGCGCCCGTCATCTCAAGCCGGAGCTCGGCCAGGAACCGGTACGCGTCCTCCGGACCGAGGGGCACCTCTGCGTAACGCCTCCCGTCGACGACGTACACCCGCCGTCCATCGGGGGTGCGGTCCAAGGTGATAGATGGTGTTCGGACTGACCCGATCTGCTCTTTGTCCCCCATCGCATTCTCCCCACGCCGCCGTTATGTGCCGCTTTGCGGCTGCGCCGGCCGCGCCGCGGAAATCGTCAGGCCGACGATCCAACCGACTAGCGCCACGATCACCATCACCGCTGTCAGGCTCCCCGACAGCCCCGTCCGCAGCGCCGTATCAAGGGAGTATGCCCCCGGTCCGGTCCCGCCCACTGTCAGCGCGACGACCAGATACGTCAGCGGCAGTTCAAATCCATGGTCGGTGGCCCAGACTTTCGGCCAGTGCGCACGGACGATCGCGGTGAGCATCGACGAGGCGATGCCTATCGAGCCCAGCGGGCTGAACAGCCCCGCCGCAAAAAGCACGCCGCCGCCGAACTCGGCGATCCCCGCCAGCCAGGCCCAGAGCCGTGCCGGCCGGAACCTCATCGATTCCAGCCACCCGGCGGTCCCAGCGATGCCATGGCCGCCAAACCATCCGAATAGCTTCTGCGCCCCGTGGCCTGCCACAAGCAGACCCACCACCAGGCGTAAGGTCAGGAGCATTGCGTCCATCACGTTCGCCTCCTCAGCCGAAACATACGACCAAGATGCACCTTCCATTTCGTATGTTACTCTACACCGGCCACTTCCCCTTGTCAAGTCCCTTACTATGCGTTAGAATGAGGGTGACCGCCGATGAGCAGAGCTAAAATCACTCACGAAAATGAAGAGCATGTGTGCCCGCGCTTCCATCGGGCGATCGAGCTGGTGGGCAAGCGCTGGAACGGCGCGGTGATCCGCGCCCTGATGGACCGCCCCCGGCGCTTCGGGGAGATTCTGGAAGCGGTCCCCGACCTGCATGACCGCCTGCTGTCCGAGCGCCTAAAAGAACTCGAGGCTGAAGAGATCGTGCAGCGGCGAGTCTACCCGGAAACGCCTGTGCGCATCGAGTACGCGCTCACCGAGCGTGGGCGCGATCTCCAACGGATCCTGGCCGAGGTGGAGCACTGGGCGCACCGCTGGCTCCCGCAGCCTGTCAAACACTAACTGACGCGTCGTCCAGCGGGAAGAGACGCGGTAGGCGCCTGCGCTGGGCATCTCAGGCGGCGTGGGCCTGGGACGGCACCGGTGAACTGCTCGGCCCGATGTGGCCGGTGGTGTGGGCGGCTTCGGAACTCCTGACCTCAGCGGACGTGAGACGTGTGCGGCAATGTCAGTCCGATGATGGATGCGGGTGGCTCTTCATCGATCGGAGCAAGAACGGCACCCGGCGGTGGTGCAGCATGTCGGTCTGCGGGAACCGCGCGAAAGCCAGACGGCATTACGAGCGAACCAAGGTGAGCAGGGGAGGCGCGTAAATGCGGCAATCAGCCCAGAAGGAGATCCAGCAGCCGCTGCAGGTCTTCCTCCGAATAGTACGCCAACGACAGCACGCCCTTGCGACTGGTCCCAACCACAGCGACCTTGGTCCCGTATCTCCTCGAAAGATCCTGTTCTGCACTGCGCAGGTGTGGATCTTTGGCTCGGGACCGGCCGGGTATTTCACGTGAAATACTCGGCCTCACCAGCGCCTCGGTCTCCCGGACAGACAGTCCGCGACGCTCGACCCGCGCCCAGACCTTTAGCATGGCCACCTGGCTCCCGGCAGCCATGAGCGCCCGGGCGTGGCCCTCGGTTATCCGGCCCGCGTCCAGGCTGGCCTGCATCTGTGGTGGAAGTTGCAGCAGCCGCAGCGAGTTTGCGACGGACGGCTGACTCTTGCCGACCCGCTCTGCCACCTGCGCCTGGGTCATTCCAAAGTCGTCAACCAGCCGGCGGTAGGCTCGCGCCCGTTCCAGGGCCCCCAGATCCTCACGCTGCAGATTCTCCACCAACGCCAGCTCCAGCGCCTCTGGATCCGACAACGGCCGGATGATGGCAGGAACCGTAGCCTGCCCCGCAGCCTCGGCCGCACGCCAACGCCGCTCGCCAGCCACAACCTCAAAACCGTCCGCAACAGGCCGCACCACGATCGGCTGAAGCACCCCATGTCTTCGGACGGACTCCACCAGCCCCGCGAACTCTTGTGGATCCATCGCCTGCCGCGGCTGCAACCCGCTTGGCCTGAGACGGGAGACCGGGATCTCCGCCGGTCTCTCCACGACCGCGGTCTCCGCCCCAGGAATGAGGGCTCCCAGGCCTCGGCCCAAACCCCGGCGTTGCCCCGCGCCGGATGGTGCGGGGCGCTGCCCCGTGCCCGATGGTACGGGCCGTTGCCCCATACCGGATGGTGTGGGGCGCTGCCCGGTTCTGGAGGTATCGGGACGGCGATTAGCGGGCCGCGACAGGTTCTCCGACACGAGCCGTGACCTCCTCGGCAAGCGCGACGTAGGCTTCGGCGCCCTTCGACGATGGGTCAAACGTGACCGCCGGCTGGCCAAACGACGGCGCCTCAGCGAGGCGCACGTTGCGCGGGATAACGGTCTTAAACACCTGACCGTGAAAGTGGCGGCGCACCTCTGCGACCACCTGCTCGGAGAGGTTGGTCCGGCCGTCGTACATTGTCAGCAGCGCGCCGTTGACCCTCAGACTGGGATTGAGCTGGCGCCGGATCAGTGCCAGGGTGTCAAGGAGCTGAGCCAACCCTTCTAACGCGTAGTACTCGCACTGGATCGGAACGATGACTTCATCGGCGGCGGCGAGCGCGTTCAGGGTGAGCAGCCCCAGCGACGGTGGGCAGTCGATAAACACAAAGTCGTACCACTCCTTGACGGCCCGCAGGGCGTCGCGGAGCCTGTGCTCGCGCGACGGGACACCGACGAGTTCCACTTCGGCGCCGGCCAGGTGGATACTCGATGGGGCAAGATCGAGCCCCTTCACCGGCGACGGCATCAGCGCCGAAGCCATGGCCACGCCATTGATGAGAACGTCGTACAGCGAGATGCCCACCGACGCGCGGGAAATCCCAACGCCGCTGGTGGCATGCGCCTGCGGGTCGCTGTCCACCAGCAAGACGTGTGTCCCGGAAAGGGCGAGAGCAGCGGACACATTGACGGCGGTGGTGGACTTCCCCACGCCGCCTTTCTGGTTCGCAATGGCGATGACGCGTCCCATCGATCAAACCCCTCATTCGGTAGTGCCGGCGATCTCCCTCCGCACGTCCCGCCAGACGGAACGTAAATCTCTAGAGGCCCAGCGGACGTTTCACGGGCACTCCCGGCCGTCTCGGGTAGGCCGGCGGCGTGGGAGCGACCTTGGTGACTTCCACCACTGCCCGGCGCACGCCACCCGGCAACTCTGCGTAATGGATCCGCCATTCGCCGCCTCCGAGCAGCGCCGCGGCGCGCCGGCCTGGATCGATTTCCCGCCCCACCCCAGGGCCCTTGAGCAAAATGGCCTTCCCGCCCACGCGCACGAAGGGGAGGGTGAGTTCACCCAGGGCCGGGAGTGGGGCGACCGCCCGAGCTACGACAACGTCAAACTGCTCGCGCAGCTTCGGTTGGCGCGCGGCTTCCTCTGCTCGAGAGCCCACAATCGCGACGGAGAGCTCAAGTTCCACTACCGCGACTTCAAGAAACGCGGCCTTCTTCCAGGCGGCCTCCAGCAACGTCACCACGAGGTCCGGCCGGGCGATCTTGAGCGGAATGCCGGGGAGTCCCCCGCCGCTCCCGACGTCGAGTACAGACGCACCTTGCGGGATGCCCGCCTGCACGCACAGCAGCGAGTCCAGAATGTGCAGGCGGACGGCGTCCAGGGGCCGCGTGATTGTCGTCAGCCGGGCCTTCTTACTCCACTCGGCGAGCAGAGCCAGATAGCGAACGATCTGTTCGCGCTGTCCCGTCGTAAGGGGACGTCCCAGGATGGCTGCCGCGGGCTCCAGCGCCTCGAAGATCTCACTCGTCACTCGTAACCGTCTCAGCCGGCGCCGCGTCCTGCCTTGGCGCGACGACGACGCGTCGTGCCGCTCCCTCCCCGCGGCTAAAGGTCATGACCTGGGGATGCTCGGCCAGCGTGGTGTGGATGATGCGGCGCTCGAAGGCATCCATCGGTTCGAGTTCAACCTCGACTGCGCGCGCGACACGCTCGGCCGTCCTGTGTGCGAGTTCTTCCAGCGCCACGCGCCGTCGCTCGCGGTAGCCCTCCACATCCACAACGACGTGTGTTTTGGTACGAGTCTGTCGTGCGACCATCAGCCCCAAGAGCAGCTGCACGGCGTCGAGGGTGGCGCCACGCCGCCCGATCAGTGCTCCCAGCCGCCCCCCGCTCACCTGCACGGAGATCAGATCGTCCTGCTGGTGCACGCGCACTGTACCGGGGAGCCCCATTTCCTGCAGCAGCCGCGCCATCACCGTGTGCGCGATCGCGCCCGGGTTGCCCTTGAGCGTAACGCGAACTCGAGCCTCGCGCGCGCCCAGACCGAGCATCCCGCGGGCGCCCGGATCGACGACCTCGACATCGACGTCATCGCGCTCGACGCCAAGCTCCCCCGCCGCCCTGCCGACCGCCTCTTCTACCGTCCGCCCGGTTGTTTCGACCTGCCTCATCTCTTTTTCGTCCCCTTGGGGCGCTGCGGCAGAAGAGACGGTAAGGCCTTCTGGGGGGCCGTCCCAGAGGCAGGCGTGGGCCTCGGCCGTCCGACGACCACGAGGTATTCAACCAGATATGCGAGCGTAGAGACGGCCCAGTAGATCGACAACGCGACCTGAAAGCTCAGTGCGAAGAAGGCGATCATGACGGGCATGAAGATGAACATCCGGGCCTGCTGCGGGTCGGAAATCGTCATCCGTTGCTGCAAGTACGTGGTGAAACCCACCAGGACGACTATCGCCAACAACACCGGCTGGTGAACGAGGTCGATCAAGCAAGTCGCCGAGAACGGATGCTGGCACGGTACCTTGTCGAGCACCAAGCCGAGAAAGGTTTCGCCACCGAAAAGATTCGGCCGCCGCAGTGCGCCGAACAGGCCGTACAGCACCGGTAACTGGACCAGCTGAGGCAGGCAGCCGGAAAACGGGTTGACGCTGTTGGCGCGGTAGAGATTCATCATCTCTGTGTTCATGGCCCGGGGGTCGTCGCGGTACTTCTCCCGCAGCACGGCAAGCTGGGGCGCCAACGCCTGCATGGCTTTCATCGACTTCAGCGACTTCCGCGTCAACGGATGCAGGACGAGTTTCATGGCCAGCGTCAGCAGGATAATGTCGACGCCGTAGTTGGCGATCCAGCCGTGGAACGTGTTCAGAATCTGCACCAGCACGTCCGCGATGGGTTTGATCAACTGCGCACGTCCTCCTCGCTCACCACCGCGCCGCTAAGGGACCGGATCATAGCCGCCGGGATTCCACGGATGGCATCGCAGCAAGCGCCGCACCGCCAGCCTCGCTCCCCGCCAGGGCCCGTGTCGGGCGATGGCCTCCGCCGCGTAGGACGAACACGACGGGGAGAACCGGCAACTCGGCGGCGTGTATGGGGAAATAAATCGCTGGTACGCGCGGATCAGTACCAACAGCAGACGGGTCATCACACCTGCACCACTAGAAACCTTCGCCAGCGCCGCGGACGACCCCCGCCTGCATTAGGAGGTCGCGCACAGCCTCGCGCAGCGCGGTGAACCGCGCATCGGCTGCCGGGAGGCGAGGCACCAGCACAACGTCGAACCCACCGGCCACTCGATCCTGCTCCAAACGAATCGCTTCACGCACACGGCGGCGTACCCGGTTACGCCGCACGGCGCCGCCCGCGCTCCGTCTCACGGAGATGCCGAAGCGCGTCACCGGCAGCCCGTTGGGCCGCGCGTACAACACGGCCACATCACCGGTCAAGCGCCGGCCCTCACGATATGCCAGGCGGAACGCCGCAGCAGAGCTCAGGGGACGTACCTGCGCCGGCAAAATCGCCGCAGCCGGCGCCGCCTACACCGTCAGCCGCCAGCGCCCCTTGGCCCTGCGCCGGCGAAGAACGTTGCGGCCGCCAGTCGTGCGGATCCGCTGCAAGAACCCGTGAGTCTTCTTCCTTCGGTGCGCCTTCGGTTGGTAAGTGCGTTTCGGCACGTGCCCTCACCCGCGGTCGGAGGAACAGACTCCACTATAACATAGCCGGAAAAACCGACCCAGCGCGAGCGGAGGGGTGTGGATAACCTGGGCACAACCAGGCCCCGTATCCACAGATTCTCCAGAAAGTAACGGCGCTGTGACGAGCGCACACTCCCAAAACCGCGGGTAGCCCGCGTGGCGGCGCTGAGCCGCCAGCCCTCCGTTCAGACTATCCACAGCATTTTTCATTGCTGTGGATAACTCCGCGGAGGCGCGCGGATGGCGGATACCATCGCAGCGCCGCGCACCTGTGTTCGGCAGGAAGCATCTCCCGGCTCCACGAACATCGGGTCACTTCCCCAGGGGCTATCCACAGTCGTGGTCACCGTTCGCTCGCTCACGGACTATCGTGAAATGTGCCTCTGCGCGTTTGCCGGGGTAGGACTTTGCGACCCGGCGGCAAACTTCGGTGACCATCTCACACGTTCAGACGGCGTATGTCTGCGCACCGTCGCCCTGCGGCAGCACCAATTGACCTGACGGAGGGCGGCAATGGCCGAGTTCTTGCGATCTATCCAGGGCAGCGACGGACCGGCGGACGCCGCCGAGCCAGAAGTCCGGCTCGCCGTGTATGACTCGCCGCTGGCCGCGCCCAGGGTGGTGTCGCTACGCGGGCGCGAATTCCATGAGTTCGTGGGCGACCTTGCGGCACGCACATACAACTTCGGGCGAGAACGCGGCGGCCGCATCCCGTACATCGTCATCCGGGAGATCATCGAGAACCTGATCCACGCATACTTCCAGGGCGCCGTGATCAGCATCTTGGACGACGGGAACACGATCCGCATCTCTGACCAGGGACCAGGCGTTCCGGACAAGGAGAAGGCGCTGCAACCCGGGTTCACGACCGCCACGCCCCAGATGCGCCGTCTCATCAAAGGCGTGGGTTCGGGCCTGCCCGTGGCCAGGGAGCAGCTGGCATTCCTCGGCGGCGCGATCGCCATTGACGACAACCTCACCCGCGGCACTGTCGTCACGCTGACCGTCGGCGCCGAGAGTCCAAAGGTGTCCCCTCAAGTGCTGGAGCACCCGAGCCGGCCCGAACCCACACCCCGACAAAAGAAGGTCCTCCTGCTCATCGCCGAGCTGGGATCTGCCGGACCATCGGCGATCGCGAAAGAACTCGCCGTCAGCCAGAGCACGGCCTACCGCGAACTCCATCTCCTGGCGCGCTGGCGGCTCGTGGACAGCAAGGGTGGTGGAAAGCGCACGCTCACGGAAGAAGGCATCGCGGTCCTGGGCGAGGTCTTTAAACCGTAACCCATGACCACCAGCACTCATCCCGGGGGGCAACAATCATGGCCGTCGACACGTCATCTGCGGTCGGCATCTGGCAGGAAGCGCTCCGCCGCATCGAGAGCCGGCTGAGCAAGCCGACATACGAGTTGTACCTCAAGAACATGACGCCACTGGCGGTGCGCGGGGACACCTTTGTGTTTTCCGTGCCCAGCCGCCACGCCAAAGAGTGGATCGAGTCGCGACACGCCAGCCTGATACACAGCGCGTTGCAGGAAGTGCTGGCGCGCGCCATCACGATTCAACTGACCGTGGTGGAAGACAGCCCGGCCGCACCGGCCCCGGCGGCGCCCGTGCGCGGACCGGACGGACTCCCGCTGAGCCCCAAGTACACGTTCGATACGTTTGTCATCGGTACGGGCAACCGCTTTGCGCACGCGGCCGCGATGGCCGTGGCGGAAGCGCCGGCCCGCGCCTACAACCCCTTGTTCATCTACGGCGGCGTGGGTCTCGGCAAGACCCACCTCCTGCAAGCCATCGGGCACCACGTCGTTCACCGTCAGCAGTTACACCGCGTTGCCTACATCAGCAGTGAGAAGTTTACGAACGAACTGATCAACGCCATCCGGGACGACCGGACGCTGGAGTTCCGCACCAAGTACCGGAGCGTCGACGTCCTGCTCATCGATGACATCCAGTTTCTGGCCGGGAAAGAACGGACGCAGGAGGAGTTCTTCCACACCTTCAACACGTTGCACGAAGCCAGCCGGCAGATCATCATCACCAGCGACCGACCACCTAAGGAGATCCCCACGCTGGAGGACCGCCTGCGCTCCCGTTTCGAGTGGGGCCTCATCGCCGACATCCAGCCGCCGGATCTGGAGACGCGCATCGCCATTCTGCGCAAGAAAGCCGAACTCGACGGCCTGAGCGTCCCAGACGAAGTTGCGGAATTCATCGCCCAACGCATCCAATCCAACATCCGCGAACTCGAGGGTGCGCTCGTCCGCGTCGTCGCCTATGCCGGCCTGACCCGCGCCCCCATGACGGTGGAGCTCGCCGCGGAGATCCTCAAAGAATTGCTCCCGGCCTCCGCCAGCCGACCCGTTACGATCCAGATGATTCAGAAAGCCGCGGCCGAACACTTCGGACTGCGCGTAGAGGAAATGCGGGCGAAGCGTCGCACGAAAGGGATCGCCTTCCCCAGACAGGTGGCCATGTACCTGGCCCGCGAACTGACAGACGCCTCACTCCCGCGGATCGGCGAGGAGTTCGGCGGCCGCGACCACACGACTGTGATGCATGCCTGTGACCGCGTAAAAGAAGCGCTTACGAAGGATACGTATCTCGCCGCGGGCCTGAAGAAACTCGTAGACACTTTACACAACTCCGGGTGATATCCGCGCTCGTTGGGGATAGTGTGGATGCGCCCGCGTATCTATCCCCGGGCTATACACACCCCTTTCCCCTTGGTATTGTTAGCGTGCATCGAGTTATCCACACTATCCACAGCAGTATTACTACTACGTGTAGTTTTATAACTATTAATTCCGGAGGAAAGCAATGTGGGTAAGTTGTCCACAGACGGCGTTGCTAAAGGCAGTACAGATTGTAGGACGAGCGGTTTCGACGCGCACGACGATGCCCATTTTAGGCTACATCCTAATGGAGACTCAAAAAGACGGTATCAAACTGACGGCGACCGATCTGGAACTCGCGATGCAAGTCGAGGTGGCGGCTGAGGTGAAACAAGGCGGTCAGCTGACGTTGCCGGCGCGGATTCTGAACGAGATTGTAGGTAACTTGCCCGTGGCAACGGTCGAGATTAAGGCGCCGGAAGGAAGTACGCAGGCGGAAATCAGTTGTGAGACGAGCCACTTCGAGATCCTGGGTTTGCCCGCGACTGATTTTCCCGCCTTGCCGCGTGCGGATGGAGACGCCGTAGGCGAAGTCGATGCCGATGTCGTGCGCATGATGATCAACCAGACCATTTTTGCCGTTTCCGCGGACGAAACGCGGCCGTTCCTAACCGGAGTATACGCGGTGCTAGATGGTGCGGAGGCCAAGTTCGTCGCAACGGACGGCGGCCGCCTGGCATTACGAAAAGTGCAGCTCCCGCGGGCCGCGCGGCAGAAGATCGGGGTGATCGTGCCGGCCAAGGCGATGCAGGAGCTGGCGCGCGCGCTGGCGGGCGTGGAGGGTGCGGTGCAGCTGGGGATGGCCGACAACCAGTTGGTTTTTACCGTGCCGGGTCTGCGCGTGTACTCCCGGTTGATCAGCGGACAGTTTCCGAACTACCAGCAGGTCATCCCGCAGGAGTTTAAGCAACGTATTCGCGTCCAGACCGAGCGCCTGCTGCGCGCCGTACGCCGCGCCTCAATCACGGCGCGGGACTCGGCGAATGTCGTGCGGCTGCGGGGTGAGGGCAAGAAGCTGACGCTGACGTCGAATACGCCGGAGGTCGGCAAAGCGCGTGAGGAAGTAGAGGTTACCGCCGAGGGAGAGCCAATCGAGGCGGCGTTCAATGCGCGGTATCTGATGGACTGCCTCAACAACATCGAGGCAGATGAACTGTTCTTCGAACTCACCGGGCCGCTCAGCCCCGGGGCGATCCGCCCGGCCCACCACAGCGATTACGTCTACGTTCTGGCTCCGGTGAGAGTGTACGCATAAAGGCCAGAGCGTCTATTCCGGGTTTTCCATGTCTACAGGGTCTACCGGGTCCCAGAACGTGGCGCGTCCAGCGGGCCGCGCGAACAGGGGTTAGGTAGACCCGGAAGACATGGTAGACCAGGAAGACCCGGAAGACCGCGGCGCGGTGTGGCGCATTCCAATTCAGACAGAGAGCATCAGCTTGGCCGCGTTCCTGAAGTGGGCCCAGGCGGTCGGCACCGGAGGGCAGGCGAAGGCGTTGATTCAATCCGGGCGGGTGAAGGTGAACGGCCGGGTGGAACTCCGGCGGGGGCGGACGCTTGTGCCGGGAGACCGCGTGGAGGTCGGCGCGCGCGTTCTGGAGGTCGTCGGCGCGTAAGATGTATCTGACGCAGCTGCGGCTGGTGAACGTGCGGAATCATCGCCGGACCGAACTGGAGCCGGCGCCGGGCGTCAATATCTTCGTGGGAGCGAATGCCCAGGGGAAGTCCACGGTATTGGAAGCGGTGGAGCTGGCGGCCACCGGGCGGTCGCATCGCGCCGCGCAGGAGGCGGAGCTGATCACGCTGGGAGAAAGCTGGGCCCGCGTACACGCACGCAGCAGGCGTGCCGATCGCGATCAAGACGTCGATCTAGCTTTTCGGCAAGATGCCTCGGCCCCGCTTGTGGATCGCACGTGGAGAGAGATCCGCGTCAACGGAGTGCCGGTGCGCAGGGGGGAGCTGTTTGGGCACGTGCTGTGCGTGACGGCGGGCCCGGATGATCCCGAGGTCGCCCGGGGACGTGCCGCGTTCCGCCGGCGCTTGGTGGATGTGTTGCTGGCGCAGATCAGTCCCGCATACTATTACGTGGCGGCCCGCTACGCGCGGGCGGTCGCGCAGCGCAACCGGTTGCTGCGCGGTAAGACCATGGCTGCGGCCGACTTCGATCCGTGGGACGACCAGGTGGCAGCACTCGGCGCTACGGTGACACTGCGACGTCGCGATCTGGTGGCGCGGCTGGCCGCGGCGGCGGGCCAGATCTACCGGGAGCTCAGCGGGGGCCGCGAGGAGTTGGTTGTGACGTACGCGGCGAACCTCCCCGGGGCCGAAGAAGCTGATCTCATCCGGGCGGCGCGAGAGGCGATGGCTGCGCAGCGTCAGGCCGAGCGGGCTCGGGGCGTGACGCTGGTGGGACCGCACCGGGATGAGATCACGCTGGAGGTGGACCGCCGGCTCCTGCGGCTGTACGGCTCGCGCGGGCAGCAGATGGCGGCGGTGCTGGCGCTGCGCCTGGCGGAACGGCAGGTGCTGCAGGAAGAAACCGGAGAAGAGCCGGTGCTGCTGCTGGACGATGTCGTCATGACGCTGGATGAGTCCCGGCAGGCGCGGCTGCTGGCATTTGCCCGCGGCGCCCAGGCGCTCGTGACGGTCACGACGTTGGCGGCGCTGGCTACGCTGCCGCCTGATGCCGTGGTATTCCGAGTCGCCGGGGGAGCCGTTGAAGCGCAGCGCGCTCACCTCGCTTAGAGCGATCCTGCGCTCCGCGGCCACAGCGCTCGGTGTGGAACGGGCGGCGCACGAGGCGCTGATCGCTGAGATGTGGCCGGAGATCGCAGGCCGGGAGGCGGCTGCGCACGCACACCCTGCCGAGTTGCGCGGAACCACACTGCTCGTAGATGTGGAACCCGGGTTGTGGGTGCAGGAATTATCGGCCCGGCGCGGGCAGTTCGTGGGAGCCATCAACCGCCGTCTGGGGGGCCGCGTCGTCGCCGAGATCCGGATCCGACCGGGCCGCGGTGCGGTGGTGGAGCCTGGGCCGGGTGGCGCGGCACCGGTCGAGGGCGCTGGGCCAGAACTATCAGCGCAAGAGCTGAGCACGATTGACCAGACTGTCGCGGAGATTCCCGACCAGGAGTTGCGTGAAGCCGCGCGGCGGGCGATGCACAGCGAGATGATGTGGAGGAAGCGCCGCGCGGAGAGTAAGCAGTAGCCAGTCACCAGTAGCCACTAGCCGGCGACCCGTAGGTAGACCAAGAATCAGACGCTGGTCGTTACTGGCGACAGGCTACTGGATACCGGCTACCTGACGGAGCTTTCTGCCGCGATGTACGTGCATCTGGGTGGGGAGTTGATCGCGCGCGTCACCGATATCGTGGCGGTGCTTGATGTCCGGCTGGTGACCAGCTCCGATATCAACCAGGAGTTCGTCGACAAAGCCGGGGCGGTGAAGCGCCTGCTGGGAAATGGGCTCACGCCCGACTGCCGAGCCCTCGTCGTCACCAAAACGGCTGTCATTACGTCCCCCCTCTCCCCCGCGACACTGGCTCGCCGGATGACCCACCTGCGGCAAGCGGCGATGGCCTGGGAACGC
>Ga0209235_1001468_pt1 | contig 12787 bp, 12 predicted proteins | sample GraSoi013_1_20cm_4_FD_185817 | JGI IMG/M metagenome (GOLD analysis project Ga0209235, IMG submission 185817) | Grasslands soil microbial communities from the Angelo Coastal Reserve, California, USA - Sample 09_25_2013_1_20cm (SPAdes) (version 2) | ecosystem: Environmental > Terrestrial > Soil >...
TCGACCGTCGCGAGGTCGAGCGAGAGGGTATCGGAGTACACCGGCTCCGCCGTTCCGCCCGAGTGAAACAGCCCCTGCTCCTTCATGTACGCCTCGACCAGCTGCACCTGCTCTTTCGGCCGACCGGTAAACTCGAGGTAGCGCAGGGTCTCCTGATCCACGGGGAAGATCCCGACGGTGGCGCCGTACTCGGGCGCCATGTTACCGATGGTCGCGCGGTCGGCGAGGGGCAGGGTGGCGATCCCGGGACCGTAGAACTCGACGAATTTCCCCACCACACCCTTCTTGCGGAGCATCTCCGTCACGGTCAGCACGAGGTCGGTCGCGGTCGCGCCCTCGCTGAGCTTGCCGGTGAGCCGGAAGCCCACGACCTGGGGGATCAGCATCGAGACGGGCTGCCCCAGCATCGCGGCTTCCGCCTCGATCCCCCCCACGCCCCAGCCGAGCACGCCGAGCCCGTTGATCATCGTGGTGTGCGAGTCGGTGCCCACGAGGGTGTCGGGATAAGCCTGCGGCGCGCGGCCCTCGGTCGTGAATACCACGCGCGCGAGGTATTCGAGGTTGACCTGGTGCACGATGCCGGTGTCGGGCGGCACGACGCGGAATCCCTGGAACGTCCGCTGCGCCCACCGCAGCAAGGCGTATCGCTCGCGGTTGCGCTGGAACTCGAGGTCGGCATTCACCTGGAACGCGGTGGGCGTGCCGAACTCGTCCACGATCACGGAGTGGTCGATCACGAGCTCGGCCGGGAGCAGCGGGTTGACCTTTTTCGGGTCGCCGCCCATGCCCTGCATCGCGTCGCGCATGGCGGCGAGGTCCACGACCGCCGGAACGCCGGTGAAGTCCTGCATGAGGACGCGCGCGGGCATGAAGGCGATCTCGTCGTCGGGGGTCTTCTTCGGGTCCCAGCGCGCGAGTCGCTCGATTTCCGCCGGGGCCACCGTGCGCCCGTCTTCGCGGCGCAGCAGGTTCTCGAGCAGGATGCGGAGCGAGTAGGGGAGGCGAGCGACGGGGAGGCCGCGGCGCTCGAGCGCGTCCAGGCGGAAGATCTCGAAGGTGGCGCCGGCGGTCTTGAGCGGCGCCCGCGCGCCGAAACTGTTCGCCGTCGTCATTCCACGACCTTCACGTCCGCGACGAAGTATTCGGTTTCTCCGAAGCAGGTCGTCGGGATCCCGACGTGCTGTTTATAGGTGAGCGTCACGCGCTTGCCCATGCTCTGGTTGATACGCGCGGCGATGGAATCGTCCCGCACGGTGAAGTAGAACTTCTCCGACATCGTCCCCGGGATGGATACCATGGCCATTTCGCCTTCCCAGGTCTTACAGATCCAGCCCTTCTTCGAAAACTTCTGCACATAGCCGGCTCGCTCCCCGCTCGAGTAGGTCCACGTCAGGGCCGTCCAGGTATAGAGCGCGAACACGATGAGGGGCACAATGAGCACGGCGGCGATGATCAGCTTGTGCGCCCGCGTGAGCGTGAAGGTCACGTGGGGAAGTTAACCTCGTACGTCTCCGTCTTGTACGGCGCGAACCCGCGCTTCCGGTAATTCAGCAGGGCATGTGGATGATCGAGCGTGCACGTATGGAGCCACACGCGTGCGGGCCCGAGGGCCCAGGCGTCCCGCACCGCGCAGGAGAGGAGGTGCTTACCGAGGCCCTGGCCGATCGCGCCCGGGAGGAGCCCGAAGTAGGCGATCTCGACCGAGCCGTCCTCGGGAACCCGGCGCAGCTCGTACCACCCCGCGAGCACGCCGCGGCGCCGCGCGACGTGCAGCGTGATCTCGGGCTGTGCCAGGTGCGCGCGGATCTCTTCGTCGGTCCAGTCCCAGCGGTCGCGCCAGTGGTAGGTCTCGCCGACCCGGCGGTAGCACTCACGATACAGCTCGGGGGTGGGCCGCTCGACCCGCTCGATCACGAGGTCGGGGAACGTGCCGAACCCGGGTGTGAACTGGTTCTGGTGCGAGAGCTCGAGATATGTACGCGTGGCTTCCATGCAGGTATTTTACGTAATGACCTTCAACCGCATGGGGACCGTTCCCCTCCCGCTCGCGCTGCACCTCGCGAGCTACACGGTACTCGGACTGTTCTGCTTCTTCGCGGGATCGCTCAATTTGATCGACCCCGCCAAGATCCCGCACGGCCTGATGTTCCTCGCCGTGTGCGGGTTCAGCTGGGGCTACGTGTTCGGCATCTTGATGGCGCGGAAGGAAGTCGTGATCCTCGGCTTCCTCGCGAGCGCCGCCTGGCTCATCGCCGCCGCCGTCGGGGCCACCCAGTTTGGGTTCGACTGGCGCCTCACCGCGCTGCTGGTGGCTCTCGGGGCCTCCGGCTTGATCGTGCTCGGGCTCTACCGCGCCCGCATCGTGGAGCACTGAGCGCCGGCTCAGCCGATGTGACGCGTCTCCACGTTCTCGGGGGCCGCCGGCAGCTCGACCACGAACCGCGCGCCTCCCAGCTCCGAGTCTTCGATCCAGATCTTCCCGCCGACTTCGGTCACCACGCGCTGGCAGATCGCTAGGCCAAGGCCGGTGCCTTCGTCGGGGCCTTTGGTGGTGAAAAAGGGATCGAAGATGCGGCCGCGGATCTCCCGGGGAACGCCCGGCCCCGAGTCGTCCACCGTCAACCGGACCCACCCCTCGCGCGCCTGCGTCCGGAGCTGCACGATCGCAGGCTTCCGGCCCCGCACCACGTACTCCGCGTTGGTCACCAGATTGATCACCACCTGCTGCAGCTCCTGACCGAGGCCCAATACGGCGGGAGCGGACTGGTCGAGCGTCGTGCGAAACTCGACGCTCTCCGTGCGCAGCACCCGCTGGCGGATCTCGGCCACGTCGTGCACCAGGTCGTTGATCTGCACCCGCGTCGGGGTCGTGTCGGCGCGCCGGGCGAGCCGCAGCAGGCTCCGGACGATGCGCGCGGCCCGGTCCACCTCGCGGGTGATGGTGGCCGCCGTGGTGCTGGTGTCGGGATCCTTGCTGGCGCGGCCGAGCAGCTCCGCCTCCATCCGGATCGCCGCGAGCGGGTTGTTCACCTCGTGCGCCACGCCGCTGGCGATCTCGCCCACGGTGGCCAGCTTCTCGCGCGCGATCAGCTCGCGCTGGGCGCGCAGCTCGTCGGTCCGGTCGTACAGCGCGACCAACAGGCTGTCCGCCCCGACTCCCGACAGACCGGTGATCGTGCAGTCGCAGATGCGGCGGTCGCCTGAGGGTTGCGTCACGAGCACCCGGCCATGCCACGGAGAGCCGTCTCGCGGCCGCGCCAGCACGAGGTGCAGCGAAATCTCGCTGGGGGAAAGCCCGAGCGCCTCCAGGTGGGTCCCGAGCGCCTGCGCTTCGGACGGGATGCCCAGCAGGCGGCACGCCGCCTGGTTGAGCTGCAGGACGCGGCCGCTCCGGTCCACCAGGGCCATCGGGAGCGGGCTGCCGTCCACCATGGCATGCGCACGCTCCGCCGCCGCGCGGGCGCCGCTCACCGCCTCAGAAAGCTCGAGCCCGCCCGCGATATAGGCCGCCACCGCGGTGAGGTACTGGAGCTCCATGAGCGTGAAGGGGAGCGGCTCCTCCGCGCCCGTCCGCAGGTAGCGCACCACACCCACCGCGCCCGCGACACCGCTCGACGTCCGCAGGGGTGCGATCATCGCGGCCCGCGCCATGCCGGAAGGCGACAGCCCGCGCTGGGCATCCGCTTCGGTCAGGATGTTATCCGTGAGAAAGGGCTCTCCGGTGCGGATCACGCGGCCCGTGGCGCTCGCATCGATCGCAATCTCTGCGCCCTCGAGCTCCACGCACTGTCCCACGGTCGACGCCACGCGCAGCGTGTCGGGGCCGACCCCGCGCAACGCCACATACGCGCCCTGGGCATCGACCAGGCTCGTGACGCTCTGGAGCGTGTAGCGGAGCAGCAGCTCGCGCTCCGGCGCCGCCAGGAGCCAACGCGACAGCTCCACCAGGAACGTGCCGAGCCGGCGCTCGCGCTCGAGCCCGCTACGACGCGCCACCATCACGGCCAGCTGCGTCGCGACCTCGATGGTCGAGCGCAGCACCTCCACGGGAAAGCCGGCAGGAAGTCCCTCGAAACGCGCGCTGACATGGCGCCCCTCGGCATCGTGGTAGTCCGTGAGGAACGTCTCGCCGTCCTTGCCCGGTGCACCCGCTTCGAGGGTCCCCGATTCGCTCAATCCCTTGTACGTGAGCTGGACCGCCGCGCCCCCGGCCCACTCGCTGAGGATCTCAGTGGCGGTCTGCCAGAAGGCGCGGGTCTGTTTGGCTTTGCCGGCTTCGGCCAGCAGGCGGCGGATCGGGTCTAACATGAATAACGTGGAGGAACGACGTGGAGGGACAACGTGGAGGAAAAACGTGGAGGGGCTGCGTAAAACCGGTACGACGAAAGCTCTCCCGACCCTGCATAATCAGTCATGGTTCTACGTGCCAGTGCGGGTTCGCTGGTAGTGCACGACATTGCCTCGTCGATAGCCACGGACGTCATTGGGCAAGTGCGGACCTTCGGTTCATCGGCACGCTTCACACTCGGCGACCAGCTCATCCGAGCTGCGGTGTCCGTGCCCGCTAATATTGCCGAAGGGTGTGGCCGTGGCACAATCACCGACTTTCGTCGCTTCCTGCTCTATGCGCGCGGCTCTGCACAGGAAGTGCTATCGCTCTTGCAGGTTGCGCGGCGATCTGGGCTGGGCCGCCGCGAAACGATCGTCGCCCTCGAAAACAGAACCGCGCTCGTTCTCAAGATGATCGTCAGATTGTACGACCATCCGCCGCCCGATCGCTGAGGCGATACGCCGTCCCTCCACGCCTATCCTCCACGTCTCCCCTCCACGAATTTCTTCTCACGCCTTATGGATTCGTCGGCCGGATGTCGAGTTCGCTGATCATCGCCCGATCCGACACCGTCAGGGTGGAGAGCACGGCATGCGCCACATCGTCGGCGGTGAGGGCGCGATCGCGATCGGGGCGCACGCGCTCCCGCTTGTCCATGAACGGCGTCGCCACGGAGCCCGGGCAGATCGCCACGACGCGGAGGCCGTGCCTGCGCACCTCGAGCATCAGGCTCTTGGAAAAGCCCAGCACGGCGTGCTTGGATGCGCAGTACGCCGTCCCCCCCTCGACGCCGTTCTTCCCTGCGAGCGAGGCGATGTTCACAATGGTGCCGGTCCCGGCGTCCAGCATGCCCTTGAGGAACGCCCGCGTGACGAGAAAGAGGGAGCGCACGTTCACGCCCATCGTCTCGTCCCAGTCCTCGAGCGAGAGCTCCACCAGCGGCCTGAACCGCCCGATCCCCGCATTGTTTACGAGCACACGCGGGGCGCCCCGCTCCCGGGTCACGAACGCGGCGAAGGTATCCACGCCGGTGGGGTCGGACACGTCGCACCGCATGCCGATCGCGTCGATTCCGTCCGCCTTCAGGTCGCGCGCCGTAGCGTGTACATTGGCCTCGGTTCGCGCGCAGATGGCGACTCGCGCCCCGGCCCGCCCCAGTGCGAAGGCCGTGGCGCGCCCGATTCCTTCGGTCGCGCCGGTCACGACGGCGAGCGAGCCGGTAAGGTCCATAGGGAGAGAAATATACGGCGCCCCGGGCGCGCGGCGCGGGAACCCCGCGGCGTTGTACAGGGATATGACCGAGGTCAGAGCCATGAACGCAGCACCCGTACTCGTGTCCGACGAGACGGTCGTCCCGGCCCACGCTCCCCCCCGTTCCGCACCGCCGCGCGAGGACGAGCCGCTCGATGCCTATTCCCGGGCGGTGACCGGAGCGGCCGAGAAGGTCGGTCCCGCCGTCGTGAGCGTGGATGTGCGACATAAGGTCGAGCGGCGAGGCCGCCCTGCGCGCGAGGTGCCGGGCAAGGGCTCGGGGTTCGTGTTCACTCCCGACGGGTTCGTCCTGACGAACAGCCACGTGGTGCATGATGCCACGCGGATCGAGGTCGCCTTCGCCGACGGTCGCCCGGTGCCGGCGGACCTCGTGGGGGACGACCCCGACACCGACCTGGCCGTGATCCGGGTTCCGCCCGTCTCGCTCACCGTCGCCGAGTTCGGCGACTCCGCGAGGCTTCGGGTCGGTCAGCTGGTCGTCGCGATCGGCAACCCCCTCGGCTTCCAAAGCAGCGTCACCGCGGGCGTCGTGAGCGCGCTGGGACGCTCGTTCCGCTCGGTCGGCGGGCGGCTGATCGACGACGTGATCCAGACCGACGCGGCCTTGAATCCGGGCAACTCCGGCGGGCCGCTGGTGGACGCGGGGGGCCGCGTGATCGGCGTCAACACGGCCGTGATCCTTCCCGCCCAAGGGATCTGCTTCGCCGTGGGTATCAATACCGCCAAGGTCGTGACCGGCCAGCTGATCCGCCACGGCAAGATCCGCCGCGGCCGGATCGGCGTCGCGGGGCAGAACGTTCCCCTGCTCCGGCTGGCGCAGCGGGCGCTCGGCATCGACGCGAAGAGCGGTGTGCTCGTGACGGGGGTGGAGCCGGACAGCCCGGCGGCACGCGCGGGCGTCACGTCGGGGGACATCATCATCGCTTTCGACGCGCAAGCCGTATCGGGGATCGACGACCTGCACCGCTTGCTCGTCACCGAGCGGATCGGTGCGCGCACGACGATCGCCGTTCTGCGCAACGCCGACCGGCTCGAGCTGCCGATCGTCCCGGAGGAGTCCGAGACTCGGAACCACTGAGAAAGGAACATCCCATGGCCGACACGAATCCCGTTGCCGCGGGTCCGCTTCCTCCCGGGAGTGCGGCGCCCGATTTCACGCTCCAGAACGCCCCGGATCATACCGTCTCGCTGCATGACTACCGCGGCCAGCCCGTGATCCTGGCGTTCTATCCCGCGGACTGGAGCCCGGTCTGCGGCGATCAGATGGCGCTGTACAACGAGGTCCTATCCGAGTTCGAGGGCTACGGCGCCAAGCTGCTGGGCATCTCCGTGGATGGCGTCTGGTGCCACGGTGCATTCGCCGACGACCGGAAGCTGCACTTTCCCCTGCTCGCGGACTTCGAGCCAAAGGGGGCGGTCGCGCGTCGCTACGGGGTGTACCGCGACGATGACGGGTTTAGCGAGCGGGCGTTGTTCGTGATCGACGGCGAGGGGACCATCCGCTGGAGCTACGTCTCGCCGATCGGCGTGAATCCCGGCGCGGATGGCATCCTGCGCGCCCTCGGCGCGGTGGCCGGCGAGCGCGCCCCCGTGTGAGTAGGCGCGACGCGACGGCGGCGCTGACGCTGCCCGTGGGTAAGCGGGACCACATCCAGGGCCCGGCAGGTGCGGTCGTTACGCTGGTCGAGTATGGCGACTACGAATGCCCGCACTGCGGGCGCGCCTACCCGATCGTCAAAGAGATCCAGAAACGGATGGGACGCCGCCTGCGGTTCGTGTACCGCAACTTCCCGCTGCGCGAGAGCCACCCCCATGCTCAGCAGGCGGCAGAGGCCGCTGAAGCCGCGGGTACGCAGGGCCAGTTCTGGGAGATGCACGACCGCTTGTTCGAGCGGCAGTTCGCACTGGACGGCGAGTATCTGATCGAATACGCGGGGGACCTGGGTCTCGATGTCGCACGCTTTCGAAAAGAGCTCGTGGGGGGCGTGTACGAGCCCCGGGTGCGGGAAGACTTCCGCAGCGGCGTCACGAGCGGGGTGAACGGGACGCCGACCTTCTTCATCAACGGCGTGCGGCACGACGACTCCTGGGAGCTAGACCCGCTGCTCGCGGCGCTCGAGGAGGCGGCGGTCGCTATGCGCTGAGGGCGCCCGGGAAGCGCGCCGGGTCGGGACTGAAGCCCGGGAAGACCGCGGACAGGTCGCGGGCGCCCAAGTGGCGCGCCAGGAGCTCGGCGAACAGATCGCGGAAGTCGGTGGTCACGGCCACGTCCCGGCCCTCGAAGCGCTGCGCCGGATTGAGCCCGGGCCACTTTCCCAGTACCCTGCCCCCGTTCACCGGGCCGCCCAGCACCAGCATGGCGGTCGCGTGCCCGTGATCGGTGCCCGAGCTCCCGTTCTCCCGTACGGTGCGGCCGAACTCTGACATCGTGAGCACGACGACGTCGCGCATCCATTCGCCCAAATCGCGGGTGAAGGCCGCGAGGGCCTGCCCCAGCTCGCCCAACCGCCCCGCGAGCTGTCCCTCCGTCGCTCCCTGATTCACGTGCGTGTCCCACCCGGTCACGTCCGCAAACGCCACCTGGAGCCCGACGTCGGCCTTGATGAGCTGGGCGATCTCGAGCAGCGCTTTTCCGAGTCTGCCGCGCGGGTAATCGGCCCCGTTCGCGGGTCGGTACTGGCCGGGGTCCAGGCGCTTGAGCATCTGCACCGCCTCGAACGCTTCCCGGGAGGACGTCGAGAGCAACCCTGTCGCCGAGCCGGCGTACAGCTCCTCGAAGGCGCGGGTGAGCCGGTCGCGCGCGGCGGGCCGTGGCGCGCGCATGCCGAATGCCCGCAGGTCGTCGATCGCGAGGCTCGGGGCGGTGCCCGCCAGGATCCGGGGCAGCTGGGGACCGAAGGCGACTGCGCGGAACGGCGTGTCCTGGTGCTCGCGGTCGTGCTGGCAGTAGCGATTGAGCCATCCGTCCGGCGTCGCTTTCACGCCCGGGGTGCCCGACTCCATGTAGTCTTGCGCGTCGAAATGGCTCCGGGTCGCGTCCGGGGAGCCGATCGCGTGGATCGCGGCGAGGGTTTTGGCATCCCACAGGGGCTTGAGCGCCGCGAGACGGGGGTGCAGGCCGAAGTACCCGTCCAAGTCCAGGACGTCTTGCTCGGGCACGGCGATGCGAGGCCGTTCTTGATAATAGATCGGGTCACCATGGGGGACGATCATGTTGAGCCCGTCCACGGCGCCGCGTTGGAACAGGCATACCAAGATGCGGCGGTCCGGCGGACGGGCGGACGGGCGGACCGCGAAGGCAGCTCGGGCGAGGAATAACGGATCCAGGCCGAAACTGAAGAGTGCAAGGCCGCCCGACTTCACGAATACACGTCTCGAAATGGTCATTGTCTCTGAAACTCCGGTCCGCCGATCGCGAGGCCGACTGCCAGGGCACGCGCTTGCACGGGATCGCTGATGCCTGCCAACTCACGCCTGAGGACTTGCTTCGTGTTCTCGGACATCGTCCCACCCAAAATCCTCTCATTGACCACGCCGATCATTTGGTCGACGTCACCAGCCGAAACGATGGAGTCGAGCGCGACCGTCACGCCCTGCAGCTTGCCTGCCGCCAGCGCGACGGCGGCATTCATCCGATCGAGCAACGCACCGCTGTTCACCCACGCCGTTTCCCGTTCGGGATACCCGTCGGGAGCGACATGGAGAAAAAGCGGCTCGCCGAGGCGCGCCACCACCTGCGCCAGGCGGGGAGAGGTGTCGGGCTCGGCGGCGACCGCTCGTGCCGCACTGACTACGAACTCGAGCGGCGTCTTCACCTTGGCGCGCACGTTCTCCGCCGCCCAGAAGTCGGGGCCGTGAAAGATGGCCCGCAGCACCTCGCGTATGTCACCGCTCGAGCGCTTCCACGCCGCCACTGCGTCGTCCACGCAGCCGTCGGGCGGATCGTCGTTCACGAACCGTTCGCACAGTTGGCGGCTCAGGTGGCGCATCGTGGCGGGGTGGCTGGCCAGGAGCTTGAGGAGCCGGATCCCTTCGTCCATGTCGTGGCCGCCGTCAAACCTGACCCCCAGCACCTGCTTTTCCCCGCGGTCATGCGCCCAATCGTGGAACTCGAAGTCTCCGCCCTCTTGGGGACGCTCGATGCTCCAGCCGGTAAAGATGCGCGCCACGTCGATCACGTCCTGCTGTGTGTACCCGCCGTCGACGCCGACCGTGTGGAGCTCGAGCAGCTCCCGGGCGTAGTTCTCGTTGATCCCTTTCGGCGTGGGCCTCACTCCCTGACCCCGCCTCGCGGAGAGGGGGAACGGCGGCGACGCCCCGGGCGCCACGCTCTGCCAATTGTCGAGGTAGAACAGCATCGCGGGGCTCTTGGCGGTGGCGATCAGGAGATCCTCGAACTTGCCCATTGCGCGGGGGCGAATCGTGTGCTCGATGTAGTCGGGCGTGAGGAAGCGATCGGCGCCCTTGGCCAAGTAGACGTTGAAGTGATTGGTCCAAAAGTCCACCATGACCTCGTACAGCTGGCGCTCGGAGAGCGCGGCGCGGACGACCGCCAGGTCGGCGAATTCGCCCGCGAGGCGCCTGCCCCGTTGGGCGATCGGGTTCGCCTCGGACCTGTCGGCCATCGTGTCAGCCGCGGCGGCCAGCTTGCGCTCCCGCCGCTCGCGCTGCACCTCGGTGTACATTGCGGCGAGGTCGCCGCGGTCGTACGCGAGGATGGCAAACTGCCGCTCCTGCTGGGACAAACGCTCGTCGTTGATCCCATCGGGCGAGAGCTGGCGGTCGATCCAGCGCAGCACCCCCCCGGCGGCCACGCGCGGCACGTCGCCAGGTCGGGGTCCGTACGCGAGACGGTTCAGGGCGTGGAACGCCGAGTCCTGCGGGGTGAGGGCAGGCTGCTGCGCCCCGATTGCGACCGGCATCAACCCCACCGTTAGGAGCGACGAAACGATCCGCGTTTTCATGCGGTTATATTGACGCACCGTCCTTTGGAGAAGTTAAGGTCGTGACGGCCTCGACGCCCCGCTTCATCCCGCACGGCATCGTACCGCGGGCCAGGAGCCCGCTCTCCGGGCCCGACGGCAAGCCGCCGACCTGGTCGGAGCGGCTGCAGGCCCTCAAGTACGTGCCGCCCCTCCTCAAGCTCGTGTACCGGACCCACCGGGGCTATACGGTAGCCATTTTGGCGCTCCGCGCGGTCCGCTCGTTCATCCCGCTCGCCGTCCTGTGGATCGGCAAGCTGATCATCGACGGCGTGATCGCCGCCATGCAGGTGCGCGCGGCCGGAGGCGTGGTGGACTGGTGGTCGCTCGGGGGTCTCGTGGGGCTCGAGCTCGGCATCGCCGTCGGCGGCGAGGGGTTGGCCCGCCTCTCGTCGCTGTTCGAGAGTCTGCTCGGCGACCTGTTCTCGAACCGCATCAGCGTGCGGCTGATGGAGCACGCGGCCACGCTCGACCTGGCCCAGTACGAAGACGCGGAGACCTACGATCACCTGGAGCGCGCGCGTCGCCAGACCGTGGGGCGGATCGGACTCGTCGCCCTGCTCCTGTCCACGGCCCAGGACCTCGTCACCCTGATCTCGCTCGCGGCCGTGCTGCTCGTGCAGCTCCCGTGGCTGCTCCTGCTGCTGGTGGTCGCGGTCGTGCCGTCGTTCGTGGGCGAGACCCACTATGCGGCGCTGGGCTACTCGCTGCTCTTCCAATGGACCCCGGAGCGACGGCTGCTCGACTACCTGCGCTACGCGGGCGCGTCGGACGAGATGGCGAAGGAGGTGAAGCTCTTCAACCTGTCGGACTTCCTCGTGGGCCGATATGCGAAGCTGTCCGGCGAGTTCTACGACGCGAACAAGCGGCTGGCGATCAAACGCAACGTGGTGTCGACCGTGTTCGTGACGATCGGCACGCTCGGCTATTACGGCGCGTACGCGGTGACGATCTACCTGACGGTGCTGGGCCGGTTCTCGATCGGCGCCCTGACGTTCCTCGCCGGCTCGTTTCGGGCTAGCCGCGACCTGATCCAGCGCATCCTGCTCTCGTTGTCGCAGGTGTTCGAGCAGAGTCTGTATCTCTCCGACCTGTTCACCTTCTTCGACGTGCAGCCTCGCGTCACATCCAAACCAGGCGCGCGCCCTGTGCCGGTCCCGATTCGGCGGGGGTTCGAGTTCCAGGATGTGGGGTTCCGCTACCCGGGCTCGGACCGCTGGGCCGTGCGGCACCTGACGTTCACGTTCGAGCCGGAGGAGCGGATCGCGCTCGTCGGGGAGAACGGGGCGGGGAAGACGACGCTCGTGAAGCTGCTCGCGCGGCTGTACGATCCGGACGAGGGCCGCATCCTGCTCGACGGAGTGGACCTGCGGGAGCACGACTTGAACAGCCTCCGGAAGAACATCGGCGTGATCTTCCAGGACTTCGTGCGCTACGACTTCGTCCTGAAGGAGAACATCGGGGTGAGCCAGATCGAGGCGCTGGAGGACGACGCGCGGGTGCGCGAGGCGGCGCGCCGCAGCCTGGCCGACTCGGTCGCCTCCCGTCTGGCGAAGGGGTACGACCAGATGCTCGGCCGGCGGTTCGACGGCGGCGTTGAGCTGTCGGGAGGTGAGTGGCAGAAGGTCGCGTTGGGACGGGCCTACATGCGCGACGCCCAGGTCCTGATCCTCGACGAGCCCACCGCGTCGCTCGACGCACGCGCCGAGTATGAGGTGTTCCTGCGGTTCGCGGAACTCACCAAGGGGAGAATGGCCGTGCTCATCTCGCATCGCTTTTCGACGGTGCGGATGGCGGACCGGATCCTGGTGCTCCAGGGCGGCGAGCTGGTGGATCAGGGCACCCATGAAGAGCTGGTTGCAAAGGGGGGGCTCTACGCCGAACTTTTCTCCCTCCAGGCGGCCGGGTACCGGTAGCCGGTCAAAGCGACCGGCAGGAGCCGGGCCCCCGTCGGGAAGCTGGGAGGAGACGAACATGCGAATCGCAGCTCTGAGATTGCTCGCGCTCGTGGTCGGGGCTCTCGCCGTCGGCGCGCCGCTAGGTGCGCAGCAGCGCCGGCAGAAGAATGTCCTGACGGCCGAGGAGATCGACCACTGGAAAGCGAACATGAGCACCGCGTACGACGTCGTGTCGATGAACATGGGTTCGGCGGAGTTCCTGAAAACCATTCCGCTGGAGGACGTCCTGGAGATGCGCTGGCTCA
>Ga0209235_1001473_pt1 | contig 12765 bp, 13 predicted proteins | sample GraSoi013_1_20cm_4_FD_185817 | JGI IMG/M metagenome (GOLD analysis project Ga0209235, IMG submission 185817) | Grasslands soil microbial communities from the Angelo Coastal Reserve, California, USA - Sample 09_25_2013_1_20cm (SPAdes) (version 2) | ecosystem: Environmental > Terrestrial > Soil >...
ATGGACTTTGCTCGGATCCGCTCTGGATCAGGAGACCTATTCTCGATGCGGCATGTTGATTTGCTCTGAGGAGGTCGCCGGCAGTCACCCGCCACACAATAGGAGGACTTGGTCAGGAGGACTTGGTCGCCGCGCAAACAGAAGGCCGGTCGTCCTCCGGCGACGTGGGCATCTCGGCGCGGAGGAATTCCGCCGAGGAGGGGAGCACACTTTGCCGGGGCGTTCTTGCGGCATCATGGGGCGCGGAGGCCCCAGCCCCGGCCCACCGACGCGGTGGCGCAGCCGACCGCCGATTATCACGAGTCGATAATCGGGTGAAGTGACTGCAGAATGGAAGTTTACGAATAGCGACAGGATCCGAAACGGGGTCGCTTCGGCGTGCTCTCGGGCCGTGCTGTCGCCATGCCATCTTCAGGCACCGCCGACGGACATGGCGACACTGTGGTCGCGCGCGCGCGGAGACGTCGTTGGCTGCGTGCGGGAAGCGCGGATAGCGCGCTCATGCGGTCTACTTTCCGACGCTTGGGGCGCAACTCAAAGCGCAGCAGTGTGATACGCGTGTGGTCGGGGCTGGCTCGCGTTCCGTCCGGCCCGGGTTGGTGACGAATGTCACCGTTCTGCCCCAGCCCTCAGCGGCATGTTTTTTGGCAGCTGCATTGCTCGGGGAAACCGCCGCCGGGGACCGCGGCGTTGTAGGCGAGGGGCCAATCGCCCCTGCTTCCCCTCTAAGCGCTCAGCAGAAGGGAGTTGGGTCCGAAGGTGATTACTGTCCTGGTCGTGGATGATCGCAGCGCCAACCGCGCCCGCTGGCGGTCCTTGCTGGAGCATCGCGGCTACGTGGTCGAGACGGCGAACAACGGTAGGGAGGCGTTGGAGCTCTATCGGCAACTGCGACCGGATGTCGTCTTGCTGGACCTCTTCATGCCCGTGATGAACGGGTTCGATGCGCTGGTGTTAGTGCGACAGGAAGACCCGCAGGCCAAGGTCGTGGCGGTAGCGGATGCGGGAACGCGGATCGGCGCGGACGCGCTGGCGGAGGCCTTGGAACTCGGCGCGCGGCGCTCGCTGGCGAAGCCGGTCGAGCCGTGGCAACTGCTCGCGGCCATCGACGAGGTGCTGAGCGAGGATCCCTACTCGCCGCGCTGAGCGGAGATGCTCCCCCACTCCTCCAACACCACGGGGTAGCCGCGGAAATTCGACGGGACCCGTCCCGCCATCTCCGACACCGGGCGAGAGACGCCGACGACGATCGAGCGCCGCCCGCCGCGCTCGCCCGGCGCGACGGCGACGACGCCGTCGATATCGAGCCACTGGCTCGCCTCATCGATCACCCGGAGTAAGTCGTCGCCTTTCATGGGTCGTCGGATTCAATCTACCAACGGGGTGGGCCTACGCCCACCCCGTCGCGTCTTTCACAGCCTCGTCGCGCTACACGATCCTGATGGCCAGTTGGCTCTGGACGAACAGGATGTGGTTGAAGATCGTCACTACAGCCGAGCCGGCGAACAGCAGGCCCACCGCGTTCTCGTCCATGTCGAGGAGCAGACTTCCCGAATCGCCCCCAGCCGACATGGTCGTGGTCACGATCTGGCGCGCCATGCGGGCCGTCCTCCCGCCGCCGTAGTTCACGTTGACGGTAGCGTTCACGTGCGTAACCCGCCCGGTACTGTAATTCGTCGTGCGGCCCGTCTTCTGCACGATGTCCCCGATCCCCTGCAGGAACCGCACGCCCTTCGGATACCCGATCCAGTAGATCTCTCGGTCGAGGTCCTGGAACGGCCCCTCGGCGAGAGCCGCGTCCACGAGGTTGGGTGTGCCGTCGAACCGGATCGTCACGAAACGGGACAGCCGCGCGATGACGTCGTCCGGAACCCGGCCGCCGTCGGCGGCGCCCGGCTGCAAGATCGGATCGCCGATCCGGCCGGCGTTCGAGTTCGCCAGTACGTGGTTATTGCTCAGGATGTAGTACCTGGCCGGGACTCCGGGGAACGGCTGTGCTTCGAACACGCATGTCGCGAGCGTGCCCGCCGTCACCTGGTAGTGACCTACGCTATAACCCCCTTGCGCGGGCCGGATGCGCTGCCGCAGCAGCTGCGGAGCGACCTCGACCAGCCGTTCCTCCAGGACGGCCGCCTCGCTCGGCGCCCATAACCGGTCGACGGCCATCGCCGGGGCCGGCGGCGCGGCCGGTGGCGCGGTCTGCCGCAGGAACCGCGCGCTACGGGCCGGCGGCGGGGTCACGCGTGTGGCGCCGGCGAAGATCTCTCCAGTCTCCACCACGTCCGTCTTGAACTTCCCGACGGTCGGCGGGATCATGTCGTCTTCCCGGAGGAACGGGAGCATCTCGTCCTTGAACTTCTGCGCCACGAACACCGAGAGGCAAGGCTCCTCGGTGTCGCGGCCGCCCTTGACCTTGCTCCCGACGGCCACGCCCACGACGTTCGCCTTCCCGAGAAACTCGTCCTCGTTCTCGTTCTGCAGGCTCGCGATGGCCTGCAGATCGCCCTTCAGCTGGGCACTTCCCTCTGGTTTGAACCTCGGCATAGTCCACCTCCATGTCACGGATCGAGCGCCGCGCCACGACGTCACGAGCACGCAGGTGGAGACGAAGAGTCAAGGGCACCCCCGCTGGTCACCACATCGCCGCTGGACGCCGTTTAGCGGCGCCGCCAGCATCGCTCTCACGGTGTCCAGTCGCTAGACCGAAAGATTGCAGCGTTGCAACCTATGGGACCGGGGCGACGTAACCGCCGATGCGCAGCGCTCGCTCCAATACCCACTCCCACCCGATGCGCCGGGTCGCAACCGACCACGAAAGGTCGAGGAGCCTGCGCGTATAGCGGACCGCAGTGCGATTGCGGACCAGCCATCGCGACAAAGCGTCGCGCCGGTCGGGTGCCCGGCTGGCCAGCGTCCGGTCGAGGCGGGCTAACGCCCGCCAGTGCCGTGCGGAAAAGCGGCCGTACCGTGCGAAGAGCCGGCTGTACGTGGCGATGCTCGCGCTCGTGGTGGCGGGGACCCCTTCCAGCGCTTGCTCGAACTGGTGGCTGAGCGGCGCCAGCAACTCCGGGTGGGCCAGGCGGCGGGAGACATAGTCGGCCATGGCCGCGGCGCGCGGCGGGGGCCGCCGCCGGACGGCCTCGACGATCGCCGAGGCCAGGACCCGAGGTGCCCGCCCACGCGAATGTACGAGGGCCAGTCGGTCGCCGAGCTCCGACACGAGCCCGATGCACGGCTCCAACCATTCGTCGTCGGGCGCAACGGCGATGCACGGGGCCACCCAGGGGAAGCGCCGCACCGTGATAGTCAGTGTGGCCAGTGCACCGAGCACGGGTGGGGCGGACGCGTGGACGATCGCCCCTAAAGGCGGAGCGAGCGCACCTCGGTCCGTTGATGGTAGTGGCGCGAGGGCGTCGTACGGAGGGACCAAGATGCTGCAGTCAATGCCGAACGGGCGACGAAGCTCGGTGGCCGGCGCTGTTTTCGGTCGCGCCGGAGCGACCGGGCTGGTGAGTGCGGCTCGTGCATCAATAGGGCGCGGGTGGTGCAGGGCTGAGCGCCTGTGCATCGCGACTCTCGCAATGCTCACTATAACGGGCCAGCCGCACCGGCGGCTAGCCTGCAGTGAGCACAGCATCGCCGCCCGCACCTCGAGCGCGCCAGGCGAGCGTCTGATTCGCCTTGACATTCTGCGGCCTCTTGCCGTAGTTAACCTGAGGTATGGCGCCGTACGCTTCCGCTGTGACTGTCGGGAGGGCAAGAGCCTGCCTCTGTAGCAGGGCCCCGTTATCGGGGTCCGGGGCGGGCACGGCTTTCGTGTAGGGCAAACGGACTAACAATTCGTGAGCGGCTGTGGTCCCGGACAAAATGGGGCCGCAGCCGCTCTGATTTTTGAACCTCCAGCAGGACCGTCGTTTAATTCAAGGAAGGAGGGAACGATGCCTCAGACCGTGGCGCCGGTAACCGATATTGACGCGCGGGGCTACGCGCGTCCCGATGTATTGGTCTCCACCCAATGGGTGGCCGATCACCTCAACGACCCAAACGTCCGCATCGTTGAGTCGGACGAGGATATCCTGCTGTACGAGACCGGGCACATCCCCGGGGCGGTCAAGATCGACTGGGTGGCCGACCTCAACGATCCGTTGATCCGCGACTACATCGACCGCCCGCGCTTCGAGCGGCTGCTGCGGTCAAAAGGGATCAGCGACGACACGACCATCGTCTTCTACGGCGACAGGAACAACTGGTGGGCGACCTACGCCTTCTGGGTATTCCGGCTCTTCGGCGTGGAGGACCTCCGCATCATGGACGGCGGCCGGCTCCGGTGGGCAGAGGAAGGCCGCCAACTCGTGACCGACCTGCCGCGCTACCTCGAGGGCAATCTCAGGGCGAAGGAGCGCGACGACGCCCGCATCCGCACGTTTCGCGAGCAGGTGATGGAGCACGTCAGGAACGGCGGGCCGCTGGTGGACGTGCGCAGCCCGGAGGAGTTCCGTGGCGAGCGGCTCCACATGCCCGAGTACCCGAACGAGGGTGCGCTACGCGGCGGCCACATCCCGGGGGCGAAGAGCATCCCGTGGGGACGGGCCATCACCCAGGAGACGCACACCTTCCGGTCGGCCGATGAGCTGCGGACCATCTACACGGGGGAGAACGGGCTCAAGACGAACGACGAGGTGATCGTCTACTGCCGCATCGGAGAGCGTTCGTCGCACACCTGGTTCGCCCTGACGTACCTCCTCGGCTTCGAGAACGTCCGCAACTACGACGGGTCGTGGACCGAGTGGGGCAACCTTGTGAAGGCGTCGATCGAGAAGCCGTAGTGGACCGCGAGACGCGCATCGCCTGGCTGGTTGATCACTCCCGGCGGCCCCGCCACCGGGGGAAGCTCGAGGACGCCGACGTCGAGGTGCCGGGCGGCAATCCGGGGTGCGGGGACGTCGTCACCCTGTACGTCAAGGCGCAGGACGACGATGACCGGGTGGCGGCCGTCAGCTTCGAGGGCGAGGGCTGTACGCTCAGCCAGGCAGCGGCATCGATCCTCGCCGAGCGCACCAACCGGCTGCAGCCGACGTTCGAGGAGGTTCTCGCCTTCTCCTATGAGGAGATGCTGGATCTCCTCGGGCGTGACATCACCGCGTCTCGTCCCGCCTGCGCGACGCTCGGCCTGGGGACCCTCAAGGCGGCCGTCAAGACCGTCGAGATGAACCGCAAGCTGCGAGCGGCCGGCCACACGGACGAAGAGATCCACGAGCTCCGTCGCGCGATCGCGGCGGAGCGGGACCCGATGGGCTTGGTGTTCCGAGAAGGGGCCGGCCGGGAGGCCTCCGCGTAGGGCCCAGGGAAGAGAGAGGTGTGGGCGAGTTCGAGTCTGCACAAGGAGGGTACGATGAGTCCCGCAGAGAAGAGCTTGCTGACGACTGCCTTCGAGGCGTTGGGGCCCGCGAGGTTCACGCGGGGTGGCGCGCGGAGGCGGAGCATTTGAGCTAGTGGCGGGCGCGATGACGTGGTGGGATGTCTTGGCACTGATTGGCATGGCGAGCTGTGCGGTCGGCCTCGCAGGCGGTGAGCTCGCGCTGTTGCGCCTGCTGCCATGGGGGAAAAACTGGCACGTGGGCGGCTATTTCTAGGAGGCCGTTCTTTCGAGCGCCGGGAAACGCGCACAGCTCGTATACATCGACCGGGACGGCTCGTTCGGGGCGATTGAGTTCGCCCACCGACTGCGCCACGAGGTCACGTCGCTGATGCAGCGACTCGTCGGCGGCTCCTACATCCCCCGCGCGGGCGGGTTCCTCGACTCGCTGCCGATCGATACGGACCGAATCGCGCTGAGATGCCTAGCCGAGCGCCCGCGTGTCGCGTATATCACCCCGACCGTCCGTCCTCACCGAGGTGCACGATGGTCGCCAACGACTCCACCCTGTCATTTCCCGACCGCCGGGTCGCCGAGCGCCGCGGCCTACCCTCGCAGCGCAGCGGCCTGGACCGCCGCGCCCAGCGCATCTCCGTGCCGCTCGAGCACCGCCGCGGAGGCGAGCGGCGCATCGTGGCTGATCGGCGCAGCTGGACCGAGCGGCGGCGCGCCACGGCCACGACCCGCGACGTCCCGGCCGAAGGGCAAGTGACCGGTGCGCCGCGCACCAGGAAGTTCGAGGTAGACCCGGCGGAGTACCCCTTTGCCGACCGGTGGTTAGAGCGTGGCGGGAGCGCGCTGCACTATGTGGACGAGGGGTCGGGGCCGCCGGTGCTCATGCTGCACGGCAATCCCACGTGGTCGTTCCTGTATCGCAACGTCATCAAACAGCTCGGCGGCGCGGTTCGCTCGATCGCCCCCGACTATCCCGGCTTCGGCCTCTCTGACCACCCGCCCGGCTACGGCTACACGCCCCAGGAGCACGCCGAGTGGATCCACGCGCTGATCGACGACACCGGCCTGAAGCGGTTCGTATTGGTCCTCCAGGACTGGGGCGGCCCCATCGGGCTCTCGATCGCGGTCGAGCGCCCGGAGGACGTGGCGGGCCTTGTGATCCTCAACACGTGGGCGTGGCCTCCGGACCCAAGGATGGTCGTCTTCTCGCTCATCATGGGGGGGCCGTTCGGGAAATACCTCCATCTCAGGCGGAACTTCTTCGCGCGGAAGATCGTGCCGAGCGGCATCGCGCGCGCCGAGCGGCGCACGCCCGCGATCCTGAAGGCCTACACCGATCCGTTCCCCACGCCCGCGTCGCGGACCGGCACGTGGGTGTTCCCGCGCGCTATCCGCCGGTCCGCCCCCTGGCTGGCGGAGATCGAGCGGCAACTGCCACGGCTGCGGGCCAAGCCGGTGGAGTTCGTGTGGGCAATGAAGGATGTCGCCTTCGGACGCGAACGGATCATTGCGCGGTGGTTGTCGTACTTCCCGGGGGCCCCGGTGGACCGGTTGCCCGAGGCGAAGCATTACCTGCAAGAGGATGAGCCGGAGCGAGTCGCGGCGGCGGTGAAGCGGGTGGTGGCGCGGATCTGAGGGCGGGACAAGTGGTGGGCCTCGTACCCTGGAATCGCGTGCGCGGGCGTTCGGCCGCGGTACAGGCGCATGCAGAAGACCCAGCAGGTACTGGTAGTCGGAGGAACCCGGGGCACTGGACTCCTGATCGTTAGGCTCCTGCTCCGCGAGGGCTACCGCGTTCGCGCGCTCGCCCGGAATGCGGGGCGCGCAGCGCCGCGCCTGGGCTCCGCCGTGGAGACCGTGCCTGGCGACATCACGCGCCCCGAGACGCTCCCGAGCGCTGTGAAGGACATCACTCACCTCATCTTCACCGCCGGGGTTGCTACCGGTCCTGCCCGCGAAAGGCTGATCATTGCAACAGAGTACGATGGTGTGCTGAACACACTCGCTGCAGCTCGGAAAACAGGATTCAGCGGTCGTTTTCTTTACATGACATCCATCGGAGTTACGAAACCCTCGCTCAGCGCCGCGGTTCTAAACTTCGTCAAGGGACATACGCTGCACTGGCGGAGGCGTGCGGAAGACGAGATTCGCGCGAGCGGTATCGACTATACGATCATTCGAGCGGGCTTCCTCCTCAACAGCCCCGGCGGCCGACGGGCGATCGAAGTCGGTCAGGAAACCCACCCTCTGGCCCCGAGGTACAGGATCGCGCGCGCGGACGTGGCCGAGACCTTCGTTGAGGCTCTGAAGCACCCCAGCACTGCGAGGACCACGTTCGAAGTCGTCTGGGGCAGGGGGCCGCGCCGGGAACACTGGGACCTGCTCTTTAGCCGCCTGAAGCCGGATGCTTGACCCCGCCGGTCCCCCGCGGTCGAGTGGCGCTGCTTCGCTCGTCACCGCGCTGTCCCTTGCGCGCCACAGTTGCGAGCTAGTCGCTCGGACACGGCCCGCCGGCTGCCGCCCACTGCTTGAACTTGGCGACGAGCTCTTCGTGCGGTACCGACACCGGCGCGCGCCCGCCGCCCGGGTTCCAACCCCAAAGCACCAGCTTGTCCTCGCTGACGTGCTTGAGCAGCGCAGCGAAGTCGCGGCCGCGGTTCGCCTTCTTGCTTTTGATGGTCGCGCACAGCTCGGAAGGCGAGAGGCCGATCCAGGCCATTTTATGCTCGGGGGGTGGAAGCCCCCAGTGCGGCGCGCCGGGCGGCGCGTTCGGGCCGTAGCTGGCGGGTGGGTTCGATTCGCCGTGGCAGGTCGCGCACGGCAGCCCGGGCGCCCCGTGGCCCTCGGCCCCCCGCATCACCCCCATCGCGTGCCTCACGCCGGCGTCGAACTGCAGCGGCGCATCGCCCGGGATGTGACAGTTCTGGCAGCGCGGGTGCTGGAACACCTGCTGCACGGTGGCGAAGGCGGCGAGGGCCTGGGCGCGCTGCTCGGTGCTGGGACGCGGGCCGCAGGCCGCGAGCGACAGGGCGACCAACACCGCTAGGACGGTCCGTGCACGCATGGCCGCCTCCTCAGGTCGCAAGTGTGAGCGGCAGTTCGCGCAGCCGCTGCCCCGTCAACACAGCCACGGCGTTGGCCACCGCTGGCGCGATCGGCGGCACGCCCACCTCGCCGACACCGCCGGGCTTCTCAGTGCTGGGCACGATGTGCACCTCGACCACCGGCATCTCGTTCATGCGCAGCACGCGGTAGTCGTGATAGTTCGACTCCTGCACGCGCCCGTCCTTGATGTGCAGGGCGCTGTGCAGCGCCGCGCTCAGGCCGAAGGCGATGCCCGATTCCATCTGCGCGGCGATCGTCTCGGGATTGACGGCGATGCCGCAGTCGATGGCGCAGACCACGCGGTGCACGCGGATGCGGCCGTCCTCGACCGAAACCTCCGCCACTTGCGCGACGAAACTGCCGAAGGACTCGTGCACCGCCACGCCGCGCGCGCGGCCTTTGGGCGGCCCCTGGCCCCACCCGGCCTTCTCAACGGCCAGGTTCATCACGCCGAGATGGCGCGCGTGCTTCTTGAGCAGCGCGCGGCGGTACTCGACCGGGTCCTTGCCAGCGGCCTGGGCCAGCTCGTCGATCAGGCTCTCCATCACGAAGGCGGTATGGCTGTTCCCGACCGAGCGCCACCACAGCACCGGGATCCCGACCTTGGGCGAGTGCAGGTCCAGCCGATGGTGCGGAATCTCCTTGAGATAAGGCGAATCAGACACTCCCTCGACCGAGGTGGCGTCGATGCCGTTCTTCACCATGAAGGGCTCAAACGGTGTGCCGACCAGGATCGACTGGCCGACGACGGTGTGCCGCCAAGCCACCGGCAGGCCGTCGGCGCCGAGGCCGATACGCGCGCGATGCAGATAGGCCGGTCGATAGTAGCCGCCGTGCACGTCGTCCTCGCGGGTCCACACGGTCTTGACCGGCGCGTTGGCGGCCTTGGCAACGTGCACGGCTTCGCTGACGAAGTCGGAGGTCGGGTTCGCGCGCCGGCCGAAGCCGCCGCCGAGGAAGGTGGTGTGGACTGCCACCTGTTCGGGCTTGAGGCCGGTGATCTGCGCGGCCAACCGCTGGTCCAGGGTCTGAAACTGGGTGCCGGTCCAGATCTCGCACTTGCCTGGTCCGATCCGTACCGTGCAGTTCTCCGGCTCCATTGGCGCGTGCGCGAGGTAGGGCACGGCGTATTCGGCCTCGATCGTCTTGGCTGCCTTCCCGAGCGCGTCGGCGACATTGCCGGCCTCGGCCGCCGGCGTGCCCGTGGTGCCGGCGAGCTTGCGGAACTGCTCGCGCAGCGCCGTGCTGTCCAGCCCCGCGTTCGGGCCGAGATCCCATTCGATCTTCAAGGCATCACGGCCAAGCTTCGCCGCCCAGAAGTGATCGGCCACCACGGCCACGCCGGTAGGGACCAGGACCACCTTGCGTACGCCCGGGATCGCCTTTGCCGCAGTCGCATCGAACGATCTGACCTTGCCGCCGAACACCGGCGGGCGCGCCACCACGGCGACGAGCAGACCGGGGAAGCGCACGTCCATGCCGAACTGGGCCCGGCCCGTGATCTTCTCCGGCGTATCCAGGCGCTTGGTCGGCTTGCCGATGAGCTTCCAGTCCTTGGGATCCTTGAGCGGCGCCGTCTTCGGCGGCGGCAGCTGGGCCGCGGCCGCAGCCAGTTCGCCGTAGCGCGCCCGCTGATTGCCGGCGATCACCACGCCGTTCTCGGTGCGGCAGTCGGCGGGTTTCACCCCGAACCGTTGCGCCGCGGCCAGCACCAACAGCGCCCGCGCTGTCGCGCCGGCCTGGCGGTACCGGTCGAATTCAGACCAGGTGCTGGTCGAGCCGCCGGTCATCTGGATGCCGAAAGCGGTGTGCGCGTACACCGGCGCCGCGTCGGCATGCTCGACCTTGATCTTTGACCAGTCGGCGTCCAGCTCCTCGGCGATGAGCATCGGCAGCGCGGTCCAGATGCCCTGGCCCATCTCGGAATGCGCGAGCAGCACCGTCACGGTGTCATCGCTGCCCACGCGCAGGAAGGCATTGGGCACAAACGGCCGGCCGGGCCGGGGCTGCGCCACGGCAAAGCGCTTGGCGCCGGGTACCACGAAGCCGATCACCAGGCCGCCCGAGATGAGCGCGCCGGTCTTCAAGAATTCACGGCGGGAAGGAGGTGTCACGGCTTTCATGACACGCCTCCCTTCGCCAGGACGGCGGCGCGGTGCACGGCGGCGCGGATGCGCTGATAAGTGCCGCAGCGGCAGATGTTCCCCGTCATCGCGGCGTCGATGTCGGCGTCGGTAGGCACAGGTTTGGCGGCGAGCAGGGCCGCGGCCGCCATGATCTGTCCGGACTGGCAGTAGCCGCACTGCACCACGTCCAGTTCGGCCCAGGCGCGCTGCACCGGATGGCGGCCGCCGGGCGACAGCCCTTCGATGGTGGTGATCGCCTTGCCCGCGGCGGCAGATACCGGGGTGACACAGGAGCGCAGCGGCGCGCCGTCCAGGTGCACGGTGCACGCGCCGCATTGTGCGATGCCGCAGCCGAATTTGGTGCCGGTCAACCCGACCAGGTCGCGCAAGACCCAGAGCAGGGGCATGTCCGGCGGCGCGTCCACTTCGTGTTCGACGCCATTGATGGTGAGTTTCATGACGTTGTCTCCCCGCGACTGGACTCTCTCACTGTGCTTGCAGGTCGGAGGCGTTGAGTAGAATCCGTCTCTGGGCATGCGGCGCTGTACGCGAGAACTAACCAGTTGGATGGAGCATGGCGCGCTGCTCCATCACCGTCAAGAAGGCGAGTTTGACGGCACTCATGCCACCGAAATCCAGCGTGACAAGGTTGTGCCGCAACGGCGTGGAATGTCGCACGCGATTCGCCGGAAGTGGGCGACGGAGCGGAAGGGCTACCTCCTCAAGGACGTCGCGAGGCAGAGCGAAGAAAAAGCTGCCGCTCGCATGCCCATTCTAGGGCTTCGATAAGAGATCTACCTTGCCCGTGCCGAGGTCCACCGGGACCGAAACGTGTTCTTGAAAGATTAGCCACTTGCCACGCATCCTCCGCAACGCGTCGGTCACTCGCACAGCGACGGTCAGCCGGGTGCCGTCGTGGCCGGTGAAATACCCGTCCACGACATAGTGCGAAACGGCCAGCGCGCCACCAGTCGTGACGCTGAGATCGCTGAGCTCCTGGTGAAGGGGCCCAGGAAACGCAGCGAACAGGTCCTCCCAGTCCTTCTTGTAGTCGGCCCACCCGACGTGCTGGCGCGGCGGCGTCACGTCAAAGACGAACAGGTCTGAGCCGGGCACGAAGAACGACATGATCTTGGCGACGTCAAAGCCTCCATGTAGCCCTGGTAGAGCGCCCGGATGTCGCGCGTGGCAGCGCCGGAGGGCTGCTGCCCCAAGAGCGGGGCACAAGCCAGCAGCAGAACCGATGGGCCGGGAACCCCTTTGCCCCGCCAATAGTTGTATATACATCCAATATCTCGAGGGTGTCCCGATGACCGCTTCCACGCTTCCCGCGCGCCGCCTGCCTGGCGCCGCCGCCTTGGCCGCGACGGTGTGGCTGATCCTCGCGATCGCCGCCGGCGCCACGGGCTTCTTCCTGCGGCTCCCGTTCCCCGGGCCCCAGCTCATCATTCTCGGGCTCGTCGTCCTGACGCTCGTCGCCGGGCTCGTGCCGAGCCGCCTCCGCGCCTGGATCGACGCGATCCCGCTGCGCGTGCTCGTGGGCGTGAACGCGACGCGCTACGTCGGGATCGCGTTTCTCGTGCTCGCCGCGCAGGGCCAGATGAACCCGGCGTTCGCAGACCGGGCGGGCTGGGGCGACATCGCGACCGCCACCCTGGCGATCGCCCTCGTCGTCACGTGGAAGCCGATTACGCCGGCGCGGCGACTCCTGTATCACGCGTGGAACGCGTTCGGCTTCCTGGACCTCGTGGTCGCGGTCGGCACCGCCACGGCCGTGACGCTCACCGGCGCCACGCCGGGCGTCGAGCGTGTGCTCACGCTGCCCTTGAGCATCGTCCCGACATTCTTCGTGCCCCTATTCCTCGCAAACCACGTGTTCATCTTCCGGCGGCTCGTCCGTGGCAGCTGAGAGCTTGCCCGCGCTGCCGTGCGCCTGCGCGAGCCTGCGGCGCGCGGCGCGCGCGGTGACGCGTGGCTACGAGGCGGCGCTCAAGGGGACCGGCTTGACGCCTACGCAGCACACGCTGCTTCAGGCGCTCGAGCTCACGGGGCCGAGTCCGCAGGGGGCGCTGGGCGAGCTGCTCGCGATCGATAGTACGACGCTGACCCGCACGCTCCGGCCCCTGGAGCGTGCGGGCTGGGTTCGCGCACGGTCGGGGGCCG
>Ga0209235_1001474_pt1 | contig 12764 bp, 10 predicted proteins | sample GraSoi013_1_20cm_4_FD_185817 | JGI IMG/M metagenome (GOLD analysis project Ga0209235, IMG submission 185817) | Grasslands soil microbial communities from the Angelo Coastal Reserve, California, USA - Sample 09_25_2013_1_20cm (SPAdes) (version 2) | ecosystem: Environmental > Terrestrial > Soil >...
CTGACGCTCACCCGACCGAGCGCGCGCCACGAGAGCCTGGTCTTCCGGGTCGGTCGGCGCGTCGTCGGCGAGCGGATTCGCCCGAGCCATTGTCATCTCCTACCCGTTAGACATGCTGCATTGCCGAGTGTGACAGGCCAGGAGCCGACGCGCCACTCATTCGACGCCATAAGGATTGTCGACGACGATGAGCCACGTGCCGTCAGGCTGGCGACGGTTGCGCGCCGTAGCGACGGCGGTGCGTCTCAACGCTTCCCCGGTGCGAAGAACGGCTCAGTGCCCGCCTCGTGGTCGGTGACATCCACGATCGCCACGACCTCGGGAAGGCGCTTCCGCAGTATCGACTCGATCCCCTGCCGAACAGTTACTTCGGCGAGACTGCACCCTTGACAGCCTCCATCAAGGCGGATGCTCACCCGGCCCGCGATGACATCGACCAGGGTCACCCGACCACGGTGAGCGGCGATCGCGGGGTTGACCTCGTCGTCCAGGACCCGGCGGACGCGTTCGGCGAGCTCGTCGGATTCGGCGGGCCGCGTCGGCTCTGCGTCCGGCCACACGACCCGCACCTCGGCGACCTCGGGCACGGCCCCGCGCAGAAGCGCCTCGATGCGCGCGGTCGCGGGAACGATCGCGCCAGGCGATCCGCTCGCCTTCAGCGTGACGACGCCATCGTCGACGGAGACCAGGCGCACCGCGCCACCGCGTGCGATGACGAACGGCGCGACGCTGCGCTCAATGGCTGCGGCAACTGCAGCAGCCAAGTTGGACGCGACCGGTGATGACACCGCACTGTCTCTGAGGACGGCCGGCGTGCCAGCCGCGCCGGCGCGCGCCATCGTGTCCAGTGCTGTGTCGAGATCACCGATCAAGTCCTCAGGGCCCTCAAGCCCGATCGACAGGCGCAGCAAGTCTTCGGGCACCGGAGACGACGGGCCCTCAGTGCTGCGACGGTGCTCGATGAGGCTCTCGACGCCGCCGAGTGATGTGGCCCGCTTGAACACCCTCACCGCGGCGGCGACGGCCATGGCCTGCTTCTCGCCGCCCGCCACGCGAATCGAGAGCATCCCGCCGAACCCACCAGTCATCTGGCGGGCCGCGATCTCATGGCCGGGATGCGACGGCAGCCCCGGATAGAGAACGGCGGTCAGCGCCGGGTGGCCATGAAAGTGACGGGCGAGGGCGAAGGCACTCTCGGACGAGCGGCGCACCCGTACGAACAAGGTCCGCATGCCCCGCTGGAGCAGCCACGCCTCGAACGGACCGAGCACGCAGCCGGCGTTGCGCCGCCACGACCGGATCCGCTCCCAGAACGGGTCGCGACGCGCGCTGACGACCGCCCCGGCCAGAACGTCGCCGTGGCCGTTCAGGTACTTGGTCGCCGAGTGCACGACGAGGTCGGCCCCGAATTCGATGGGTCGTGTGAGCACGGGGGTCGCGACGGTGCCGTCGACAACCATGCGCACGTCGGCCGCGTGGGCGATCGCCGCGACGGCGGCGAGGTCGGTGATGTCCCACGTCGGGTTGGCCGGGGTCTCGACCCACACGAGCCGGGTGCGGCCCGGGCGGATGGCGGTCCGCGCCGCGCCGAGATCGGTGGTGTCGATGAACTCGACGTCGAGCCCCCAGGCGATTCCGAACTCCGCCAGCCACTTACGGACACCCCAGTAGAGAACCCTAGACACCAAGACGTGGTCGCCGGGCAGCAGTGACTGGAAGACGGCCGTTGCTGCGGCGCTGCCGGAGGCGAAGAGCATGCCCGCGGCGCCACCTTCGAGCGTGGCTAGGAGCCGCTCGGCGTGATCGTACGTCGGGTTGTCGGCGCGCGTGTAGACGAGGCCGGAGCGGTACGTTCCGTCCGGACTGCGCTCGTACGTCGTCGACGGGTGAATCGCTGGCGTCAGCGCGCCAGAGGTCGCATCCACGTCGCCCATGGCCTGCGCGGCCAGCGTCTCGGGCGAGAGTTCTTGATTCATCCGGGGTGCCCTCCTCCGTGGCGCGCGATCTTATGCGCGAACAGCCAGCGGCGCGGGACCCCCCGACGGTGACGTCGCCGCAGAGACCTGCCGTGGTCGCGACGTAGGCTGACGGGTCGAGGCACGGACGTTTTCCCGCGGCGCGGTCGCGTTGTCGTGGAGATAGATGAGCGTCACCATTGTCCCCCTTTTCGGCATAGGACCTGATAAAAGTACGGCCTCGGACCTTCAGGGGTGTCCACGACATAACAGTCAGCCACGACTTCGACCTCAAAGCCATGCTTCTCGCCCAATTCGCGAAGCTGTCTCGCAGAAAGTGGCGACGTTGCGACCTCGGTGATTCGCTTGTTGTGCTCGAGGAAGATCATTGTGTGCTCAGCTGATACCGTACCGCGACGAACAGCCGCGGAGAGATGTTCGTCCAGATAGTCGATGAAGTACTGTCTGTAGCGGTGCAGATTTTCGCCAACGGTGCTGACCGCCAATGTTCCACCAGGCTTCAGAACTCGTTGCGCCTCCACAAAAAACGCCGCCGGGCGCGGCAAGCTCCAGAGAACGCTGTGGGAAAATACGTGATCGACGCGTGACCTGTCCAGGCTCATCTGCGTGATATCAGCGATGACGATCTTGTTCCGGGGCACACCGTGAGACTCCGCGTGCTCTGCCATCGCCGGATTGATGTCGAAAAGATACACGTCGGCGTCGTACCGTACGCGCCGCGCTTCGGCGCTCATGATACCGGTACCCCCACCGGCTTCGATAATGAGTGGACGCGGGGTCTTGATCGAACGAATCCACTGCATGTGGAGATCCGTCGCGTGCCGATAAAACGGCAACTTCACGATGATGTCGTAGACAGTGTGATAAGCACCTTGTCGGGAAAATGGTTGAGTCGCCTTGGACACGTCAGGCCACCAAAGGGATCGCCGCGGGCCTCGGCTGTCTCATCACCCAGGCGACGACGAGACCGGAGACGAACGTGAGCGCCGCCACGAGGTGGATCGCCGCCCCGAGCCCGACGAAGTCCGCGACGGCGCCGGAGAGCAGCGCGCCGACAGCGTAGCCGAGATCACGCCAGAAGCGGTATACGCCGAGGCTGGTCGCGCGCCATGTCGGGTGTGCGTGATCCGTGATCGCAGCCAGGAGCGTCGGATAGACCATCGCCGTGCCGAGCCCTTGCAGCCCCGCACCGAGCAGCCACGCCGCATAGGTCGGGACGAGGACGGTCAACCAGATCCCGCCCGCCTGCACGATCATCCCGCCCGCGATCAGTTCCTTCCGGCCAAAGCGGTCGGAGAGCGGTCCAGTTGCCACTTGCAGCACACCCCATACCATCGGGTAGACGGCCTTGATGACACCGATACTGCCGACGCCGAGACCATAGCTGGCGAAGAACAGGGGATAGAGGCCCCACGACATGCCGTCGTTGAGATTGTTGACGAGCCCAGCCTGGCAGGCCGCGAAGAGGCTCACGTTCGCCAGACTCGTGACGTAGAAGACGCGGCCAAGCGATAGAGGGACGCCACTCGCGGTTTGGGGCGCGGTGGCGGCTTCGAGGTGGGCGAAGGCGCGCGTCTCTCTCACGAACAGCACGGAGACGACCAACCCTACGCTCGCAATGGCGATGCCGAGGTAGAACGGCTGCGGGCGCAAGGCGGTGTGGGCCGCGATGTAGCCGGTGACCCACGACATCACCCCAACGGCGAAGTACCCGGCGAACTCGTTCAGGCCCAGCGCGAGGCCACGGCGCTTCGGCCCCACGAGGTCAACCTTCATGATCACCGTCATTGACCACGCCATGGCCTGGTTGGCGCCCAGCAGGACGTTAGCAAGGTCGATCCACCACCATGCCGGCGCATGGATAATGAGGAACGGCACTGGAAGGGCGAACAGCCACCCGACCACGAGGATCGGCTTGCGGCCGATGCGGTCGGACACGCGCGCCGCGACGAGGTTGATGACCGCCTTCGTGACGCCGAAGCTGACGATGAATGAGGTGATGGCGGTCTTCGAGGTGAGCCCGAACTCCTGCTCGCCGAGAAGCGGTAGGACCGTTCGCTCCAAACCGACCATGGCGCCCACGAAGGCGTTCAGTACAACAAGGAGGGTGAACTGCGGAAGGTTCTCCCGCAGTCCGAGCCGCATCTCGGTCATTCGCCGGTCAGGTTGCGCCGCCGGTTGAGGGCGAAGGCCTCCGGCTGTGGCGGAAGGTCCGCCAGCACGAACCGCACGAACTCCGCCTTCGACGTGAACTGCAGGGCAGGATTGAAGCGGCGCTCGAAGCCGATCGTCGACCCGGGCTTCCCGCTCAGCCCTTTGCCGCAGGCCGCGCCGCCGAAATGCGCCGGATAGACCTCGATGTGATCGGGGAGTTTCAGCAGCTTGCCGTAGATGCTCTCGTAGAGCTGCTCGGCGAGCGCCGTCTCCGCCCCTTGACCCAGGAGGTCGGGCCGTCCCACGCTCCCGGCGAAGAGCGTGTCCCCGGTGAGGACGAACCACGGCTCCGGCCCCCGTGTCCGGTCGGTCACGATGATCGACACACCGTCGGGCGTGTGCCCCGGCGTGTGAAGGAACGTCATACGGACGTTCCCCATCACGTGCTCCTCGCCATCGACGACGCTCACGTGTGGGAAGTGGACGTCAGCCGACTCGTGGAAGAGCACCGGCGCGCCGGTGGCCGCCGCTAGCCGCCGGGCGCCGGACACGTGGTCGGCCTGGACGTGGGTCTCGATGATGTGGGTGACGCGCATCGATTTCTGCGCCGCCGCTTCGAGATACGGCTCGATCTCCAGCTGTGGATCCACCACAGCGCACGCAGCGGCGCCGCCTCAGCCGAAGACGTAGCTGGCACACCCGGTCTTGGGGGCGAGAAACTGGCGGAAGATCATGGGTCGCTCCTCCTCTCCCCTTGTGTTACGCCGGATGCTGGTATAGGGTCTAATACTTAGTTTGGATGAAGACCATAGGGAAAACCCGAAGGTGACTCTTCGCCAGTTCGAGGTGTTCCTGGCCGTTGCCGGCGAGAGGAGCTTCAGCCGCGCGGCAAAGAAGATTCACTCTTCTCAGCCCACGCTGTCCGAGCATGTGTCCGAACTCGAGCGCGAGCTCGGAAAGAAGCTCTTCTTCCGTCGGGGCCGCGAGGTGACGCTGACTGAAGCCGGGCGAGTTTTCGAGGAATACGCGGCTCGGGCGATCTCAGCGGTCGACGGTGCTCGTCAAGCGATCACGGAGCTCGACGGGCTGGGTCACGGCTCAGTACTGGTCGGCGCGAGCACCACTCCTGGACTGTACGTGATGCCGGGAATCATCGCCGCGTTCCGCGCGCGGTACCCCAGCGTCGAACTCAAGCTTCAGATCGCCAACTCGCAGATTATTGAGGAGCGCGTGAAGGACCGTGAGCTGGACCTCGGCATCGTCGGCGGCCACACCATCGGGCGCGGCGAGGAGTGCCTGGCCGCAGGCCTTCTGGATGAATTGGTTCTCGTCGTGCCGCCCGGGCATCGGTGGGCGAAGAAGCGGGACATTGCGGCCGATCAACTCGCCGTAGAGCCGATGCTCATGAGGGAGCCGGGCTCGGCGACGCGGACCCTAACCGAGCGTGCGTTGCAGCGAGCGGGTGTGAAGTTCCAGGCCGCGATGGAGCTCGACCACACGGAAGCGATCAAGCAGAGTGTGATGGCCGGCCTTGGTGTCTCCCTTGTGTCGATATACGCGGTCCGGGGCGAGATTGCCACTCGGCGTTTATATGCGCTTCGACTGCGGGGCATGCGCGTCCAGCGGCACTTCCATGTCATTCATCACGAGGCGCGACGTGTGACGGCGAGCGCGAGAGCCTTCATGGAACTTATGGAGCACACGGGGCGCATACCGCCAACCAACCGTAGGCCCGCGTGACACGGTTCGTAACAACTTCCTGCAATGGTGTGGAATAGGTGTGGAGTTTGACGTTGTTTGGCACGATTTGGCGCGGTAGGAGCTTATAAGCTTATAAGTATTGAGGAGTTATCACGGTGTTTCTTGGCTTTTAATCAGGTTGGCCAGGGTTCGAGTCCCTGACGGCTCACCAATAAAATTAGGCGCTTCCAGCGCATCGGAAGCGGCCCCCTTTGTATCAATCAGGTGGTCCACGTTCGACCCTCAAGCCGGTTGAGGCCCGAACGTCTGAGCCGAATGGTCGCGGAAGCCGAAAATTCGGGCGAGGATCTTCTCGACGTCATCGCCTTCGGGGCTTCTCGCGCACGTCGGCGAGGTCGCGGAGCGGGACTTTGAGCGCCACGGCGACGGGGTAGAGGCTGTCGAGCGAGATGGACTTCTCGCCGCGCTCCACCTCGCCGATGAACTTGATGGAATTCGCGACGAAACACGCTACAGCTCCGGCCGGGCCATCAGGACCGCGGTCTCGATGCTCCGACTCAGGTACTGGAGGTCGATCGGCTTGACCACGTAGTCGAAGGCACCGTACGCGAGTGCCCGCTTCGCGGTCGCGGCGTCCTCTGTCGCGCTGACCATGATCACGACTGCCCGGGGAGCGACGGCGCGGATCGTGGGCAGCGCGTCGGTTCCACTCAGCCCGGGCATGTTGATGTCGAGAAGCACCACGTCCGGCGGCGCCGCGACGACCTCGCGCACGGCCGTGGCTGCGTCGGGAACCGCTCGGGCGGAGTACCTGTCGCTCGCCAAAACCTCATCCGACTCGCTCAGGAGAGCCCCGGGATCCGTCAATCCGTCCACAGGCCCAAGACCCCGAGCCTGGTTGGAGGTAGGGCGACCGGTATCGTTAGACCGTCGGCCTTGCACGGTCACACGGGAGTCGCGAGGGGGGCGGGCGGCAGAGCTTGCCGTGTGACGCGTGTTCGATAGTACTGAGGATCGTCAGTGTTGGACTACGCCGCCTGGCGGAGGTAGCGGTGATGCAGGCCACCGACTTCGGGAATCTCCACGATCCTGCCCGCGTCGGAGAGCTCGACGGGCCTGACGTCCGGCGCATCCTTGTCGAGCGCGAGATGCGTGTGAGCCCGGTGATAGTAGGAGAAGTAGCGGGCCAGGATGCGGCGCAGGTGGCTTTCGCCGAGAACCAGAACGTGATTCAGACACTCGCGCCGGATCGAACCGATGAGGCGCTCGGCGAAAGGATTCTGCCAGGGGCTGTGCGGCGCCGTGAGGACTTCGGCGATCCGCATGCCCTTCACTCGGTGCCGAAACTGCTGACCGTAGACCTGGTCACGGTCGCGCAGGAGATAGGGCGGCGCGGAGTCGTCCGGGAAAGCGTCCACGATCTGCTGGGCGGTCCAGTGGGCGGTGGGGTGCTCGGTCACGTTGAAGTGGACGACGCGCCGGCGATGGTGGGCGAGCACGACGAGGACGAAGAGGACGCGGAGCCGAGCGGTGGGCACGGTGAAGAAATCGATCGAAACCAAGTCCCGGACGTGATTGGTCAGAAACGTCCGCCAGGTCTGAGAGGGCGGGCTGCCCCGCTTCGGGAGCAGCCGCGAGACGGTGCGTTCGGCCACATCGATGCCGAGCTTCGGGCTCAAGAACGACGCGAAGGCGGCGGAGCGTCGGGCCACGCTCCGCGGGATCGCCGACGAGATTTTCGACTTCACGGAGATCTCGCAGCGGAGCCTCGGCCGTCACTGGCAGGGACGGACGCCGAGCGAGTGCGCGGAGTTCGTCGCGCTGTTCGCTGACCTCTTCGAGCGCACGTACATTTCGAAGATCGAGACCTATTCGGGCGAGCGGGTCGTCTATGCCGGCGAGACGCTGGACGGCGACCTGGCCACGGTCCGGACGCGCATCGTCTCGGAGCAGGGGACCGAGATTCCGGTGGACTATCGCATGTTCGAGCGTGACGGCCGCTGGCGGGCCTTCGATGTCAACATCGAGGGCGTCAGTCTCGTCAGCAATTACCGCTCCCAATTCAACGCGATCATCGTGCGCTCGTCCTACTCGGATTTGGTCACGAAGCTCAAGGCCAAACAGGATGAAGGCGCGGCGCCGGGCCGCCGCCGCATCGAGGCGCCCTGAAGGCAGCCGCCCTGGAGGCGGCCTCCCCCGAGGTGAACGGCGCGGCTATCGGATTTCCTCCGCGACGACCCGGGCGCCGTCCTTCAGCCCGTCCGGTGGACTGACGACGAGCCGCTCCTGCCCGGTGAGGCCCGAAACGATCTCGACCGACTGCCCGAGGTCGCGGCCCAGCTGAACGCCGACGAGGTGCACGGTGCCATCGCGGTGCACGGCGATGACTTGAGGTCCGGCTGCCCGGGTGATGAGGGCGGTCGCGGGTACCACCCACACGGCGTCTGCTGGCACGAGGCTGAACTTGACCTGCGCATACATCCCGGGCATGAGCGCGTGGTCCTCGTTGCGGAGGCGCACGTCCGTGAGAAGAGTGCGCGAGGTGGGATCGAGCGCGCCCGCGGTGCTCGCGATCTTCCCGACGAATGGCCGCTGCGGGTACTCGGGCACGAGGATCCGAACCTCCTGGCCCGGCACGATGGAGCGGACGAACGTCTGGGGGACGTTGACGAAGATGCGGAGGTTCTCGACGTGGGCGATCCGGAACAACGGGCTCGCGCCGCTGCCGCTCCCCGCGGTGATCAGGGCGCCACGCTCGATCCCACGCGCCGTGATGATCCCCGCGAACGGCGCCTCCAGCTTCTGGAAGGACTGGAGCGCCAGCAGCCGCTGCACGTTGGCTTCGTTCGCGGCCACGTTCGCCTGCGCCGCCTCGACGCTGGCCTCGAGCGCGCCGATGTTGGCCTGCATCGCCTCGACGTTGGCCTGCGACACCGCCGTGGTCGCGTGGGCGGCGGCGAGCCCTGTCCGCTTCTCGTCGGCGTCTTGATGGGCGACCAGCCCGTCGTGCTCGAGCCTGGTGAAGCGCTGGGCGGTGATGCCGGCGAAGTCTTCGTTCGTCTTCGATTGATCGAGGCCCGCGCGGGCCTGGTTCAGAGTTGCCTGCGCCTGGACGAGGCTCGCCCGAGCCTGCGCCAAGCCCGAGCGCGTCTGGGCGAGCGCCGCGCGGGCCTGGCCGAGCTCCTGGTCCAGCTCGGGCGTGTCGATCTGGGCCAGGACCTTGCCCGCCGCCACGCGATCGCCGATGTCGACGTAGCGCTCGCGGACGTAGCCGCTGGTGCGCGCGTGAATCGCCGTCTCCTCGATCGCCTGGATGTTGCTCGGCAGCACGAGGTCGATCGGCCCGTCGGCGCGCTTGGGCGGCACCACGCCCACGGACACGACCCCGGTGCCGGGGGCCGTGGAGGCCGCGACGAGCTCGGCGTTCTGGCGTAGACGCGGCACCACGCCGATGACGAGCAGCCCGACCAGCAAGGCCAGACCGATTAGGAGGCTCCACGTCGTTTTCGTCTCAGGCATTGCTCGACTCCTGGGTTAACGTCGTTGGGGCGCCGTGGTCCGGCGCGGGATCGGTGAGGAAGTCCTCCCGCGGTGGGCGCCGGCGGAGGACGCTATAGACGAGCGGAACGAGGAAGAGCGTGGCGAAGGTCGCCACCAACAGGCCGCCGATCACCGCGCGGCCCAGCGGCGCATTCTGCTCGCCCCCTTCGCCGAGGCCGAGCGACATCGGCAGCATGCCGAGGACCATGGCGAGGGCGGTCATCAACACCGGGCGCAGGCGGGTCGCGCCGGCGGCGAGGGCGGCGGTGCGCGAATCGTGGCCTTCCAGCATCTGGTCGTTTGCGAAGGTGACCACGAGGATGCTGTTCGCGGTGGCGACGCCGACGCTCATGATGGCGCCCATGAGGGCGGGCACGCTGAACGTCGTGTGGGTGACGAAGAGCATCCACACGATGCCGCAGAACCCGGCCGGCAGCGCGGTGATGATGATGAACGGATCGAGCCAGGACTGGAAGTTGACGACCATCAGCAGATAGACGAGCAGGACGGCGAAGATCAGGCCGAGGCCCAGGCGAAGGAACGCGGAGTTCATGCTCTCGACCTGGCCGCGCACGGCGATCGTGTGACCGGGCGGCAGCTTGGGTCTGAGCTCGGCCGCGATCTGCTGGACGGCGGCGGCGACGCTGCCAAGGTCGCTGTCCTGCACGTTGGCATAGACGTCGAAGACCGGCTGCACGTTCGAGTGGCTGATGACGGCCGGAACCTCCCGGCGCTCGAGGGTGGCCAGATTGCTGAGGAGCTGGGGCGGGCCCGCGGTGCCCGGGGTGACCGACGTGTTCATGAGCGTGTTGACGGAGTCGACCCGGCTCTGGGGCGTCTGGACGGCGACGATATAGTTGATGCCGTTGCGGGGATCAGACCAGTAGTTCGGAGCCACGACCGCGCTCGAGCTGAGCGTGACGAGCATGGTGTTCGCCACGTCGCGCTGGGTCAGACCCAGCTCGGCGGCGCGCGACCGGTCGACGTTGACGAGCAGGGACGGCGTGTTGACCACCTGGTGCAGGTGGACGTCGGCCGCGCCGGGGATGCGCGCCATTCGGGCGGCGACCTCGAGCGCGATCTCGTGGGTCGCCTGCCGGTTGAACCCCGTCACCTGCACGTCGATCGGCGCCGGCAGCCCGAAGTTCAAGATCTGGCTCACGATGTCGGCGGGCTGGAAGAAGAAGGTGACGCCCGGGAAGTCGCGCGGAAGCGTCTCGCGAAGCGTCTTCATCCAGTGCTCGGTCGGCCGATGACGCTCGGGATTTAGCGAGACGAGGATCTCCCCGTCCGAAGGTCCGAGGGTCACGCTGTCGGTGAAGGCGAGGTTGATCGGCTGGGGCTGGCCGATGTTGTCGATCACCAGCTGGACCTCGTCCTTCGGGATGAGGCGGCGGATCGCCGCTTCGACGTCCGCGAAGACCTGCTCGGTCTCCTCGATGCGGGTGCCGGCCGGCGCTCGCACGTGGAGGCGGAACTGACCGGTGTCCACCGTGGGGAAGAAGTCGCGCCCGATGAACGGGAGGAGGACCGCCCCGCTTACCGCGATCACGGCAAAGACGCCGAACACGCGCCGGCGCCGGGCGAGCGCGTTCTCGAGGGCGCCGACGTACGCTGTCCGGAGCCGCTCGAACCGTCGCTGGAATCCGCCGTGGAGCCAGCGGAAGACGCTCGGCGCAGCGCCGGCGTCGACGGGGCCGTGTGCCTCGCTAGCCAACAGGTAGCGAACCAGCGTCGGGACGATCGTGCGCGAGAGCGCGTATGACGCCAGCATCGCGAACACGACGGCCATGGCCAGCGGCGTGAAGAGATACTTCGCGGGGCCGGTGAGAAACACCACGGGGACGAAGACGATGCAGATCGACAGGGTCGAGACGAAGGCGGGGGTGGCGATCTGCTGGGCCCCGTCGAGAATCGCCTGCACCAACCGCTTGCCCAGGCCGAGGTTCCGGTGGATGTTCTCGATCTCCACGGTGGCGTCGTCGACGAGGATGCCGACGGCCAGCGCGAGCCCGCCGAGCGTCATCACGTTGAGCGTCTGGCCGATCGCGCTCAGGATCGCCAGCGACGTGAGGATCGAGAGCGGGATCGATGTGATCACGACGAGGGTGCTGCGCCAGCTCCCGAGGAAGAGCAGGATCATCACGCCGGTCAGGAACGCCGCGACCGCTCCCTCGGTCAGCACGCCGGTGATCGCGGCCCGCACGAAGAGCGATTGATCGAAGAGCTCCTTGACCTCGAGTCCTGGGGGCGCCGCGGCCCGGATGGTCGGGAGCAGCTCCTTGAGCTGTTTGACGATCGTGAGCGTCGAAGCGCCGCCCTTCTTGATCACGGTGAGCAACACCGAGCGGCGGCCGTCCTGGCGAACCATGTTGGTCTGGACCGCGAAGCCGTCGCGCACGTGTGCCACGTCGCGCAGGTAGACGGTGGCGCCGTTGACGACCTTGACGGGCAGATCGTTGAGCATAGCCACGGCGTCGGGGCTGCTGTTGAGGCTGACCCGGTACTCTCGCGTCCCGAGCTTCACGCTGCCGGACGGCAGCGTCAGATTCTGGAGGCTGACGGCGGTGCTGACGTCCCCCGCTGAGATCGACTTCGCCAGGAGCGCCTGAGGATCGAGATCGACCATGACCTGGCGCGGCTTGCCGCCGTAAGGCAGTGGCAGCGTGATGCCCTGGATCGGGGCGATCTGCTGACGGACACGGTAGATGCCGTAGTCGTAGAGCTCGGCCTCCGAGAGCGTCTTGCCGCCGAGGGCGAGCTGGATGATCGGGACGCTGGAGGCGTTGTACTGGAGAATGAAGGGCGGGACCGCGCCGGGGGGCATGCGACGAAGGATGGTCTGCGACACGGCCGTTACCTGCGCTAGCGCCCCCTCCACGTTCACGTTCGGCTGGAAGTAGATCTTGATGACGCCGACGCCCGGGTACGTCTGTGACTCGATCGACCGCACGTCGTTGACCGCCGACGAGATGGTGTACTCGGAGAAGGTCGTGATGCGCGAGGCCATGTCTTCGGTGGTCAGACCGTCGTAGTTCCAGATCACCGACACAACCGGTATGTCGATCTCCGGAAAGATGTCCGTCGGCGTCGTGACGATTGCGAACACGCCGAGCAGCAAGATGACGAGCCCCATCACCACGAAGGTGTAGGGCCGGCTGAGCGCGAGGCGGACAATCCACATGAGACTGGGCTTCCTCCTTCGCTCAGAAGATGCCGATAGGCCTCGGCGAGATTCGCGGGGCGAGGGCCATCAGAACGCTTCGACGAGTCATAGGGACCTCCCTCAACCCTTCTTCGGGCCGTTGAGCTCGAGGTTGAGTCGGGCACGGGCCTGCTTGGCCAGCACCTCTTGGACGAGCGAATGATCCGAGCCAAGCCGCGGCGCCAGGA
>Ga0209235_1001477_pt1 | contig 12753 bp, 9 predicted proteins | sample GraSoi013_1_20cm_4_FD_185817 | JGI IMG/M metagenome (GOLD analysis project Ga0209235, IMG submission 185817) | Grasslands soil microbial communities from the Angelo Coastal Reserve, California, USA - Sample 09_25_2013_1_20cm (SPAdes) (version 2) | ecosystem: Environmental > Terrestrial > Soil >...
CATCTGTGTTCATCTGTGGTTTCATACTCCAAGGCACCGGCTGATGTCGCGCATAAGGATTCTTCCGGAAAGCGTTGCCAATAAGATTGCTGCGGGCGAGGTGATTGAGCGGCCCGCATCGGTGGTGAAGGAGTTGCTCGAAAACGCCCTGGACGCCGGCGCGCGCTCGATCCGCGTCGAGGCTGAAGCCGGGGGCAAGCGCATGATCCGGGTGATTGACGACGGCTGCGGCATGACCCACGACGACGCGCTGCTGGCGTTTGAGCGCCACTCCACCTCGAAACTCCGCACGGCCGACGACCTGCTCTCGATCGCGACGCTGGGCTTCCGCGGCGAGGCGCTGCCGTCAGTGGCGGCGGTATCGCGGCTGCTGCTGGAGACCCGCGCGGACGAGGATGAGCAGGGCACGCGGGTGGAAATTGCTGGCGGCAAGATGATCGGTGTGAAGCCGGCCGGGGTTCCGGCGGGCACCTCGGTCAGCGTGGCGGATATTTTCTATTGTGTGCCGGCGCGGCGGAAATTCCTGAAATCAGACACCACCGAACTGGGTCACATCGCGTCGCTGGTGACCCATTACGCGCTGGCGCATCCCGACAAGCATTTCGTTCTGAAGACGCCCACCCAGGAAATACTCAACGTGGCGCCGGTCGAGACCCCCTCCGAGCGCGTCTATCAACTTTTTGGCCGGCAGGCGCTTGAGGAGTTGTTGGAGATTCCGCCGGTATCTTCGCCGGTGCGCGCGGCGATCACAGAGCCAGAGCTCGAGCCCGAGGAGCGCGGGGCAGACCTGGGCGTGCGCGGGTTCGTGTCGCGGCCCGAAGCGCAGCGCCCCAACCGCAACAGCATCTACATCTTCGTGAACAAGCGTCTGGTGCGTGATCGCCTGATCCTGCACGCCATTCACGAGGCCTACCGCAATATCATGCCGCCCAACGTTTTTCCGGCCGTGCTGCTATTCCTCGAGGTGCCCTATCAGGAAGTGGATGTGAATGTCCACCCGGCGAAGATCGAGGTGCGCTTTCGGCACCCGCAGTTTGTGCATGACTTCACGCGCGACACGATTCGCGCGGCGCTGACTCGCGCCAGGCCCATCCCCGCGTTTCCTGGCGCGGGCATCCAGACTCCAACCCCCGCCTCTAAAGAGGCGGGCTACAGGGGCGAGGGCGCGGCACTCGTACCAGCCGCTTATGCTGCCGCCGCGGGTGCCGCCGCTGCCGGACCGCCGCGCGCGGTGATCCCAGCGGCGTTGCCGATCGATGGCGTCGGGGCCACTGAAGGGTTCGAGCTGACCGGAGCGCCCCTCCAGCCCGAGCCACAGCGCTTCCATTTTGAACCCGGCCAAGAGATCGGCTTCGCTGCTTCGCATGCGGAGTTTGCTGAGCAGTTCCGTCAGGCCACCGGCCAGCAGGCCGCCGTTCCAGCCGTGAGTGCCGAGGGCATCGCGGACCTCAAGCCGCTGGGGCAGATCAATGCGAGCTTCATCATCGCGGTGAACGCGCAGGGCCTGTGGATCATCGACCAGCACGTGGCGCACGAGCGCGTGCTGTTCGAGCAGCACCTCAGGGCGCGCCGCGAGGGCGCGCTCACCGGCCAGCGCCTGCTGGTGCCGCTGGTGGTGGAGCTATCGCCGCGGCAACTGGTAATCTTCGAGCGCATCGCCGAGGAGCTGCGCGAGAACGGCTTCGAGGTCGAGCCCATCGGCCCGCGCAGCGTGGCCATCCAGGCGGCGCCGGCGGGGATCTCCAGTGCCGACGCCGAGCGGCTGCTGACAGAAATCCTCGACGGCATCGAGCGGGAGAACCAGGCTATATCGATGGAGACCCTGCAAGCCAAGATTGCGGCTTCCACCTCATGCCATGCGGCCATTAAGGTAAATATGCCGCTTGACCAGACGAAAATGGAGTGGCTGCTGGCGGAGCTCGCGCACACCGAATGCCCGATGAGCTGCCCGCACGGCCGGCCGATTGTGCTGCGCTATTCGCTGCGCGAAATCGAGAAAGCCTTCAAGCGGATTTGAGTGCGCGCCAATCCGCGCGGAGAGCCTGGAAATCCGCTCTGCCCGCCGGGGGATGTGATGGGTTCGGGAAACGCGGGAAAGGACGGAAGGCTTGCGAAAGTTGATTATCGCCATTGATGGGCCGGTGGGCTCGGGCAAAAGCAGTGCCGCCCGGCGGGTAGCCGAGTTACTGGGCTATACCTATCTCGACAGCGGCGCGATGTACCGCGCGCTGGCGTGGAAGGCGCTCGAGCGCGGCGTGCCGCTCGATTTGCCGGACCAGCTTGAAGCGCTCGCCAGCCAGACGCGCATCGACCTTGAGGCTGCGAGTGCCGCTCCCGGTTCGGCTCGAGGAAACGCCCTTACGGGGTTGCGCGTGCGGCTGGATGGGGTGGACGTGACTGAAGCGATCCGCCGCGCGGAGGTTTCGCAAGCAGCTTCAAAGGTTGCGGTCGTGCCCGGCGTGCGCAGGCTGCTGGTGGCCGAGCAGCGGCGCGCCGGCCGCTCGGGCGGAGTGGTGATGGAAGGGCGCGACATCGGCACAGTCGTCTTCCCCGACGCCGATCTGAAGATCTATCTCGACGCCTCGGTTGAGGTGCGGGCGGAGCGCCGTTGGCGGGAGCACCAGCAGAAGGGCGAGGCGATCGACCGCGCGCGCATGATTGAAGAAGTCCGCGAGCGCGACCGGCGCGACCGCAGCCGCGAGGCTTCGCCGCTGGTGCCTGCTGCAGATGCCGTGGTAGTTGACAATACCGCGATGGATGTCGAGGAGACTGCGCGACTCATCGCCATGCTGGCGCGAGACAAAGAGAAGAAAGGAATTTGAGTCTAACAGCTACAACGCCGGGCGCTGGGTGGAGTATTAGCCCGGGCCGGACATCGAGGCGAGGAATTCGGCGTTGGATTTGGTTTTGGCCAGCCGACCAAGGAGCAGCTCCATAGCCTCGACGGGGGAGAGCGGGTTCAGCACCTTGCGCAGCACCCAGACGCGGTTCAGTTCATCAGGGGGTAGCAGCAATTCCTCCTTGCGTGTGCCGGAGCGATTGATGTCGATGGCGGGGAAAATGCGCTTGTCCACCAGCCGCCGATCGAGGTTGATCTCCAAGTTGCCCGTGCCCTTGAATTCTTCGAAGATGACGTCGTCCATGCGGCTGCCGGTATCGATCAACGCGGTAGCCATGATGGTGAGCGAGCCGCCCTCCTCGACGTAGCGCGCGGCGGCAAAGAAGCGTCGCGGCCGCTGGAGCGCATTGGCGTCGATGCCGCCGGAAAGCACCTTGCCCGAAGGGGGCGTCACCGCGTTATAAGCGCGCCCCAAGCGGGTGATGGAGTCGAGCAGGATGACGACGTCGCGCTTGTGCTCGACCAGCCGCTTGGCTTTTTCGAGCACCATTTCCGCGACCTGAATGTGGCGCTGGGGCGGTTCGTCGAAGGTCGAGCTGATCACCTCGCCCTTGACCGTGCGCTGCATGTCGGTGACCTCTTCGGGTCGCTCGTCAATCAGCAGCACGATCAGGGTGACCTCGGGGTGGTTGGTGGTGATGGAGTTGGCGATCGACTGGAGCATCATCGTCTTCCCGGTCCGCGGTGGCGCCACGATCAGCCCCCGTTGCCCCTTTCCGATAGGGCAGAGCAGGTCGAGCACGCGCCCCGTGAGGTTTTCTTTCGTGGACTCCATCTTCAGCCGGCCCTGCGGATAGAGCGGGGTCAGGTTGTCGAAGAAGATTTTGCTCCGCGCGACCTCCGGGTCTTCGAAGTTGACGGCCTCGACCTTGATCAGCGCGAAGTACCGCTCGCCGTCCTTCGGCGGGCGCACTTGCCCCGAGACGGTGTCGCCGGTGCGCAAATCGAATTTGCGGATCTGCGACGGCGAAACGTAGATGTCGTCCGGCCCCGGCAGGTAGTTGTACTCCGGCGCGCGCAGGAAGCCGAAGCCATCCGGCAGGCACTCCAGCACTCCCTCGGAGAAGATCAAACCGTTCTTCTCGGTTTGCGCGCGCAAGATCTGGAAGATCAACTCCTGTTTGCGCATGCCGCTGGCGCCGGGGATGGCCAGATCCTTGGCGATCTTTGCCAGGTCGGTGATGTTTTTCTCTTTGAGTTCTGCAAGGCTAATGCTCATCGTATTCTTCCTTGAAAAAGGGCCTGAAACCTCCAGGTTCGATTGTGGTTACGGTAGACCCCGGGCGGAATTCTCCGCCGGCCGGGGTGGCGTCCAAATTTAGATTCGGGTCAGCGTACAAAGCTTCCAATTGGGCGGTGCCGGGCGTCCTGCGCTCCGAAGCTTTATCCCCCGAGGCTTCGGGGAAAACAGGCCGAGGGACTTCCCTAGTTGGTTAATTCCTGGTCTTTCTTCACGTCCGGTTCGTACTTTGCAGCTACTTCCGGGACCGGGGGGTGCGCTGTCGGCTGGAGCGGACGCTCGAGCGCGTACTGCAAAACCTCATCCATCATTTCGACGAATTTGATGACCACACTGGCCTGAACCTCAGGGGGAATCTCCGCCAAGTCCTTTTCATTGTCCTTGGGCAGAATGACGGTGCGCAGGCCCATGCGGTGCGCAGCCAAAAGCTTTTCCTTCACGCCGCCAATGGGCAGCACCTTGCCACGCAGGGTGATCTCGCCGGTCATGGCCACGTCGCAGCGCACCGGAGTTTTCGTTAGCGCGCTGACGATCGCGGTGGCGATAGTGATGCCGGCCGACGGCCCGTCCTTGGGGATGGCGCCCTCGGGCACGTGCACGTGAATATCCAGGTGGCGGTAGAAATCCTTGGGCAGGCCGAAGTTGCCGGTGCGCGAGCGCACGTAGCTCATCGCCGCCTGCGCCGATTCCTGCATCACGTCGCCGAGCTTGCCAGTGAGTGTCAGCCGACCCTTGCCTTCCATCAGGGTGGCCTCAGTGCCGAGCACCTGCCCGCCCACTTCCGTCCAGGCCAGGCCGGTGGCCAAGCCCACCTCGTTGTGCTTTTCCGCCCAGATCTCGCGGTACTTGATGACGCCCAGGAAATCGCTGATGTTCGCGGGGGTGATCTCAATCTTGACTCCCTTGCCTTCCTTGACCACCTTGCGCGACACCTTGCGGCCGATGTTGGCGCTCTCGCGCTCGAGGTTCCGCACTCCAGCCTCGTGCGTGTAGTGCCGGATGATATGGGTGATGGCCTCGTCGGTGAAGGTCAGGTTGGCTGGGGAGAGTCCGGCGGCCTCGAGCTGCTTGTTGACCAGGAAACGCTTGGCGATCTGGAGCTTCTCGATCTCCGTATAGCCGGGCAGGCGCAGGATTTCCATGCGGTCCTGCAAGGGTTGCGGGATGGTGTGCAGCACGTTGGCCGTGCAGATGAACATCACCTTGGAGAGGTCGTACTCCACGTCCAGGTAATGGTCGGTGAAGGCGTGATTCAGCTCTGGGTCCAGTACTTCCATCAGCGCGGCTGAAGGGTCGCCGCGGAAGTCCATCGACATTTTGTCCACTTCGTCGAGCACGAAGACGGGGTTGATGGTGCCGGCCTTCTTCATCATCTGGATGATCTGGCCGGGCAGCGCGCCGATGTAGGTTCGGCGGTGGCCGCGGATCTCGGCTTCGTCGCGCACGCCGCCGAGAGAAACGCGCACGAATTTGCGGCCGGTGGCGCGGCCGATGGACATCGCCAGCGAGGTCTTGCCGACCCCCGGCGGGCCCACGAAGCACAGGATCGAGCCGCGCGGGTTCTTCACCAGTTGGCGGACGGCCAGGTATTCCAGGATGCGCTCCTTGATCTTTTCCAGGCCGAAGTGGTCTTCTTCCAGGATGCGCTCGGCCACGCTGATGTCGCGGATTTCTTTCGACTTTTTCTTCCACGGCACCGCCAGCAGCCAGTCCAGGTAATTGCGGCTGACCGTTGATTCGGCCGACATCGGCGGCATCATCTCCAGCCGCTTCAACTCCTGGATGGCCTTCTCGTGCACGTCTTTGGACATGCCTGCGGCGTCGATCTTTTTCTTCAGCTCGTCGATTTCGCTCTTCTCGCCGCGGCCCAGCTCCTTCTGAATGGCCTTCATCTTCTCGTTCAGGTAGTACTCTTTCTGGGCGCGCTCCATCTGGCGCTTGACGCGGGTATTGATGTTGCGATCGACATTGAGCTTATCGATTTCGATTTCGAGGATTTCGCCGACCCGGCTAAGGCGCTCGAGCGGGTCGAAGTTTTCCAACAGCTCTTGCTTCTCTTCCACCGGGAGCTGGAGGTTGGCGGCGATGGTGTCGGAGAGCTTGCTGGGGTCGTCCACACGGGCCGCGGCGATCATGGTGTCGTAGTTCAGGCTCTGCGAGAGCTTGACGTACTGTTCGAACAGTCCGGTGACCTTGCTGACCGCCTGCTCCAACTGCGGAGTGGTCTCCACCTTGACCGGCACCAAGCGAAGCGCGGCGCGGAAGAAGCCTTCCTCCGTGGCGATTTGTACAACCTTGGCGCGCTCCACGCCTTCGACCAGGACTTTGATGTTGCCATCCGGCAGCTTGACGCTCTGTACGATGTTGGCCAGCGTGCCTACCGTGTAAATTTCTTCAGGCTTGGGGTCGTCCACCGAGGCGTCGTGCTGGGTGGCAAGGAAGATTTTCTTGTCGCCCGCCAGCGCTTCTTCCAGCGCCCGCACCGAGGCTTCGCGCCCGACGATGAACGGGGTCATCATCTGCGGGAAGATGACCATGTCGCGCACCGGCATCATCGGCACGCGCTTCAATTCGAGTTTTTCCCGGTTGAACATAGGCGCTTTCTTCTTCCCTGTGTTCCCTTCGAATCCCCTTCGGGGAAGCTATCCTGCCTTCTCCAGCAAGTTCCAGTTGATCTCGCGGCTGCGGACCATCTCTGCCGTAACGGCGAAGTCGCGAATCTTGCGCTGGGCCGGCAGGTGGTACATCAGCTCGAGCATCAGGTCTTCCAGGATCATGCGCAGACCCCGGGCGCCGACTTTGCGCTGCATGGCCAACTCGGCCACGGTCTCGAGCGCGTCGTCGGCGAAGCGCAGCTTGACGTTCTCAAACTCAAACAGCCGCTGGTACTGGCGGATCAGCGCGTTCTTGGGTTCGGTCAGGATGCGGATCAGCGCGGCCTTGTCAAGGTCGCCCAGCACGCCTACTACCGGCAGCCGGCCAACGAACTCCGGAATCAGGCCGTAGCGGATCAGGTCGGTCGGTTGTGCCTGCTCGAGCATCTCGATGTTGCGGCGATGCGCAGTGGCCGGCTGGGCATCCGTGTGGAAGCCCAGCGACTTCTGCCCCGCGCGCCGCTCGATGATTTTTTCCAGGCCCACAAACGCTCCCCCGCAGATGAACAGGATGTTGGTGGTATCCACGGGGGTGAATTCCTGGTGGGGGTGCTTGCGGCCGCCCTGCGGGGGCACATTGGCGACGGTGCCCTCGAGAATCTTCAGCAGGGCCTGCTGGACTCCTTCGCCCGAGACGTCCCGGGTGATGGAGGGGTTCTCGTCCTTCTTGGCGATTTTGTCGATCTCGTCGATGTAGATGATGCCTTGCTGGGCTTTGTTGACGTCGCCGTCGGCGTTCTGCAGGAGCTTCAGGATGATGTTCTCGACGTCCTCGCCCACGTAGCCGGCCTCAGTCAGCGTGGTGGCGTCCACGATGGCGAAGGGCACCTCGAGCATACGCGAGAGCGTCTGTGCCAGTAGCGTCTTGCCGGTGCCGGTGGGCCCGATCAGCAGGATGTTAGACTTGGTCAGCTCTACGTCGCCAGGCTGCCGGTTCAAGAAAATTCGCTTGTAGTGGTTATAAACCGCCACGGCCAGCTTCTTTTTCGTTTTGTCCTGGCCTATAACGTAGCCATCCAAAAAGGACTTGATCTCCGGGGGCCGTGGCAGGCGCCGGTTTACCGGGCTGGACTGCTCGCGCTTCTCATCTTCCAGGATTTGCTGGCAGACGGTGACGCACTCGTTGCAGACGTAGGCGCGGGGGTAGTCCGAGGGCGAGCTAATCAGTTTCTCAACCTGCTCCTGCGTCTTATGGCAGAAGGAGCAGCGCAGCGGTTCGTCCGTGTTGAATTTTCTCACAACTCGCCTGACCTCTGGCAGACTGCCCAGGGTCCCCACAGGATAAGGGCAGGTACGCTGTTCATTCTAGGCCCATTTTCCCCCAAGCGGCACCGGAAGTCCATCTGACTACTGACCGTTAGGTACAGGCTAAGGGTACGTCGTTAGCGGTGCTTGGTAATGATCTCGTCGATCAGGCCATACTCCTTGGCCTGCTGCGCCGACATGATGAAATCCCGCTCGACGTCCTTCTCCAGCCTTTCCAGGGGCTGCTTGCTGTGGTCGGCGAGCAGCGTGTTGATTACTGTGCGCATGCGCAGGATTTCTTTCGCGTGGATGTCGATGTCGGTAGCCTGCCCGGAAAGGCCGGACAGCCACGGTTGGTGGATCAGGATGCGCGAGTTAGGCAGGGCGAAGCGCTTCTTCGGCGCTCCGGCCGCCAACAGCAGCGCGGCGATCGAGGCAGCCTGGCCGACGCAGATGGTGACCACGTTGGGCCGCACGAACTGTATGGTGTCGTAGATTGCCATGCCCGCGGTGATCGAGCCGCCGGGGGAATTGATGTAGAGCGAGATGTCTTTTTCCGGGTCCTCGGCTTCCAGGAACAAGAGCTGCGCGGTGACTAGGTTGGCCACGTGGTCGTCGATTGGCGTCCCGATGAAGATGATATTGTCCTTCAGCAGCCGTGAATAGATATCGTAGGCTCGCTCGCCCCGGTTGGTCTGCTCGACCACCATGGGGATGAGCGTTGTAGCGCGTGGACTTGGATCGTCGGGATGTCTCATCGAAAAATTTTTAGGGTGCGCTGGGGAACCCGGCTCGTAAATTCAGCTATTCGCTTTTCGTCCGGATCCGGGTCTTTTTGTAGAGCCACTCGAGAGTCTTATCGCTTCTCAATTTCGATTTTATCCTATCGAGCGCTCCCTGCTTTGTCAAGCGCGCTTGCACCGCTGTAGCCGATTCGCCACTGCGTTCGGCCAGCAGCGCAATTTGGCGCTGCACTTCCTGCTCGTCGGCTTCGATACCCTCGGCCGAGGCGATGCGGTCCAGGATCAACTCGGCTTTGACGTCTTCCAAGGCACGGTCGCGCTGGCGGCGCCGCAGCGTCACCCAGTCCACGTTGACCGACCGGGGGTCCACGCCCTGGGCAGCGAGCGAACGGATCGCGCGCTCCAGCCGCACATCCATTTGCTGCTCGATCAGAGCTTCCGGCACGGGGAAATCGTGTGCTGCGATCAGCTTGCTCACGATGCGGTCGTGCGCCTGGTGCGTCCTGCGAAGGTCGCGTTCGGCCTCGAGGTTCTGCCGGATTTTGCCGCGCAGCTCCTCGAGCGTTGCCGCCTCGCTCACATCTTTGGCGAATTCGTCGTTCAGTTCGGGCAGCTTCTTTTCCTTGTTGGCCACGATCTCGATCGCGTAGGTGTACACCTTGCCGGCCAGCTTGGGGTCGGGAAAGTCCTCCGGGTAGCGGACCTCGAAGCGCCTGTGGTCGCCTGTCTGCGCGCCACGAAGGTTTTCGCTGAACGCGCCGAGGGTCTCTTCGGCGCCGATGTGGCAGAGCACATTCTCCCCCCGGAGCGGCTCCCCACCCCCCACCGGGGTGCCTACCAGCTCGATCTGCGCGTAATCGCCGTCGGCGATGGGGCGGCCCTCGACCGGAACAAAGGTTGCGGCGCGCTCGCGCATCTCGGTGAGACTCTTCTCGACTTCGGCGTCTGTGATCTCCAGCGCGTCCACTTCGACTTCCAGGTTCTGGTAGTCGCTGAGAGTAAAATCTGGCAAGACTTCAAACGTGGCCTTGAACTTGAGCGGGCCGCCTTCGGCGAAGTCCACCTGCTCCACGTGCGGGCGAGTCACCGGAACCATCTTTTGTTCGGTCACGGCTTGTTCAATGCGCTCCGGCAGGAGCGACTGCAGCACCTCGCTCTTGATGTCTTCGGCGAAGCGGCGGCGGATCAGCGTCACGGGGGCCTTCCCCGGCCGAAATCCCGGCACACGCGCCACCCGCGCAAACTCGCGCGCCACGCGCTCCATCGCTTTCTGCACTTCCTCGGCTGGAATTTCCAGGTCCAGCTCGCGCCGGCAGGTGGCTTCTGTCATGTTGTTTGCGCTTCGTCAGAAGCTGAGTGAGTTGGGAGCCGCGCTGGTTAGGGGCTGCGGTGCGTCTCTCTTTCGCCGCTCTGGCTTCCGGAAAAAGGAGGGCCGGGGAGACCCAACAAGCGAGGCACTGTCTTGAAAATTCAGTATAGGGCAATCATGGTGCGGCGTCAACTCACGCCACACCTTACTTTTTTGGAGGGGCTTCTTGCTGCGCTGATTCCCCGTGTAGAATTTTCTCGACCTCCTGTTTGGCGAGCTTCTCACTCACGGGGCAACTGGTATCGTTGATCCGGCATTGAGCGAGCGTCAGGTCGCATTTGCAGTTGCAGTTCTTCCGATTGAACTCGCGGAGGGCCACTTTCCTCTGTTCCGGAGTGAGCTTTGAGAGGTCAACGCCGGGAAGCTCGGTGGCACGCTTAGCGTTGGCCAGAAAGATCTGTCCGGTATCCTCAAAGGTCTCAATCTTTGCTTCTATCGGGAGCGCCAACAGGGCGCGAACTTCCGTCTCGTAGAGAACCGGGTTCCGCAGGCCGATGTGCTTCTGGACTACGCCCCCATTCGTGTCCAGCAGGAACAAAGTGGGCAGTGCCAAAATGCCCCCGAATTTGGCTTGCAACTCAGGAGAGGCGATGGCAATCGGATAATTGGTCCGCACTGTTTGAGCAAAGCGCTTCACCGCTTCCGCTGGGCCTTCGTCCACAGAGAGGCCGATAATCTGCAAGCGCCCCGCATACTTGGCCTGGAGCTGAATCAGGTCAGGAATTTCCGCGCGGCACGGCCCGCACCAGGTGGCCCAGAAATTCAAAAGGATCACTTTGCCGCGCCAGTGGGCTGGGGAAATGGGTTGCCCATCCAGGTCCCGGAGGGTGAATTCGGGTACGGGCTCCGGATTCTTCACGAATCGGATCGCCCCGGGGTCCTTTTGAGCGTCGCTGGCTGCGCTCGCCGGCAGTGAGGAACGACCCTGCTGGACATATGGGAGTCCCAGAAGGACCAGCCCTGCGGTGCAGACCACAAACACGGGTTTGGCTCTCTTCATCCTGTCCCCCTGGGACCCGGCTCACAGCGACATTTGCTTCAGCCGCACTCTTGCCCCCAATGCCGACCCGATCTGGCCTACTAAGACGCTACATGAATGGCCAAGCTGCTCATGCGTCCAGCGTCGGGACTGTAAGTCCCCGATTCTAAAGTGGTAGGTCGGCTCGCGCTAGTGGGCTTTCGGCATGCGATTCCTCAGCAGCCATGCCCGCCCTCCGCGTGCTCTAACTGTCTGCAAGTCTGGCCAGCCTGGCGCCTCCAATGGTTTGGACATGGCTGTGCCGCGAGTAATGTGAGGCCAGACTTGAGATCCTCGGTTTTAGCCAGAAAGTGGGCAGCCGCACAGGCTCTCCAGCACACGAATCGGAGCGTGCTGCGGCGCGACCAGTGCGCTCGGATGGACTAGAACCGTTTGCTCGAGAGCGAACTGTCCAGAAACCACAGCGTGGGGCACTCCGTCACTGAACACCAGCCAAGTCGCCAAAGGTGGAAACTCCAATTTGTATTTCGGACAGTCGGCCTGGAAGGCAGAATTCTCCTTGAGGTAGTCGTGGAAGCGCAACATGAAACGGTCGTAGGGCGAGCGGTCGCCGCCGGGGAAGCCGAGCGCGCGGCCTAGCCGAAGGAGCTTCCGGCGCAAGAAAGAGCCCCCGCCCGCAAGTTGAGGGAGTCCTGCTTCGAATGCGAAGCGCTTGGCGAGCTCACCAAATCGGTCAGTGGTGAGCCAGACTCTTGCCTTGGTGGGATGGAGGTTGGTGAAGACGCGCAGGATGCGGCTGCCCCGTGTGGGGCGGCTGGGGAAGGCGTCGACGTGCAGAAGATCATTGCGCTTGTGAAGCGGAAGTTGCCTTCCTTCCTCTTCCAGCGGTCGGAAGCTGGCGAAATCCAGAGACCAGCGCCCCGCGTAAGGTAAGAGGAACCGCGCAAGAAATTGAATAACCTGCGCAGAGTAACTCCGCATGACCCGGCGCATTTCGCTCAGAGACGGCTCGTCCCCGGAGAAACCCCGAAGCACGTCCTGTGTCGGACGAAAGGAGACGTTCTTGTGTAACCGCGCCTCGGCCCAGCGTTGCGAAAGTATGAATTGCCGATCGTGTTCGGGAAAATCGTAGGGGAACGTGTGGAAGAAGAGGATCTGCCCCTCTTCCAGTTGTTCGCAGTACCAGCGGGCGCGCTCGGTGCTCTGGGATGCGTCCAACCAGGCGCTCGCCAACGCAAAGTCATTCACTGGGATCCATGGCGGGCTTGGCATGGCAGCGTGCCTCGCGGCTTCTGATTCGCACGGACCCTGAACTAGATTCTCGCCTTTCAAGGCTTGTTCCCCACAAGAGCATACTCCCGCCGCCAGCTTGTTCCAAGCTCTGCGGCTCTCTTCTATATTGGGCTCAGATATTCAGGCTCTGATTCTGAGAGGGATGCGAGGTCCCCGCTTTGCGAGTGCATGCTCTTTCAACTGCCTCGGACGAGTTGAGGTGGCAGACTGACGGTACTCCACGAAGTGTGGCTTCACCTACCCGGCGGGCGGGTGGCCCATCCTTTGCGGGGTTTGCAAAGGGTGGGGATTCTGATTTTGGCATTCTTTCCGATATTAAGGCCAACTCGAC
>Ga0209235_1001481_pt1 | contig 12738 bp, 9 predicted proteins | sample GraSoi013_1_20cm_4_FD_185817 | JGI IMG/M metagenome (GOLD analysis project Ga0209235, IMG submission 185817) | Grasslands soil microbial communities from the Angelo Coastal Reserve, California, USA - Sample 09_25_2013_1_20cm (SPAdes) (version 2) | ecosystem: Environmental > Terrestrial > Soil >...
AGATCTCCAGGCTCTTGATCAAGAGCCTGCGCTCGTACGCCGTCTTGACCATGCGCTGCGTCGTCAGGATCGGCGTCGCATCGGTCACTTGGAATCCAACGAAGCGCTCACGGATTTTGCGCGCGAGCTCGAGCGGCGCGCTGAGCGGACCGTTGAGGCCGCGGCCGGCATCGAGCGTCAGCGCGACGCGTCCGCGTCCCGCGGCGAGCGCGTCGAACAATCGCGCGGCCTGTTTCTCGTCCACCGGATCGACGCCGCGTCGGTCCAGCATCGCGGCGACGAACGATTCGAACTGGCTCGTCGCGAACACCGTGTCGATGCCGGTCCGCTCGGTCGCTTCCTCGTGCGTCAGCCGGTGGCCGGTCCAGTGCTCGCGCACCGGGTTGCGATCCCTGATGAACAGGATTTCGCGCCGCGACTCGTTGCCGGGCATCAGCACGAGGATGGTCTCCTCTTGCGTGAGGCCGGTGAGGTAATAGAGGTTGCTGTCCTGGCGGTACTCGTAGTCGATGTCGAGCGAGTAGCGCGCGGCCGGTGCGCTCCAGAGAATCGCGATCGCGTCCGGCCCGATCCGCTCCATGACGCGCGCGCGGCGCGCCTTCAAGTCGTCGCTGAGCTCGCTCGCGCGTGCCGATGCCGCGATCAGCAGCGCGACGCCAATGAGAATGGCCAAACGGGTTTTTCGTACAGGCATGGCAGCCTCAGCCCTTCGAGTGCGTTTCAAGAATTAAACTCTCCACCACGGAGGACACGGGGGACGCGGAGGAAAATCTTCGTTGTGAACGGGTTTGAACCTCCTATCCTCCGTGTCCCCCGTGGTGGCGATGTCATTATTGCAACGCGCTCTTCGGCTCGAGCATCTTCCCCGGATTCATCCGATTGTCGGGATCGAGCGCGCGCTTGATCGTGCGCATCGTCTCGAGCGCCAGCCCGTGCTCGGCTTCGAGATACTTCATCTTGCCGAGGCCCACCCCGTGCTCGCCGCTGCAGGTGCCGCCCATCGCGAGCGCGCGCATCACCATCCGTTCATTGAGCACGCGTGCCTCGTCGAGCTCGCGCGCGCTCTCCGGATCGAGCACGTAGAGGAGATGGAAGTTGCCGTCGCCGGCGTGGCCGACGAGGCAGATCGGGAACGGCGCGCCGGCATGGTCCTTCTTCGTGTCGAGGACGCATTCGGCGAGCCGCGAGATCGGCACGCAGACGTCAGTCGTCCACGCGCGCGCGCCCGGCCGCAAGGCCAGCGCCGCGTACAGCGCATCGTGCCGTGCCTGCCACAGCCGCTCGCGATCCTCGAGCCTCGTCGCGAACTCAAACCCGCGCCCGCCGCGTTCGGCCGCGATCGCCTGCACCGCTTCCGCCTGATCGGCGACGTGACGCGCGCTGTCGCTGTGGAATTCGAAGAACAGCGTCGGCGCCGCCGCGTACGTCGTCTTCGAGTAGCGGTTCACCGCGTCCATCTGCACTTCGTCGAGCAGCTCCATGCGCGCGACCGGAATGCCGAGCTGAATGGTCGCGATGACGGTTTCGACCGCACCCTGAATCGAGTCGAACGCGCAGACCGCCGCCGAGACCGCTTCGGGCAGCGGATGCAGCCGAAGGGTGAGCTCGGTGATCACGCCGAGCGTGCCTTCCGATCCGACGAACAGCCGCGTGAGGTCGTAACCGGCCGACGACTTGCGCGCGCGCGATCCCGTGTGGATGACCGTCCCGTCGGCGAGCACGACCGTGAGGCCGAGCACGTTCTCGCGCATCGTGCCGTAGCGCACCGCCGTCGTCCCCGAGGCGCGCGTCGCCGCCATCCCGCCGATTGTCGCGTCCGCGCCGGGATCGACCGGAAAGGTGAGTCCGGTGTTGTGCAGCGCTTTGTTCAACTGCTTCCGCGTGACGCCAGCCTCGACGGTCACATCGAGATCGTCGGAGCTGACACGCAGGACTTTATTCATTTCACGCAGATCGATCGTGATGCCGCCGTGCACCGCGTGGACGTGCCCTTCGAGTGAGGTGCCCGCGCCGAACGCGACGACCGGTACCTGATGGCGCGCGCTGATCCTCACGATGTCCGCGACTTCGCCGGTCGTATGCGGAAAACAGACGATGTCCGGGGCGGCCGGCGCGTGGTACGACTCGCCGCGGCTGTGATGCTCGCGGACGCTCGCGCTGTCGTTCGCGCGCGCGCCGAGCAAACGCTTGAGCTCGGCGACGGCGGCGGCGCGGGCCACTTGGATCGTTTCTGTCGGCACTAGCTTAACTAAACTAGACGCAACCACGAAGGCACGAAGAGAATGCTTTCTTCAGTTCATTCGGTCCACCAGTGTACGGTGCGCAGGCTATGATCACCAACAGTGACCCCCTCACGTCGGGAGTTTCTTCAGGTGCTCGGTGCCGCGGGCCTCGGTGTGTGGGCCGCCCCCGCGGTGGCGGCCGCTGCGCCGCAGGCCGGACGCGCGCGCCTGCTCCACGATCGGTTCGCCGATTTGCGACGTCACTTCGTCTTCGAGTACTACCCGTGGTACGAGACCGCGCCGTATCGGCACTGGGACCAGGCCAGTCGGCGTCCGCCCATCGACCTCGCGTCGAACTACATGCCGCGCCTGGGCGCCTACGATTCGGCGGAGACGCGCGTGCTCGAACAGCATGCGCGCTGGATCGCCGACATCGGCGTCGGCGCCATCAATGTGAGCTGGTGGGGACCCGGCGACGTCACCGATCGCACCATGCCCGTCCTGATGGACGTCATGGCGGCGCACGACATCCACGTGGCATTTCATCTCGAGCCGTATACCAGTCGCCACGCCGCCAACTACGCGCGCGACATTCAGTACCTGCTCAAGGAGTACGGCGATCGCCGGCACTGGGATTGTTTTCTGCTGCTGCAGCACGCGGACGGGACGGTCGGTCCGGTGTTCAAGTCGTTCCGCACAATCGTGCCGGAGACGTCGACCGACTGTCACGGTGTCCGCTCCGACGTGACCGACTACGCGCCGGACGCGTCGTGGCGCCAGCAGACCGATCGCGTCCGCGACCTGTTCCGCCGCGACTTCGATCGCCTCACGCTGCTGGCCGATTCATTGAACTTCGATCGCACGCGCGCCGGCGGCTTCGACGGCATCGCGATTTACGACAACTACGTCAAGCCCGAAACGTGGCAGGGTCACGCGAACAGCTGCACGTCGCGCGATCTCGTGTTCTCGTTCAATATCAACCCCGGCTTCGACTGCATCGTCCAGCGTCAAGTGGAGCCGGACTCATGTTATCAGCCGGCGCCGTTCGAGCCGGGCGCGTTGACGTACGACTGGTCGCAGCCCGCCGATCGCGAGCGGGCGGCGCGCGCGAGTCTGTCACGCATCAGCGAGGCGTTCCACACGACGATTACGCTGCAGACGGCGGCGAATCTCGTGAATGCGAAGCACGGGTTTTTTCTCACCTACATCAACTCGTTCAACGAGTGGCACGAGGGCCATCAGTTCGAGCCGATGAAAGATGCGGCGTCGCTCTCGTCCGACGAGCGCGCCATCGGCTACCACAATCCTGTTGACGGTGCGTATCGCTTGAGGCGATTGGGCGAGCTACTCGCCGATATCGATCTCTGACGGCGCGTCTTCGCTCGCCGCAGGCACCTTCGCTCTGACCGGCAGCCGCACGCGAAACGTCGCGCCGCGGCCTTCGCCCTCGCTGTCGGCCGACACCGTCCCGCCATGCAACTCCACGAGGTGGCGCACAATCGCGAGTCCGAGGCCGAGCCCGCCGTGTCTGCGGCGCGACCCGACGTCGGCTTGCCGAAACCGCTCGAACACGTGCGGCAGGAATTCTGGAGAGATGCCGGCGCCTGTGTCGCGAACCACGATGTCGATGGCGCCGTCCGACGGCTCGAGACGCGCCTCCACGCGGCCGCCGCTCGGCGTGAACTTGATGGCGTTCGACAGCAGATTCCAGAGAACCTGCTGGAGCCGCTCGGGGTCGGCGACGATCGGCACCGTCGCGGGATCGACGACCGTGTCTAGCACCACCTGCTTGGCGTCCGCCGCGGGCTGCACGCTCTCGACCGCCTGATGGATCACGTCTTCGACGTTGATCGAGCGCAAATCGAGACGGAGCTTGCCGCCGATGATGCGCGACATGTCGAGGAGATCCTCGACGAGCCGCGTCTGCATGCGCGCATTGCGCGCGATAGCCTGGACCGCGGCGGTTTTCTGACGGTCGTCGAGAATTCCGCTTTCGAGCATCTGCGCCCAGCCGGCGATGGCGGTCAACGGCGTGCGCAGCTCGTGTGACACCGTCATCAGGAACTCGTCCTTCAGGCGGCTGGCCTCCTCGGTCTCGCGGCGTGCCCGCTGTTCGCCCGCGAGCGCCGTGGCGAGGCGCTCGTTGACTTCTTTCAGCACGTCCGATTCGGTCTGCTTGACGAGGTCGAGCGCGCGCTCGGCGGCGGCTTTCGCATCCATCTGCCGGAATATGAAGCCAATCATCACCGCCATCGTCAATCCGAGCACGACGAAGAAGACGATGGATCCGATGGCCTGACGCCGCCAGTCGGCGAGAATCTCGCTGCGGTCGAGCGACACGGCGACGATGAGCGGCGGAACGGCGGTGACGTGATAGGTGCTCAGCAGCGCGGGACCGCCGCGCACGATGGGACCCTCGATGGCGCCGGCGGTGTTGGCGCGTTGCGCGGCCTGAAAGATCGGATTCGCGATCGCCGATTCGCCGAGCGGGTTCGCCGTCGACGGCTCGCGGAACAAGACGAACCCGTCGGGATGGAACACCCAGACGGCGCCGCGCTGACCCACGTTGACCTTGCTGAACAGGCCGCGCGGCTCCACTGGCAGAAACGTCGCGGCGATGAGGCCGGCAAATGCGCCGCCGGGCGTCGTCAATCGCCGGGCGATCGGAATCAGGAATTGCCGCGGCTCGGTGATGGAGAGATACGGCGTGCTGACGATGAAGTCGTCGAGCGGTTCTGCGGCCAGCTTGCGGAAGGCGTCCTGATCGGCACGAGACTGCCCGACGAGCGCCGGGATTGTCGAGTGTCGGATGACGCCAGTCGCGTCCATGACCGAAATCGATCCGACGCCGGTGAGGCCCGCTCGTGCGGAGGCGAGGCTTGGCATCCAGGCCTCGTCGGGCGCGTCCGGACCGCCGACGCGCTGGCTGTGCAGCGAGAGTTGGCGCAGCGACGCATCGCCGGCAGCAAACGTGCCTCGGATGTACTCGGCGAGGATGAACGCGAGGTCGCCGGCGCGATCGCGGCCGTCGCTCAACGCCTGCGCGCGCCACCACCAGAGATCGACGACGCGAATCGCGCCCAGCGTCAGCAGCACGCCCATCGTCAGGGCGGCAATCAGCGGTTTACGCACCTGTCCCTGACCTCTCCACCACGTTTGAACCTCCTGTCCTCCGTGTCCACCGTGGTGGCGAGGTTTCCCTGCTGATTTCGCCGGCTCAATCGTGGTCGCGAAGCGGCCGCTCGCGGCGTACGTAGCGGCCGTCGGCGATGGGTTCGAAGATGTGACAGGAGGTCATCATCACCAGAACTCTTCGAAGCTGCGCTGCATGCGGTGGAGAAATGCGCTGTTGAAGTCGGCGCCCTCGCCGAGATCGCGCAGCAGATTGGCGACCGCGACGCCGCCGGCTTCGTCGAGCATGCGCCGAACGACGATCGCGCTCGTCGCGTAGGCGACCTTTGCTTGGTCTCCCGTGAAGCGTCCAAATCCGGATTGGAGCGCGCGCAGCGGGGCGGCCGCCCCCGCCTCGCGTATCTGCTGCTGCGCCCAGTCGAGGTCGCCCGTTTCGAGCGCGGTCGCGAGCCCTTCGTTGAGCCACGTCGGCACGTTCCGCGAGGCGAGCGTGCGGATGAGCGCGTGCGTGAACTCGTGCGCGAGGACGCGATCGAGCTCTGTGCCCTTATCGAGCGCGCCGCGCATCGGCACGCGAATCGTCCCGTCGTACGCGCCGGCGGCCCACGACGGCGACCTGGTGATGTCGCGAAACTGCTCGCTCGTGTAGAGGACGACTGGAATGGGATCGCTCGGATAGACGCCCAGCAGCGGGCCGATGCGCCAGTACGCGCGATCCAGCGACTCGAGCGCCTGCGCGGCCAGCTCCGCTTCGGCCGGACCTTCGAACGAGACGGTGAAGTGCGATCCGATCGCGCGCTGCATGCGATCGTGCAGGTCGGCCTCGCGGCGCCACCGTTCGAGCGTCGCCTGCGCATCGCGATCCTCCGGCGAGTCTGCCGTCAGCGTTTCGTACGTGCGGATGGCCTCGGACAGGTCGCCCAGGCGATACAGGACCTCGCCGAGCAGCGCGCGCGCGCGCGTCAGCTTCGCATCGAGCACGAGCGCGCGCTCGAATTCGTCCTTGGCGTCCTCGTCGCGCCGCTCGAGCGTCGCCGCCAGGCCGGCGCCGAGATGGAGCCGCGCGTTCTTCGGATCGGCGGCAAGCGCCTCGCGGAACGCTTTGGCAGCGGCGGCGCCCTGCCCGGCGGTAATCGCGTCCCAGCCTGTACGCTCGAGCAGCGCCCCGCGCGGATCGATCTGTGCACGCGCCGGCGCGGCGACGAGCAGCGCCATCATCGCCAACCCCACCAATCTCGCCATCTGCAATATTCTAGGCCGATGAAGCCGACGAGCGTGTAGTCGAGCCTCTGTGTCCTGGGTGCTGTGCTTCCGCTATACCAACGCGACTATTGTTTCCTCACGCGCTGATGCTATTCTTACGCGCCGGCCCTCATCCTTATTTCATGCCGCCGCCTGCCTCTCTTCCGATCGCTGAAGGCGTCATCGACGTGCTCAAGAACGTGAGCCGGCGGCCGATTGATCCGGCGCTGACCAGCGATCTCGTGGCCGACCTCGGGTTCGATTCGCTGCAAGTCCTCGAAGTCATCGCGGAGCTCGAGGATCGCTTCGATATTTCGATCCCGCTCAACGACGTCCCGTCGACGCGTACCGTCGCGCAGGTCGTCGATCAGGTCGCCCGGCTCGTCGAGGAGCGATCGAACGGTTGATGGCCACTCTGCGGACTTTGCCAGACGCGCTCGCCGAAGCCGCGCGCGCCGACGCCGGCTATTGGTTCCTCTCGGGCGGCGCCGAGACCTTCCGCTCGTACGCGGACGTCCGCGACGCGTCGTGCCGTGTCGCGCGATCGCTCGTCGAAGCCGGACTCGGGCGCGGCGATCTCGTCGCGATCGTGCTCTCCGACGCCGAACAGTTCTTGACGACGCTCTTCGGCGCGTCGATGGCGGGACTGGTGCCCGCGTCGCTGTACGCGCCGGCGACCACGAGCGATCTCGCACGGTACCTCGATCTCACCGCTGGCATTCTTCGCGCGTCGGACGCGAAGGCAGTCGTGACGACGGCCGCGCTCGTACCCGCCTTCGAAGGCGTGCGCGGCCGGTGTCCCGCGCTGGCGCTCGTGCTCGCGCGCGAGGCCCTCGTCGCGCCCGCGATCGAGCCGGACAGTCGTCCCACGCTCGACGACATCGCGTTCGTCCAGTTCACGTCGGGGTCGACGTCGGTCCCGAAAGGCGTCGCGCTCTCGCACCGCAATCTGTCCGCCAACGTCGACGCCATCAACGGTCCCGCAGGATTGATGACCACGTCCGCTGACGTCGCCGTCAGCTGGTTGCCACTCAATCACGACATGGGACTGGTCGGCATGGCGCTCGGTCCGCTGTATTCGGCGCGGCCTGGTGTGCTGCTGCCGGCGCCGGTGTTCGTCAAGCGTCCCGCCGAATGGCTGCGCGCGATCACGCGGTTCCGCGGCTCGGTCAGTTTCGCGCCCAACTTCGCGTACGACCTCTGCGTCCGCCGCGTGAAGGATCGCGATCTCGACGGGCTGGATCTGTCGTCGTGGCGCGTCGCCGGCTGTGGCGCCGAGCCGATTCATCCGGCCACGCTCGCCGCGTTTGCCGACAAGTTCGCGCCCGTCGGATTCCGCGCGACGAGCTTTCTTCCGAGCTACGGCCTCGCCGAGCACGTGCTGGCGGCGACGTTTCCGCCGCGCGAGCGCCATCTGCGGACCGAGCAGGTGTCAACCGGCGCGTTGACCGAGCAGCGTGTGGCACGGCCCGTCGACGGAGACCACGCGGTGACATTCGTGAGCTGCGGATCCGCGCTGCCGGATCACCACGTGCAGATCGTCGGTGAGGATGGCCGCACGCTGCCGGAGCGCCACGTCGGCGAGATTCTCCTGGCCGGTCCGTCGGTGATGGTGGGCTACTATAAGCAGCACGAACTGACGGCGCAGGCGATCCGCGGACGCTGGCTGCACACCGGGGACCTCGGATATCTGTCGGACGGCGAGCTCTTCGTCTGCGGCCGGGCCAAAGACATCATCATCGTCAACGGCCGGAAGTATCACCCGCAGGATCTCGAATGGGCGGTCGACGATCTGCCCGGCGTGCGCCGCGGCCGGGTCGTCGCCTTCGCCGTCGTCGAGCACGGGCGCGCCGATCGCGTGGTGATCATCGCCGAGCCGAGCGGTACCTCGTCGGCCGATGCGATTGCCGATGCGGTCCGCCGGCGAATCAGCGATCTCTTCGGTCTCTACGTCGACGATGTCGCGCTCGTGCCGAGCGGAACGGTGGGACGTACAACGAGCGGAAAAGTCCAACGTGCGGCGACCAGAGCGCGGTACGAACGTGGAGAGCTGTTAGGCGTACTCCTTCAGCGGATACGGTCCACTAAAAACAGGCGGATCGGGCCGTCGAATCGCTGACTAAGCGGAAAGTCGCCGCGAATCAGCGCCGCGAGCGTGAGCGAGCGGTGGTAGGCGCTGGGGGTGGGGCCCCAGCGCACGTGAAAGGCGCCTGCGGCCACGCCGAGCCGAGGAAATGGAAATCCGAGGCGAGGCGTCAGCGTTGGGTCGCGCCGGGGGTGGGGCCCCGGCGCCAGTAAAAAAAGAATGGACCTGCTCGACAAACTTCGCGGGATCGAAAAGCGACTCGCCACGGTCGCCGACGGCCAGCCCATGCCCGGGCAGACGGTCATCGAGCGCGTGATCGGTCCGTGCGAAGTCGTCGTGCAGGGACGGCCGACGCTGATGTTCGGGTCGAACAACTATCTCGGCCTGACGCTGCATCCCGAGGTCGTCGACGCGGCGCGCCGCGCGGTGGTCGAGTACGGCACGGGCACCACCGGATCGCGGACCGCCAACGGCACGCTGGCGATGCACGAGCATCTCGAGCGCGAGTTCGCCGACTGGTTCGGCACGCGCCACGCGATCATCTTCAGTACTGGCTATCAAGCGAACCTCTCGGTCATCGGCGGCCTCTGCGGGCAGGGCGACGTCATCCTCATCGACAGCGACAGCCACGCGAGCATCTACGACGCGACGCGCCAGACGGCGTCGCAGGTCATCGGCTTCCGCCACAACTCGCCGGAGAGCCTGCGCAAGAAACTCGAGCGGCTTGCGGGACACGATCGCAATCGTCTCGTCGTCGTCGAAGGGCTGTACTCGATCCACGGCGACGTGGCGCCGCTGCGGGACATCGTCGACGTGTGCCGCGCGCACGGCGCGTATCTGCTCGTAGACGAGGCGCACTCGCTCGGCACGTACGGGGCGACCGGACTCGGGTGCGCCGAGGCGCAGGGCGTCCTCGATCAGGTGGACTTCGTCGTCGGCACGTTCTCGAAATCGCTGGCCGGCATCGGCGGCGTGTGCGTGTCGAATCACCCCGAGCTTCGGGCGCTGCACTTCCTGGCGCGCGCGTACGTGTTCACCGCCTCGGGCTCGCCGTCGAACATTGCGAGCGTCAGCGCCGCGCTACGCGTCCTTCGGCGGCATCCGGAGCTGCGCGATCAGTTGTGGGCGAACATCCGGCGGCTGCGCACGGGTCTACAGGATCTGGGTTACGCGATCGGCGACACGGAATCGCCGATCGTGCCGATTCTGACCAGCGACGAGGCGCGCACGATTGCGCTTTGGCAGACGCTGCTGACGTCAGGTCTTTACGTGAATCTCATCGTGCCGCCGGGCTGTCCGGTCGACCAGTGCGTGCTGCGCGCGAGCTGCTCGGCCGCGCACACAACGGAGCACATCACACGCGCGCTCGACATCTTCGCCAGCGTCGGCGCCGCGCTCGGCGTCACCCGCGTCGCGTGGTCCTGACGGCGTGGGAACAAGCACGTACAACGCAGAAACCGCGGAACCCGCAGAGAAAACATGCTGGAGGTTTTTCAGCGTGTTCTGCGAGTTCTGCGGTCAACGTCGTATTTCTTCAGAAGCTCTTTCGGCCTGCCTCACAGCCATCCTTTTTTTCGATACCACTCCGCGGTTTGCGCGAGACCCTCGCGCAGATCGATCTGCGCGACGATGCCGAGGCGATCGCGAAGGCGATCGACGCGGCACACGAAGCCTTCCGCAGTCATCTCGGCCCAGCGTCGACGGTTGAGCGGCAGCGGCCTCCCGCGCATCGCGCCGGCGAGGTCGCCGATCGCGGCGGCGACGCGGGCGATCGCGGGCGGAATCGGCACGATCGCCGCGCGGCGGCCGACGGCGGCGCGGACGCCCTCCAGCATCTCGCGCGCCGTGACCGGCTGCGAGTGGCCGACAAACAGCGTCTCGCCGTCAGTGTCGCGGTCGATGGCCGCTTCGATCGCGCGGACCACGTCGCTGACGTGAATCACCGTGTACGCGGCGGTCGGCCGTCCAGCCAGCGGCAACAGGCCGGCCCTGGCGAAGCGAAACAGCGGCAGCATCGCCCGATCGCCGGGACCGTAGACGAGGCCTGGACGCAGAATCGTCCAGCGCAATCGAGCGACGGCCGCCACCGCGCGCTCCGACTCGAGCTTGCTGCGGCCGTACGCCGTCATCGGTCGCGGCGGATCGTCTTCGCTCCGTGGTGCGGAGGCCGGCGCCGGCCCTGCGGCCGCGAGGCTGGAGATGTGAATCAACCGTGCGCCCGCCGCCTGCGCCGCCGCCGCCACCGCGCGTGTGCCGTCGACGTTGATCGCCGCGTACTCGCGATCGTGAATGGCCGACACGATCGCTGCGAGATGCACGACGATGCCGGCGCCGCGACAGAGATCGGTCAACTCGGACACGTCGAATATTTTGGAACGGTGGATCGCGCGAACGTCGACGTCACGGCATGCGAGGGCTGCGACGAGATGACGTCCGATGAAGCCGGTTGCGCCTGTGACGGCGACTCGATCCGTCATGCGAGCGCCTTCTGATAGATCCGATAGCGTTTGTAGCAGCGCGCGCCCGCCTGCTCGGCCGGCTGATTGACGTCGCGGTTGTCTTCGAGGACCCACGAGAACTCCGCGCGCCGGTACCCGCCGCCGCGCACCTGGCGCTGCAGCTCGAACAACAGAAGCGGATAGAGACCGCGCGTGCGGTACTCGGGTAGGACGCCGACGAGCAGCAGCCGCACCTGATCGATGTAGCGCGTCCGGCGCAACAATCGGATCACGCCGCTCGGAAACAGGCGGCCGTTGGTGCCTTTGAGCGCCTGGTTGATGTCGGGGATCGCGATCGCGCACGCGACCGGCGCTCCGTCAACGTCCGCGCACACCGCGCATCGCTCGTCGAAAATCGGTTTGAGCTCGGTGGCGAGACGGCGGAATTCGTCCTCGGTCGGCGGCACGAACCCCCAGTTGTGCTCCCACGCGCCGCAATAGATCGCGCGCATGCGCTCGACCTCGCGTGCGAACTCCGACAGCTGCAGCGGACGGACGGTGACTCGCTCGCGGTCGCGCACGCGGAGCGCGAGTCTCCCGACCACCGGCGGGACTTCGCGTTCGATGTCATACAGCCAGGCGAACAGGTCCTTGACCTTGCGGTACCCCGCCGACTCGATGTAGTCGGCGTACTCGGGCGGATTGTGCGGCATCATCACCATCGGATCGGTGTCGAAGCCGTCGACCAGCAGTCCCGCGCTCTCGTTGAGCGATGGATTGATCGGCCCGCGCACGAACCTGCGCCCATTTGCGAGCGCAGACGACGCGGCGGCGGCAAGCAGCGCCTGTGCCGCGTCCTCGTCCGCAGCCTCGAAAAAGCCAAACATCGCGACATCGTCGCGATGCACCTCGTTGTGCAGGCGATCGTCGATGGCCGCGATGCGGCCGGCGACGTCGTCGCCCCGCCACGCGAGCAGCAGCTCGACCTCCGCGTGCGCGAAGAACGGATTCTTTGTCGGCGTGAGGCGCTCGTGCTCGCTGAGACGCAGCGGCGGGATCCAATGCGGATCGTGCGCGTTGCGCTCGTACGCGTAATCGATGAACCGGCGGAAGTCGCGGCGGCCGCGCACGGGCCGGACGAGAACGGGCATGAAGGCGTATATGCTACGCCGACTTCCGACCCGTGCCCGTGACGGACGTCGCCTGATGACTGCCTCTTGGATCGCGTACTGGTACTTCAGCGCGTTGACGGTCTTGCCGTGGACGCGTCCGCTCCCGGTCCGCCGTCGTCTTCAGATCACGACGATTGGGTTGACGGTCTGCGCCGCGATCCTCTGGACGGCGTGGAACGTGCGGACGGAGATTCGCTATTCGGCGCCGCTCGCGCTGATTCTCATCGGCTACTACCTCTCCGGGTTGTTCTTCACGCGTCCCACCGAGCGTTTCGAATCGTGGCTCCTCGCGTGGGATCGCCGGCTGCTCGGCGATCCGACGACGCGGTTCGCGCATTGGCCTCGGCCGTGGCTGGCGTTCCTGGACATTATTTATATGGGCTGCTTTCTGCTGGTGCCGGCGGGGGTCGTCGCGCTCGTCGTGAGCGGCCATGAGACGCTCATCG
>Ga0209235_1001488_pt1 | contig 12720 bp, 14 predicted proteins | sample GraSoi013_1_20cm_4_FD_185817 | JGI IMG/M metagenome (GOLD analysis project Ga0209235, IMG submission 185817) | Grasslands soil microbial communities from the Angelo Coastal Reserve, California, USA - Sample 09_25_2013_1_20cm (SPAdes) (version 2) | ecosystem: Environmental > Terrestrial > Soil >...
TACACGTTCACAGGAACGCACCGGCGAGGAACGCCGCGAGGGCCACGATCATCGCATACTTCGTGACGCGCTGGGAGCGCGCCGGATTTGCCGCCGAGTGGAGGGCGGCGTAGATAAACATTCCGTCGGCGGGAATCACCAGGACCGCGTAGCCAAGCCCTAGGACGCGGAGGTAGAGCGGCAGCGCACTGAGCGCCACACCGAGGACGAGGACGACTGCGGCAATCGCTCCCGCGCGCTTCGCGCCGATCTGCTGCGGCAACGTGTGCCGATCGACATCGCCGCGCATGTCCTCGATGTCCTTCGTGATCTCGCGACCCAACGTCGCGAGGAACGCCAGCGCGGCGAGGATCCCCGTCCGGATCAGCGGATCGAACGCGGATCCGAACACCGAGACGCCCGCGAAGAGGAACAACGAGCCGACCAGGTACGCGATGACGACGTTCCCGGCGACGCCGCGGGCTTTCAGCCAGGCCTCGTACGTGACCATGAGGAGCACGTTGAGCGCGACGATCGCGAGGGCGAGACCGTTGATGAAAAGCGCCAACAGGGCAGCGAACGCGAACGCCGACACTGCGAAGATCCGTGCCGCGCCGAGCGTAAGTCGATCGGAGGCCAGCGGCCGGTCCGGATGGTTGATGCGATCTGTCTCACGGTCGAAGATGTCGTTCAGGGCGTTCCCGCCCGCCGTGAAGGCCGCCGCGGCGGCCGCGGCCAAGACCAATGGAGCCGTGAGCGCGCCCCACGCGGCCAATCCGACGCCCACGATGCCACCGATCCCCACGCCGACGGCGGACATGAGGCAGTTCAGGGGCCGCGCGAGACGCAGGATTCCGGCCACGACCGCGGCGTACCGTTCGTCTTGTAATAATCCTGTCCATTCGCGCTATCGAGAACGGGACCGTCGAGGCGGTCATCGGAACCATTATCCCGGGTCCTTTCCATCTATTCCGTAACCCACCGGTCTGGCGCGGAATTTCTTCCGGCGCCTTGCCCGAGCGGGTCGCAGCGCGGGGGCGTTTCCAATGGACAACGGGCGGGCGACGGGCGTCGGCTTCCTCAAATCTTCGAAGGTGCGGAATGCCGAGGAAGCGATCGGTCAATCGGAAGGTCTACTGACGGTCCTCCGCCTCACGCAGGCCGACATCAAGCCGGCCGAGGACGCGCTGCAAATCGCGAAAGGATTCTTCGATTCGAATCAGTTCGCAAAGGCGTTTCACGCCGCGAAGAAGGCGGAGTCCCTCGCGATCACCCTCGACGAACGCTTCGGCGGATATCAGAAGGCCGCGAAGGCGCTGCAGTCGCGGATCGATTCGATGCGTCGACTCGGCCTGCGGACGGAAGAGCTCGAGACGCTCCTCGCCCGCGCCGAGAAGAAAGTCCTCTCGGGGATCTGGGACAGCGGGGCGTTCGTCCCGAACTACCTCGAGGCGCGGGTCCTCGTCGAACGCGCGGAGCAAGAGGGCCGCGCATTCCAGGAACGGGCCGAGCAGGCATCGAACGCCATCTTCCTGGCGGAACTCGCGATCGAGTCCCTCGGAGAAATGAAGGGACCGGCCGATCCGGAGATGTTCGCGGACGGCGCGGCCTCCGAACTCGGAGAATCGCTCCACGAGGCGACGCGACAGCTCGCCCTCGGCGACGCGGAAGGCGCCACGACGGTCGCAAAGGACATCGAAGCGAACGCCACGCGCCTCAAGGAACTCTACCTCGATTCGACGAAATCCCTCGACGCGACGGAGGCCCAGATCACGTACCTGCGAGGGGAGGGCGTCCTGACGAACGGCGCGGAGGCCGACCTCAAGAGTGCGAGGGAGATGCTCGACAAAGGGTTGATCGAGGCAACGAGCGCGGTCGCCATCCGCATCCAAGGCGAGCTCGAGGTCATTGGGAACAGCTACCGGAAGGCGACGACCGGCATCGCGGATGCGGAGATCCTCTACGGGCGTCTGCAGCGCGAGGGATTCCATTCGTACGAGGCGGAGGTCGCCCTGCGTGACGCAAAGCGGTCGGTCCGGGAGGGGAACTACGCGCGGGCGGTCGAGTACCTCGAGCGGGCTTTGCATGCGTTCGCCCGCCGGACGAATGCGCGGGAGGCGCTCGGGCGGGCGATCGAGGAGACGCGGAAACGCGCGCAGTTCCTCCGCGGGAGCGGACTCTCTTTCCTCCCGGACATCCAAGAGGTCCTGACGCGCGCCGAGCGCGAATTCCAGAACGGGAACTTCCTCGGATCGAGCGAGGACCTGCGCATCGCGACGGTCCTCCTGGACCAGGTCTTCCGAGCGCCGACCGGGAAGAAGTGAGCGGCGCGCTTAAGCCGAGTCCGCGGTTCTCTTCGTCCGAATGGGTGAGCAGTACTTCGCGGCGCGACCGAAATCGAGGCGTCGTCCGGCGGAAATCCACTTCGCGTTTCGGGGCCACGCGTTCACATTCCGCAGCGATGCGGGCGTCTTCTCCGGCGGGAAGATCGATCGCGGGACGGAACTCCTACTCGATGCGCTCGAGATCGGACCGTGCGAACTCATCCTCGACCTCGGATGCGGCTACGGCGCCATCGGAATTATCGCGGCGCGATTGTCGGAAGGCGGTCACGTCATCCTGACCGACGTGAACGAACGGGCCGTCGCGCTCGCGCGGAAGAATGTGGCGGCGAACGGAGTCGGGAACGCCGAGGTCCGGTTAGGCACTCTCTACGAGCCCGTGGCCGGTTTGGCCTTCGATCATATCCTCTGCAATCCGCCGATTCGCGCCGGCCGCAAGGTCGTGGATGGGATCGTCGCGGAAGCACCGACCCACTTGCTCGAGGGAGGGAGGTTGTGGCTCGTCGCGCGCACGCGCCAGGGAGCCGATTCCCTGCGGCAGCGGATGGCCCACGCGTTCGGAACGGCCGAGATCGTGAAACGCGGCAGCGGATTCAAAGTCCTCCGGGCCACAAAAGAGGCGGCGTGATGGCCATGCGGTCCGAGCTCGAGGTCGATGACCTGGGCCTCGTGACACGGTACGAGGGCGGGTGGTCTCGGGAGGCCATGGCCGAGCCCGACTCCTCAACTCTTAAATAGCGCTCAGAGTTTGGAGCACCCCTCTCTCAGGGAACCGAATGCCGGACGAGAAACCCACACCCGAAAAAGAAGGCCCGCCCGCCCCGGCGCCGCCGGAGAAGGCGGGACGGCCGTCAAAGAAGAAGGACGAGGAGAAAGAGGAGCCGAAGGCGCCTCGGGCGCCGAAGAAGCTCGAAGGCGTGAAAGAGGACTTCCGCTACATCGTCCGCATGGCGAACTCGGACCTGGACGGCACGCGATCCGTCGGGATTGCCCTCACGGCGATCCCCGGCGTCGGGAGCCGGGTGGCCGAGGCGGTCGCCGACCTCGCGGGCGTCTCCCGGTCCGAGCGGCTCGGCAATCTGTCGGAGGAGCAGACGGACAAGATCGAGGCGACCTTGGGCAACCTCGGCGAGCTGTTCCCGCCATGGATGGTGAACCGCCCGAAGGACTGGGAGTCGGGGCTCGACCTGCACCTCGTCGGTTCGGAGGTCGAAGTCCGCCTGCGGGACGACATCAACCTGATGAAGATGATCCGGTCGTACAAGGGCGTGCGCCACGAGACGGGCCAGAAGGTCCGCGGGCAGCGTACGCGGTCGAACGGCCGAACGGGCCTGACGGTCGGCGTGACGAAGAAGGCCGCCCTCGAGGCCGCGAAGGCGAAGAAGGCGGAAGAGGCGGCTCCGAAGAAGGAAGAGAAGAAGGAAGAGAAGAAGCCGGCGGAGAAGAAGGAGTGAGCCGTTGGGCGATCCGAAGTTCTCCCGTGCAAAGTTCGAGCGGCCGTCGCATCCCTGGGAAGCGGAGCGGATCAAAGCGGAGAACGAGCTCCTGAAGAAGTACGGGTTGAAGAACAAGAAGGAGCTGTGGCGCTCGCAGTACACCCTGAGGCGGTTCCGGCAGCGGGCGCGCGAATTGCAGGCGCGCGTGCGGACGGGGGACAAGCAGGCGGAGAAGGAGCGCGAACAGTTGCTGCGTCGACTCGGCCGGCTCGGACTCTTGCCGCTGGAAGGCACGACGCTCGACGACGTCCTCGCTCTCGACGTCGAGGCGATCCTGTCGCGGCGACTGCAGACCTTGACATTCCTCAAGGGACTCGCCTTCACGCCGCGTCAAGCGCGGCAATTCATCGTCCATGGCCACGTCTCGATTGCGGGACGGCGGGTGACGATCCCCGGGATCCTCGTGAGCCGCACGGAGGAGAACGGCATTTCGTACGACGAGCGCTCTGCGATCTCGAGCGACCTCCACCCGGTCCGGCAGACCGGCCAGGTCCCGACGCCGCCGCCCGCGGAAGGCGGCGAGGACGAGGAAGGACCGGATCTCTCCGGTAACGAGCCGGCGACACCGGGGCCCGATGCCGCGCCGAAGGGGGACTGATCATGCCGCGCTGGGGCATCGCCCACATCTACGCATCGTACAACAACATCATCATCACGCTCACGGACGTCACCGGATCCGAGACGATCACGAAGGCGACGGGGGGCATGGTCGTGAAGGCCGCGAAAGACGAGGCCTCGCCGTACGCGGCAATGAAGGCCGCTGAGCGCGTGGCCGATGCCGCGAAGGAGAAGGGCATCGACTCGATCCACGTGCGAGTGCGCGCGCCGGGCGGGAACAAGTCGAAGTCCCCGGGGCCGGGGGCCCAGGCTGCGATCCGCGCGTTGTCGCGGGCGGGCCTTCGGATCGGTCGGATCGAAGAAGTGACGCCGGTGCCGCACGACGGCACGAAGGCGAAGGGCGGTCGACGGGGGAGGCGGGTCTAGATGAAGGTCAAGGTCCTTGCGAAGGCCGAGGACTCGATGCGCCTGCTGCTCGAGGAAACGGAGCCCTCGTACGCGAACGCATTGCGCCGCGTGCTCGTGTCCGATGTCCCGAAAATGGCGATCGAGGACGTGGAGTTCCACCTCGGGCCAATCCGAGCGGACGACGGGAAGGAGTACGAGAGCGTCGGCCCGTTGTTCGATGAGATGATCGCACACCGCCTCGGTCTGGTCCCGATCCCGACGGACCTCGCGCTGTACAACCGCCGGGAGGATTGCCCGACGTGCCACGGCGAAGGATGCCCGAACTGCACGATCATCTACTCCGTGAACAAGCGCGGTCCCGGCGTCGTCACGTCTGCGGACCTGGAGCCGATCGGCGACACGAAGCTCCGGCCGAAGGATTCGAAGATCCCGATCGTCAAGCTCGGGGACGGCCAGGCGATGCTGATCTACGCGACCGCGGTCCTCGGTTCGGGGAAGGATCACGCGAAGTGGCAGTCCACGCACGGCGTGGGTTACCGATATTACCCGATCCTGAAGGCTGGGAGCAAGACGCTGGACGCGCTCGACCCGAACGTCCCCTTCTGCGAGAGCCACATGCAGTCCACGTCGACGGAGGAGGAAGAGACCCTCGAGCTCTCGTCAGACTGCGAGACGTGCAAGAAGTTCAGGGAGCAGTACAAGGTCGACTCGGTGAAAGCGGCGAACGACCCGACCCGAATCGTCATGGAGTTCGAGACGGACGGATCGCTGAGCGCCAAGGCGGTCCTCCTCGCATCGCTCGACATTCTTGCGAAGCGATTCTCCGAACTTGCGACACAGGCGACGGCAATCGCTTGATACGTCACGTCCGGTCGTTCACTTCCGTTGGACAAGTTTTAACTAGATTACTATCCATGTAGTAGTCGTATGGAGCTTGGCGAGCTTGAGCTGGCAGTTTTGCGGGCAGTCCGCAACCTCGGGCCGGCGACGTCGGGAGCGATCTACGCAGAGGTCCGAAACACGCGAGACGTCGCATACACCAGCGTGACGACGACGCTCTACCGCCTCGTGGACAAGGACCTCATCGCAATGCGAAAGGCGAGCGAAAAGAAGGTCTACTATCGTCTCAAGGAGGGCCGGGCGTACCGGAAAGCGATGGCCTCGATGATCGACCGTGTGGTCGACACCTTCGGCGGCGCAGCGGTCTCATACCTCCTCGGCAACCCGGGATCTGCATCGGAGGAACAGATTGCGGACCTGAAGACGCAAGTCGACAAACGCCGGACCAAGGAGAAACGGGATGCCTAGTCTGTTCGAGGTGATCGGCGAAGCGCTCCAAGCGTATTGGTTTTCGCCGCTTTCCCTGAGCGTTCTGGCGGTCTGCGGGGCTTCGATCGGCACCCTCCTCTATGTGTTCGCAACGAATGCACAAAACGCGAAGCTTCGTGTGAGCTTGCTGACCGGTCTCTACGCTCTTTCCATCTTCTTCTGGGCTTTCGTCGCGGCGAGCCTCGTTCTTTGTGTCTCTCAAGCCCGGATGATCGCGTACGCCCGTTTCGGAGTCCCCGTCGCGGTGTTTGGTGCAGTGGCAGGAGGACTGACGGCGTCGACTCTGATTTCGTTCCTGGTCTGGCACTATGGGAACAAAGCCGTGCTCCGCAGGTTCCCGCTTCGAAACCTGCGAGCGGAGGAGGCCTGGATCGGGGAGTATCTGAGTCTCCTTGCGCGGTTCGAAGGATTACGCGGAGTCCGCCTACGAATCGTCGAGTCCGACGAAGCCTTGGCGATGGCCATCGGCGGGAAAGAGCCGCACATCTTGGTTTCGCAAGGTTTGATGAGGTTCCTTGATCCTGACGAGCTCGAGACTGTCGTTGCCCACGAAGTGATGCACCTCAAGCACCACGATGCCGAATTCAAAGTCTTCTCTAAGGTCCTGTCCCGGATACTCTTCTTCGACCCGTTCAGCAAGTTCTTCGATCCGGCGGTGCACCGCGAGCGTGAATATCTCGCGGACGAGACGAGCGCCCGATCGACCGGAAAACCCGCGGCGTTAGCCTCCGCTCTCCTCAAGATCGTGGACCGAGGGGCGCCGACCAAGGCGACGTGGGGCCTGAGCATCTACGCTCCGGGACGCGGCCTCTTCAGCCGATACCCCCCGATTGACGAGCGTGTCCACCGACTCCTGCTGCTGTCCGATTTGCTCTCGACCCGATGATACGTCAGTTCAACCCGAGAGATTGCACGCGGACAAACCGAACTCGCTCGGCATCCTTGATTCGGGTTAGATCTTGAGCAGACACTCCGAGTGAAAACAAATAGATTGGAGTCCTCGAGACCGTCGCGCGCGGATAGGGATCCATCTGCTTCCTTCCTCCTTCGGGAAATGCGAAGGCGGACATCATGTCACTCGCATTCGCTTCCCTCGGCGTGAGGGATGGTAGGCCCCAATTCGCGGCGATGAACTTCAGAATCGAAGTGTGGTCCATCACCTCGTGGTCAACAAAGCCCGGCTTCGAAAAAGGCGAGACGATCATCATCGGGACTCGAAAGCCATATCCCCACTCATCGACTTGCGGCGGAGGCACATGATCGTAGAACCCACCCGACTCGTCCCACGTGAGAAAAATAGCGCAATCGGGCCACATCGGGCTCGCCATGATGGACGTGATGATGCCCGCAGTCCAGTCCTGGCCCACCGTAACATCTCCCGGTGGATGTTCGCTGATCTTGAGGGAGTCGGCCAAGAAGCCGTTGGGGTCGATATACGTGACCGAAGGAAAGCTGCCTGAGCCGATGTCGGCCGCCACCGTGTCCAAGTGGACCACGTTCGAGGACATCACACGGTTCTCAGCGATGTGCCGAAGCTGCAAGGGCGTTGTCGTCTCGAGGTCGTTTGTGATTCCGTAGTACCGCCAAGAGATTCCCCGCCCCTCGAGCTGATCGAAAATGGTAGGGACGTCGATTCCGGATCCAAACAGCGGATTGTTGACGAGTCCTCCGGCAAATCCTGCAATCGAATAGAGTCGATTCGGGTCCGTTGGGCCGAGCATCGAAGAAAAGTAACGATCCGCTAAGGTGAAATTTTTCGCAAGAGACCAGTAGAAGGGGATTTGCCGGTCGTCGTAGTATCCCACGGAGATGTTCCCCAATCCGGGGAAGACATGTTCGGCAACCGCGGCAAACATGTCATTGTTACCGCCATCGAACGCCTGGAGCATGTCCGCCCGCGTGTGGGGGAGATCGAAGGTCCAGGACGCGTTCAGCCAGTGGGGGTATACCGTGCCACCCGTGCCGTCAAGGAGCGATGTGTTCTCCGGAATGCCGTCCGCCCCAGGGAAGGTTCCAAAGTAATTGTCGAAGGCGTGGTTTTCTTTCATGATGACAATGACACGCCGGACCGGAGTTGCACCCGGGACGAGGGGAGCCATGGCCGAGGATGGCGAGGGCGCGCTCCACCAGAGTCGATAGGATGTGGCGGCCAGAGTCACGGAGACGACCGCTGCCAATGCCAGGATATGAAACCAGCGTCCTCGCCAGCTTTGCGAACCGCGGTCGAGCACCACGAGGACCGATCCGTCTGCGAGCCTGCCTCTCTTGATAAACTCAAGTCGCGTGGATAAGCCTCTCTATCAGACCCGAACACGCAACGGTTCGCACCCAAATTAGACTTGGCCAACCGCTGAATTCCTATCGGCCATAGCGAGAATGCGATTCTAACCCGACACGCTTCGGATTCGCGGCGTGGTCCACGGCCCCAAAAGAAGCATAGACGGTGGCCGACGGTATCGCTCCGAAGGCCTCAGTAAGGTGGGAAAAACCATTTATACTATTCAAATAGTAACTTGTGAATATGGGAAGGAAGGCACCGTGTTAGCCCAGCCTGTTGAAGCCCAGGAATCCCACGGAGGTCTCGCGGACCGGGCAGGAGAAACACTGAAGCTCATGCACCGGTGGGGCTATGCTCCTCGAATCGAGGTCCTCTCAGAGCAACTTCTGGGCGGGCCCACAAACGCTGACCACCTGCACCGGGAACTCGAGACCCGCCCTGATCTCATCGTCCAGGACGGATTCGTCAGTCTGAAGGGGTACGCGCATCTCATCCGCAAGTCGCAACGGCGCATTGACTCGCACCAGAGTTTTCAAGCGGGTGCCCTTGCGATCGCACGAGATTTCGCAAGAGATCTAGCAGGTTCATGTCCGATGGTCGAATGCATCGCACTTTCTGGCTCACTGGCCTCGGGCGGATACGGTCCGCAGGACGACATCGATTTCGATCTCATCGTTCAGCCTGGGACGAAGTACATCTGCTATCTTCTCGGCCACCTGGTTGGCCTGAGATTCAGCTGGAGGTACCGGCATCTCCGTCTTGACGAAGTTCACCGAACACCGCTGTTCCCGAAGATCACCTGCGTCAACGTCGTTTGGCCGGAGGACCAAGCCAAACCGTTTGTGAGGCGTGACGAAGACATGGCCTTTGAGCTCTTGCGCTGCGAGCCCCTTTTCGGCGCCCGAGCGTTCAAGGCCGCCCTGGAGAGCAACCCTTGGGTTCGAGAGTACTTCCCCCAAGCATACACTCGCGATTGGCCGAGTGAAGCAAACGTGCCGTCGAACATGATGGGCCGAATCCTTCAGGCAATCGGTCGGAGTCCCAAGATGCTCCGATGGCTTGAGGGGACCAGCCGCAAGATTGCTTGGATCCTGTATCGGTATGTGCAGCGATCACGGCGCACCAGCCCAAGGGCGGTCGCGCGAATGGAGTTCCTCCGGCGAGTCAAGTTCCCGTACGAAGCGTTTCAGGACTAGCCGCGCCGGCCGCGCCCCCCTTGTCTGACTCGGGCCTCGACGAGCCGTACCACTGCTAGGGCGCTTCCAACGCGCGAGTTCGAAGACTGTTCCTTCAATACTTGTATGGTCTCATTTGTGGAAGTCGGACAGTGGGCTTCCATCGGAATAGAAAGCAAGATGTGAGCGTTCGTCCTATGATGCCTCGTTGGGGGCGTCCCATGAAGGCGGAGGTCGCCAGGCTAGTCGTTTCCAGCCTGATTGCGTTTGTTGCGCTGGGCTCGCTGTTGTCGCTCTGGTCCTCCAATTCATCCGGTTCTCTAAACCGCGAGTCTCTCGGAGGGTCGATTGCTGTCACTGCGACCGGCACGTGGCACGTCGCGATTTCTGTAAACTGCAACAACCGCGACTGGTGCACCGGCGAGAATTTCCTTGGACAGCCGATGGCCACCGGTGGGCTATGGGGGGTGCTGCGGCTCAACGCCGACGGAACAGGAGGGGCGGAGTTCACAGCGTGCAGCCACGCGAGCGAGGCGTACGGATTCGCGACCGGAGCAACTCACGTCTCGGTCACAATTAGTGGCTGGATCATCGGCCCATCCGGCACGTTCATCGAGACCAGGGGCACGGAAACGTATCGGGGGGGGACGAATCGCGGAAGCGTGGTCACGTTCACATCCCCGGTTGACACGGGGATTCCGGCCATCCCTGGACACTACACGGCTTTTGACATCATCGGATACCCAACACCTCACGGCGTCGCAATCCAGGTTCAGGTTTCCTTGATTCCAGCTTGAGTCGGAGACGTGAATTCGGTACGGAGATACTTGACGTCCGCGGGGGGGAGCTCCCGCCGCCGGAATACAAAGATCGTGTGGTGGCCCCATTCGTTCCAGGGACGGCGAGTCGAAAGCTGCGTTTCAAGAGCTTCGAGTGGCGCGAAAATCGGTTTCAGAAACGAGTATTCGCGGGTAAGGTTCGCCGGAGGGAGGAAGAGCTCCATCGCTTGGAGTCTCGTCAAGACGAAGTGGGCTTCGAAGAGTCTCCGGGTTTCAGACGGGGTATAGAAACGCGAAGGAACGACATATCGCTGGAGCGGCCCGCTTCGCGAGATTGGGATTGGGACCGGGTTACCGAGGCGTCGGAATGCCTTGCGTGGCCTGAGAACGCCCAGGTAGAAGAGGACCTCGAAGAGACTGGTTCGGTTAATCACGCTGCAGACAAACGGGGAGGTTTCTCGGAGAAGCGGCCGAAGCTGCGCTGGAACTCGGGCTAACTCCGGCTCCATGTTTAGAGCACCTGCGTGCGAGTACGCTCCGTCGAATGATTCGGACCCGAATTCCTGGCCAAGGAGGCCCACGTCTTTGGCGGCCAACTTTCGGCAAATCAGCTTGGATCCGAGGGCCATCGCACGGGCCTTTTCCGTAACGCGATCGACCATACCTTGAGAGATATCCGTCGCCACGACATCGATCCCTTGTTCCGCGAGCCACAGCGCGTCAATCCCCGTGCCGCACCCAATTTCGATGACTCGCCGCCCGGGATGAAAGGCCTCCAAAAGAGCCTTCCGAAAAATCTTCCGCATCCGGATCGTGACCTCATTTGCCGCGATGTCCTTGTCGTAGGTCGGCGCAAGGTCGTCAAACCCCCGTTCAAGGTGACGGTAGTAGGCCTGACCAGAATCGGGCGTGGTCCCTCGGTGCATCATCGGTCTGTTCCCCATTGACTTACTCAATGCCGGCCAGAGGCAGTTTCAGGCCTGCACCATGACTTCGTCTGCTTGCATGGAGGTCTCTCGCAAGAGGCTTTGCCCCACTCGAATCGGGGCGTGGTGGAAGGACTACAAGGGCGGAATTAGCCGGTCTCCTTTTTCAAGAGGACAAAATAGCCCATGGGCAGTCCAGCTAGACGCGCTAGCCGGAAGTGCCAAAGGGGCGTCACGCGATCGACTCGGAATCCGCACTGTTTGGCCGACGAGACCACTCGCTCGAACGATGTTTTCAGGTTCAAGTCTCGGTAGCCTGTCGCGGCAAGAATCCTAGCCTGAAGGGTCGGATTCAAGACATACAGGAACGGCCACTTGGTGTGCGGCTCGATTGGGAACCTGAGCTCGGGGAACTGCAGGACCGCAGATCCGTCCGGCTCTAGAACTCGCGCAACTTCGCGGAAAAACGCAGCATGATCGGCGACGTGTTCCACAAGCGAGATGGCCACGATGACGCTTATGCTTCCGTTCTTGAGCGGCAAATGCTCAGCGCGAGCTTGGACTGCCGGGATAGATGGGTCTACGAGGCGACCCAGATAGTACCGATCGGAGTCCAGCCCAATCAGATGGTGATTCCCGCGCAAGAGAACCGTTATTCCACCCGGTCCGCATCCGAGGTCGACGACAAAACGCCCCCCGCTGAACGACGACCCTGCGAAGTCCCGGATCAAGGACGCGTAGCGATCGTTCCGTGCCTGGTAAAATCGGAACAAGTGAAGGATCTTAACGACACCGAGGTAGCACCCCGTGATTGCACTTCGACCCGAAGGCAAATCCCGACCGAACGTTCTATCACGCAATCGCGGCCCTCTGAACAACCAAGTCCGGGTTGATCGTGTGAAGAATCCCTCTCGGAATCGGCTCCGCCTGCATCGCGAGAATCGGCTCCGAGGCCGCTACAACCATTTCCCCCAAGTTGTCCACATAGATGGTGTAGTACTGTCCATTCGTCTGAAAGTCCCTGTAGACGTGCAGCCCTCGGCCATCGGAGATCATGAAGTTCAGGCCGGTGAAACCTCCGTACTTCTCCACGGACTCTTCGCGGACGGCACGGGTCGCGCGTGCCATGTCCTCGTGAGATCGATCCTCGATGTGATCCAGGATGGAACGGAACAATATCTGTGAGTCGATCAAGCCTTTCTCGCCCGGATCATTCAGGAGGGATCCGTTATGCTGGAACGCCCATGCGATACCGTCGCGCTCTTCGATGAACGGATGTGAGTATTTCTGAGCCACAAGTCCCGCCACGCTTGCCCGTCTCAGGTGGCCCATCACAATCAACGACTGCCCGGGCGTACGTTCGATGTTCAGCTTCGCGATTTTCCACGCGGTCCCGTAATATTTCGAGGCATCGGCCGCGGAGCCGGTGTCGCGCACGTGATATTGCAGC